>Ga0272442_10004114_pt1 | contig 20022 bp, 15 predicted proteins | sample SSMForm2O_FD_200262 | JGI IMG/M metagenome (GOLD analysis project Ga0272442, IMG submission 200262) | Marine sediment archaeal communities from Little Sippewissett salt marsh, Falmouth, MA, United States - SSM-Form-2O | ecosystem: Environmental > Aquatic > Marine > Wetlands > Sediment ... | reverse complement strand
CCCTACCCCACAAAACCCAACTTACACACAATTCATTACACTACTGGTCTCATTTGCCCTTCCGAAAAGGCCGCAGAAACCGCTGAAGGTGGGTGCTACCCCAGTCCCTTCGGTCAGGGAAAACCCCCTCTTTCACAAATCCCACCTCCTCAATCGAATAGAAAGCGCGGGGATTGAACTCCTTGACCAGCGCCACAACCGTACTCACGTCACGACGCGGCACGATGGTGAAGATAATCTGTACTGGCCCTCCGCCGCCTTCGCCATCCACACTGGTGACCCCGTAGTTCTTCGCCCGCAGCCGATCCAACAGGAAATGCGCCTCCTTCTGGGTAATCACGCGGATGAGAACGATCCCCAGCGACATCTTCTCCGCAATGACGATCCCAATGTAGTTGCCACTGGCGAAGCCGCCGGCATAAGCCAGATAGCAGATCGGATTCGACAGATTCTGCATGATCTGCCCGATGGCAACGATCCAGATGAGGATCTCGAAGAAACCGATCAGCGGCGCCAGATACTTGAAACCTCTGGAGACGAAGATAAGACGGATGGTCCCCAGCGTCACATCACAGATTCGGGCCAGAAAGATCAGCAGGGGCAGAATCACCCACGGATAGACGTGAGATTCGCTGAGGACAGCAAGACTTGGCAGTATCATGGGACCAGCGGAAACCTCCACATCGATGCCACACCGATGGAGACCAGGCACAGTGTCTCGCGCCACTACGGATTCATCAGGATCTGGCTGCGAATATTGCCCAATTTACCAAAATATGTCAACTCGTCACCGCGCAGAACCTTCATATCAGCCGTCGGGTTCGGCACGGTATGGCCCTCTCGGACAATCGCCAAGACCATGATGTCATATCGTCTCAACCCGGATTCGACGAGCGTTCTGTCAATCACAGGACTGCCGGCCTGCACGGCCACGCGCGAAACCCCGTACCCCCCCTGTCGCCACCAGTAGCCCTTTCGTCATACGTCACCCTCCGTGATTGGGGAAGCCGGCCAGACCACCGCGCGGGTTAGAGCCATTTCTTGCGGCGGAAATAGACCAACATCAGGACGCTCACCAGGAGCATCACGACCCACACGGCCGCGTATCCGTAGCGCCACTTCAACTCCGGCATGTTCTCGAAGTTCATCCCGTAGATACCGGCCACAAAGGTCAAAGGGATAAACAACGTGGCAATAATGGTCAGAACCTTCATCACCGCGTTCATGCGGTTGCTGATGCTTGAAAGATAGGTGTCCAGCATGCCGGAAACGATGTCCCGGAGACTCTCGATCGTGTCGATGATCTGGATGGTGTGATCGTACACGTCGCGCAGGTAGACATCCGTCGATTCGCTGATCATGGTTGACTCGCTACGTTGGATGCCGCTAACCAACTCGCGCAGCGGCCAGACGGATCGCCGCAAGAAGATCATCTCACGCTTGAGTCGGTAGATCGCCTGCAGCGTCTTCTCATCCGGATCGGACACCAGCTCATCCTCCAGCACCTCGATCTTGTCCCCCACCTTCTCCAGAATGCCGAAGTAGCTGTCGACGATGGCATCAAGCAGGGAATAAGCAAGATAATCGGCCCCCTGCTTCCGAATACGACCCTTCGCGTTCCGGATACGATCCCGAACACAATCGAAGACATCGCCGACGCGCTCCTGGAATGAGATCACAAAGCCCGAACCCATGATCAGACTCACCTGCTCGGCCTGGACGCTCTGCGCCTCCTCGTCGTAACTGAGCATCTTGAGCACCAGAAAGAGGTTCTTCTCGTAATCCTCGAACTTGGGACGCTGCCGGGTGCTGAGGACGTCCTCCAGGATCAGCGGATGCAAATCGAACGCCTTGCCAAGCTTCTCGACCACCTCCACATCATGGAGGCCATCCACGTTGATCCACGTGACCGTAGGGCGCGTCTTGAAGGCAAAGCACTCATCAACAGAGCCCACCTGCCTCTCGACAAACTCATCCCCGTTGTAGTCGATCACGGCGATCCGGACAGACTCGATCTTCTTCTCGCCGGTATAGATGAGCGTCCCCGGAGGCAATCCTGCCTGCTTCGAGCGCGCCCGACTCCTTCTACTCGTCTGTTTCGCCTTGGCAGCCATCGTCTGGCCTCCCTTTGGGTCTGGCCCCGGATGATCCCCCACCTACAATTCGCCGGGCGCGTCGCAGCTACACCTTGGCGGCCGTCTTCTTCCGCAGGAAGTTCGTGGTCACGAGAACACCCGTCAGAAGCCCCAGAAGAAACGTCAACATCAGTAGCAACGCTCGTGACATCTGAAACGTCACGAGCAGAATCCGCGTCTCGACGGTCTCGGTGTTCTGGAGGAAGATGATCACCGCCAGAACGACAATGACAATCAGAACCACAAGCTTGATCTTGTTCTTCTTGTCCATCTTCATGAGCAATCTCCTGTTTCAGTCGCGGAACGCGGGCCACTGTCTTGGCCTTTCAGGCGGTCGGCAAGGTCTCTCAGCATGGCGTAGGGAAAGCTCACCATTTGCTTAAGGCCTGCAGCCGAGGAGACGTTGCGAGCCTGGTTGACGACCTGCGCAAACAGCTCTGCAACGATGACCTTCTCTTCCACTTCACCTACTTCCTTGACCATCGCCAAACGGTGCAGTGAGTATACACCAATCACGAAGGCCAGCACAAAGAAGAAGTCCCACTGCTGCAAATTGAGAGTGGGCAGAACAAACTCAGACGACGGGGTCTTGTAGTTAAGCGTCCATGCCAGCTCGCGGCCGGCAAAGAAGTCAGCGAACTTGCCGCCCAGAATCGGCGCCACCCCTGCCGCTACGGAGTTGACAATGGTGTTGGTCGCCAGATACGCCGTAGCCTGGCCCTCGGGCGCCAGCTTCAGGCCGATATTGCCCGAGGCCAGGGACACGCCCGCCGAGGCCAGACCCATCACCATGTGGATCGCCACGAGCAATGGAATCGTCAGGAAGTACTTCTCCGGCATCGTCGTAAACGCCCAGGCCAGGATTGACAAGATGAATAGCGGCCCGCATATGGCCAGCACGGATTTGTTGCTGAAACGATCCGTATAGCGTCCCCAGACCTTCAAAAACGCGAAATTCATGATCTGACTGACAATGGACAAGCCAATGATGAACGACATGCTTAGTCCGAGGCGCTTAAGCATATACACCATGAAAAACGGACCGGCCAGGTTCACCGCGAAGTTCCACGAGCACATGAACGCCATGAGCTTGCGGAAATTCGCGTCCTTGAAGGGCTGGGCGAGCAAGCCAAAGATCTTCGGATTTTCGGAAAGCCTGGGCATGCGCCGCTCAGGCGTTCGCGCCAGATAGTACACGCCCACGACGCCGATCCCCACCCCCACGAGGAAAAGAACCGCGTACCCCTGCAAGGCCAGATCTGGCACGTACTTCTTCCAGGCGTCCAGGTAGACCGCCGCGACAATGTTCAGACCGACGCCGACAGCCGTGGCAATCTGCATGCGGCGTGAAAAGAAGGAACCCAGAATATGCTGCGGGATCAGGTCGCGCATCCACGAGTTCCAGCTACAGCCCGAGATCGCGCCGAACGCCGAGCCCATCGCCATCGACACCAGGAGCACCACGAGCCCGGCACGCGGACCGAAGAGAAAGGGCACGATGGCAATCAACAGCCAACACAACCGATTCAAGCCCGCCGCGACGACGACGATCGCGCGCCGGTTGCGAACCCGCTCCACCAGGAAAATCGCCGGCAATTGCACCAACTGCGTCAAAGGCCCCACCGCCGCGATCAGGCCGATGACGAAGTTCGAAGCGCCCAGCTCGATCGCAAAGGCAACGAGAAACGCCCCACCGGTCAGGATGCCCATCGCCTGGGAGGCCACGCCATCCTTGATCACATAGCCCAGACCAGACGTGACCTGAGCCTCAGAGAGGTCGTCTTGAGCCGCAAACCACCTCATCGGATACACCTGCCCTTCGTGGAAACCACAATCCCATGCCTCTTTCACCGCAGCATGTCACTACGTGGATTCAGCAGAAGGGTTTTCCAGCTTGTTAAGTTCCGCGCGCAACCTCGGCAGGGCATGCGGGTACTTCTCGCGCACGAACTCGACGAGCTTCTCCCTCACGTGACAACGAAGAGTCCAGGCCACCGACGCATCCTCGGCGCTCATCAAAGCCCGCAGCTCGACCGTCCGCTCGGACGTGTTGGTGACCTGAAGCACGCAAACCTTGCGGTCCCACCATTCCGAGCCCTCCAGAATGCGCTGTAGCTCGGCCCGCACCGCATCGATCGGCACCGTGTGATCGACATAGATGAACACCGTTCCCAGAATGTCAGCCGAGACGCGCGTCCAGTTCTGGAAAGGTGTCTCGATGAAATACGTAATCGGAATGATCAGCCGGCGCAGGTCCCAGATCCTCACCACCACGTAGGTCAGCGTGATCTCCTCGATGCGCCCCCACTCGCCCTCTACGATAACCACATCGTCCAGACGGATAGGCTGTGTGAAGGCAATCTGCAAGCCGGCGATAAACGTCCCAATGGTCTTCTGGGCCGCTAGCCCCACCACGATACCGATGATCCCCGCCGAGGCCAGGATCGCCGTCCCCAGTTGCTTGACTTTCGGAAACGTCATCAGGATCGAAGCGACCGCGACAATCACGACCACGATAATGATCAGCCGGCGCAAGACCCGCAGTTGCGTGTGAATCTTCCGCGCCCGCAGATTGTCTTTGACATCGACCTTGAAACGCAGCGCCACCGCGTCGCTCAGCACATGCGTTGCATTGATAATCAGCCATGAGACCAAAACGATCAGCATCATGCCGGAAACGGTCTTGGCGAGACTCTCCTGACCCTCGGGCAGTTCCACCGGATCAACCGTCAACCGCACCGCCACAACCACCATGATCCAGAGGACCGGTCGCCGGAAGTGCTTGATGACAAGTTCATCGAGACCAGAACTGCTGCGTTTGGCCAGGCGAGACAAGATCGTCACAAGCAGAAAGTGGCACAGCATCGCCACGCCGGCCGCTACCACCGCCATCCCAAGGAATAGAACGCCGCCCTGCCACTGCCCCAGGCTATCCCACATATCGCAGTCCTCCCTGACAAAGTTCGCGCATCACACCCAAAATGTCCCTACGGCACAACAGCCCCATCTGCCCCGCGCGCCGGTGCTCATGCTACAAGACCACCGAGAAGTTTCAAGGGGAATTCCCCCACACCCAGCCAGACGGGCTGCGCGATGAGCGAGTCCAGAAACGAAGCAGCCGGATCGGGCCTTCAGGTCATACCTGAATCTGAAATCGGAAGGTCGCCACCCCAGGGGACAACCCGACAGGGCCGGACGCAACCCTCACGGCAACGGAAAGCTCACGTCGTCGATCCAGGCCATATCGTCACCTTCGGAAGCGGAATAGTCTTTCGAGTACTCCCATTCGAAGACATGAGACCCCGCTTCCAGGGAATAGGACACCTCCGTCCAGTCCATCTCCCCCGACCATTGGCCGACCTGCTGCCCATCGATGCGAAAGGCGAGCAAATCGCAGAATGACTCGGACGACACCTTCACGAAGAAGCGCAGCTCGCCCGCTACGCAGTCAAGCGTCAACCTCAGAATTGACCTCTCCTCGTCGCCGATGGATCCGGAGCCGGCCGCAAGACGACCGCCGTGACCCGCCAGGCAAATCGACCAGTCAGCGTCTCCCGCATGCTCCCAGTCGAACCGCGAGAACTCCCCGCTCTCGAAATCCTCCACCGACGTCGCACGGATGTAGCCCCCCCATGCCAGCCGGGGGTAGCTGCTGAAGACGGGCGGCATCTTCCAAATGTCCTCGCTGCCGTTGGCTGCCTCACCCACAAAATCCCAACCCGCATCAAGGAACGTGCTCACGTCCCTCATCTTGGTGGTGGACAGGCCCGTACCACCGTCACTGCCGGTCTGACCTGAGGCGTCGACATCCCAGAAACTGTCAGTAGTACTACCGCTCTGAGACTCTCCCACCAGACCACCAGTCAGGATGTCTCCCTCGACCGCGCCGGCGCTGAAACTATCAGCGATGCTACTGTAGTAGTTGTACCCCACCAACCCGCCAACACGTCTGTCTCCGCTGACCACAACGGTGCTGTAGCTGTTGAAGACACCCCCCTCGTAACCATTATACCCAACCAGGCCGCCCACGGCTTCGCCACCGCCTACGCTGCCCGTGACATAGCTTTCGACAACCCTGCCGTTCGAATAGCCCGCGAGGCCACCGACGCCATAGCCGCTTCCCGTAACGCTGACATTCTCCAGTCCCACGCTGTCAATCGTCGCTCCCCGGTCAATACGCCCGAACAGCCCCAGGTAGTTGGCTCCGTCAATCCTGAGGTTCTTGATCAGATGCCCGTTCCCCAGGAACGTCCCCCCAAAGCAGGGAATAACCGCCTGCGGCCATGTGGTGCCGAGCAGATCGAGATCGTCAGTCAAGGCCAGGTGTTCGTCCCACAACAAACTGGCCTTGCCGATCTGTGTCAACTGATCGACATTCTCGATCTGGTAGGGATCGTCCGCCGTGCCCTTCCCTGCCAGCCAACCCACGCTAGGCGCAGCGACTGCCTGGCCCGACGTACCCTCCCACCCCAGGCGCGGATAGTCACGGCCCCGGTCCAATACCCAGGCAGGATTGTTGGCCAACCCGTTCAGACCCACCCATTGGGCGTCCATCATCTCGGCACTTGTCAAGCCCGCGCCGCCGCTGCTGCTAACCATCCCGGAGCGCTCGACGTCCCAGAAACCACGCGTGCGGCTGCGGTACCCGATCTGCCCCACGAAGCCGCCAACGGACTCGTCACCGCTGACCGTACCCGTGCTGTAGCTGCTGATGATGCTCCCGTAGTAGTTGTACCCCACCAGGCCTCCAACCGCGATCTCGCCATCGGCTGAAGCCGTACTGTAGCTGTCCTGGATACTGTCATGCACGTTGGTCCCCGCCAGGCCACCGACATACCTGCTCCCGGAGACCTCACCGGCACTGTAGCTGGTGCCGACACTGCCGTAGAAGTTCCTGCCCACCAGGCCGCCCACGCGGAGGTTCCCCTCGACCGTCCCGGCATGGCAGCACGCAGTGACACGGCTGTTGTCGCCAAGATTCATCCCCGCCAGGCCACCGACATCGTCGACGCCGCTGACCTCACCGGAGCTGCGGCAGCCAGTGACACTGCCGTCGTTGGTCCCCACCAGACTACCTATGCAGGAACCATTGCCGGCAACGTGCACCTCTGACAGCTCCACATCGTGGATCGTTCCGCCAAAGAGCATCCCGCACAGCCCAAGATCACCGGAACCCGAGATCGTCAGATGGCGAATCGTATGACCGTTCCCGTTCAAGACACCACTGAACGAAGGAATCACCGCGTGACGCCAGACGATCCCGGACAAGTCGACGTCCGCCGCCAGTTCAAAATGCGCGCGGGGACTGTGGTGACAAACGACTCCTAATTCCAGTTCATTGGTGATCCGATATGGAGATGACGCCGTGCCCTCACCCGACAAGGTGATTGACGGTCCCTCCTCAATGGCACGCAGGATGGGGTAGCCGCCTTCTGCCGGCATAGCCCACCATTGCGACGTGCCGTTGGCCGATTCGCCCTCGAAGTCCCAGCCTGCGCCCAGATAGGTATCGATCGTCTGCATCTGAGCGGTCGCCAAACCGACGCCACTGGCGCTCTGCGCCCGCCCCGAGGTGCTAACGTCCCAGAAGCTGGCCACAACACCGGCGCTGCCGTCATAACCGGTCAAACCGCCGATATCCTCAATGCCGCTGACGGCACCCGTGCTGTAGCTGCAACTGATGCTGCCTCGACCATCGCTCCCCACGAGACCGCCAACGTAACGCTTGCCGCTGACGATCCCCGTGCTGTAGCAATGGCTGATGTTACTGAGATTGTTCCCCACCAAACCACCAATGTCCTCCTTGCCTTCGACGGTGCAAGCACTGTAGCTGCCTGCGATGCTACCGCCCCAGTTCTCCCCCACCAGCCCGCCGACCCGATCCTCGCCATGGACCGTGCCCGTGCTGTAGCAACTGATGATGCTCCCAAACCCGTTCTCCCCCACCAGGGCACCGATGTAGACATCATCCCCATCAATTTCCACATCGACGAGCCCGAGATGGCGAATGGCGCCCGGGCCATTCAGCCTGCCGAACAAGCCAAGAAAACGTCCTCCCTGAATCCTGAGGTTGGCGATCACATGACCACCGCCGTCGAATGACCCGCAGAAATTGGGGCCCTCGAAACTAGGGGTATTGTTGCCACTGTGAGGCGCTATCACCGCCTGATCGAACAGGTAGCCCGACAGGTCGATGTCCGCCGTCAGAACGAAGTGCTTGTCGTAGTCGCTTGACGTATCGCCCAGAGCGATCAGATCCTGGGCCGAGGCAATGCGATACGGATCGTCTACCGTCCCGCTGCCGCCCGAGTGCCCATACAACGAACTCGACAGAATCCCCACAAACAGAATGATGATGACCTTTGAACAGCCTCGCATCGCAACCACCCTCCGCCACGGATCCAAAGAACTGATTCCCTCTATCGCCTCTCGCCTTGGCTTCCGATCGCCTCACAGCGCGACCGGCCTCCGTCCACTCCTCTATGTATTGTAGTCTCTGACTGCCGCTGACTCAAGCAGAATACCGGGATACAGGCGCCGTAGACCTCTTTCTGGGAGTGGCGCCGGCTCCGAGATGTAGCGCAGAGAGGGAAACGCCGATGGGCGTCACACAGAATGAAATAGGGGCCGGACTGCCTCTAGGGACTCGTGTTGGGATCGGCCACGGGCAACGCATCGTCGAGCGGAGGCACTTCCTCAATACCCTTCTGCAGCTCTTCGATGAGCGCCTGCTGATCGGCAACCACGGCCTTCAACTCCTCGATCTGCCTCTGCAACCCGGCCACTTCGTCGCTCTGGCCATCGGAACGAGCGCTCAGATGCGTAATCACCTGCTCGGCCTGCTGCGCCAGTACAGCGGCCTGATCGCGCTCCTGAACAACCTGCTCGACCTGGGTTTGCAACTCGTCGCGCGTCTCCCGGACAACGTTCAGTTCCTCTCTCAGGTCGGAGATCTGTTGCTCGGCCCTCGCCAGGTTGAACTCAAGCGTCGTGATCGTCGCCTTGGCCTTTCGCGTCTCCTGTTGGGCCTTCTCCATGTCACCGTCATCACACCCACTGAAAGCCAACAGACTCCCCACCAGGATCAGCGATGTCCCCACTGATATAGCCCTTGCCATGCGCGTCACCATGATCGCTCTCCCGGAAGAACCTGGTCGAGAACCGGACTCCGGCGTCTCCGCAGCCCGGTCGTGCCAAAATACCGTTCTCTGTGTTCCTTATCGTCCACCAGGGGGCTGCCGCTGAAGCTCAGAAAACCAACCACCCCAAAAAATCCAACCGATATCAGACCTCAAACCGGTAGCTCAGGAGCTGATAGATCAGGCGGGCCGCCAGAAAATTCGGGGCCCACGAGCCCTCCACGGGGCACAATTCGACCACGTCGAAGCCAACGACAGTCCGCTGCCCGCACACCCGCCTCAGCAGCCCCAGCACATCATACCACAACAACCCCCCGGGCTCCGGCGTCCCCGTCGACGGGACCACCGCCGGGTCGAAGACATCCAGATCGATCGTGATATAGACCTGATCGGTCAGCTTCTCAACGACCCGGTCTATCCAGTCGGCCCGCCCGTGAAGATCCTTCGCAAAAAAAACACGCTCCGGATCGAGCGCAGGTTTCTCCGAGATATCCATGCTCCGGATACCCACCTGAACGATCGGGCACCGCTCCTTGATTCGCGCCATCACACACGCATGATTGAATCGCGATCCTTCATACGTCTCTCTCAGGTCGGAATGAGCATCAAGCTGAAGAACAGTGACATCCGGGAACTGCGACACATGCGCCGCGATCGCCCCAATGCTGACCGAATGCTCGCCACCAAGAACCACGGTGAACTTCTCACGCGCCAGATGGCCACCCACGCGCTGCTCGACAGCACGGACCATGCAATCCGGAGAAGCCAGGTCATCCACCGGTACGTCCGTGTGGATGCCCTGCCGATAAACCTCCGAGTCGGTCTCGATATCGTAGAACTCAAGGTGGACCGAGGCGTCCAGGATCGCTTGCGGACCTTTGTCGGCCCCCTTGACCCACGTACTCGTCCCGTCGTAAGGAACGGGAACCACGACGATGCGCGCATCGCTCGCACGGCAATACTCGGGGGGCAGAGCCCCGAAACGTTCGGCTCTCGTCATCGCGGGCCTCAGCTCCCAATCGAAACGCGATCTTCGTCCCTGCTAGTCAAACAGGAACATGGCAATCGCCACGGTCGTCGTCCACAAGTCCTTCTCGCCCCGGGCCGTCTGTGTCACGTTGGAGGTGCGAATGATCAGACCACTGGACTTGTAGACCTGCTCTTTCTCCGACCACGCCTTGTCGGGATCGACCTCCAGGCCCAGTGTCGTCCCCAGCATGCCGGCCGCTAGGTCCTCGGACAGATCGGCCGCTTCCTTTTGGTTCATGCCGTGCCCATGAACTTCACTGAGATAACCCCATTTCTTCGGGTTCTTGGGCACCGCAATGCCCACCGATGAGGCCACCAGACGACCGTGCTCGTTCGTGTCGGACCGTGCCATGACACAGAAGCATACCTCCCCGGGTGTCAGGTACGACAGCCCCTTCTCACGGCTGATGATCCGGCACTTCGGCGGCAAGATAGAAGAAACCTGCACCAGGTTCTGCTGGGCCACGCCGGCCTTCCGCAACGCTTCCTCAAACGACTTGAGTTGATACTTGTGCCGCCCGACACCACGGGTCAGAAAGGCCTTCGTGGGAACCATGCTGTGCATCTTCACCTCCGTTTCTGCATTGACAACGCCGCAACGTATCCAGGTAGCTCCAAAATCAGGCAGCGGATTATAAGGGGCCGCCGCGCATTGGCAACGAAAATTCTCAGAACGTCAGATAGGCCTGCGCCTTCCTGAGCCGCACGCCGGGCCGCCCGATATCGTCAATCCGTCGTATTCGCTGCGACCGCCGCAACTGGCAGATACGCTTCACCGTCACCGGCCCCAGTCCTGGCACCCGCAACAGCTCCAGACGCGAAGCCCCATTCACGTCCACCGGAAAAAACTCAGGATGATTCCCCGCCCAAACCTCCTTCGGATCGGCCTCCAAAGACAGACGCCCACGCGGATCGAACACAATGTCATCGTCCTTGAACCCATACCGGCGCATGAGAAAATCCACCTGGTACAGACGATGCTCGCGTACAAATGCACTGGCTGAATCGACGGACTCGGCTTGCTCGGCCTCGAGGGCAACCTCCCCGGCCCCCCGCTGATACGCGCTGAAGTAAATGCGTTCCATCTTCAGCCTGTCGTAGAGCCCGCCCATATACTTGACGATCTCCGCATCCGACTCGCCGGCAGCCCCCACGATGAACTGCGTCGTCTGCTTGACCCGCGCAAACCGCGTCCCCTTCCCCGTCAACCGGCTGATCAGCTTGATCGGCTCGATGATGTCTCGAATGTAATCCTTCCGATCCGACAGCCGAGCCAACCTGTCCGCTCCGGGCGTCTCGATATTCAGCGACACCGCGCTGGCCAGAGAGACCGCCTCCTCGATCGCCCCGTCACTGGCCCCGGGAATCACCTTCAGATGAATGTACCCTCTGAAGCGGTGCTTCCGCCGCAGCAGCCGCGCCGTCGTCGTAAGCCGGTCCATCGTCGCGTCAGGCGAACCGATAACCCCGGAACTGAGAAACAGCCCGAAGACCTTCTTCCGCTGGTAGTAGTCCAAAAAGACGCGCGCCGTCTCTTCCGCACTCAGGCTGCACCGCCGAACATCCTGCTGCTCTCTGAGAGGACAATACTTGCAGTCATTCCGACAAACGTTCGAAACCAGCGTCTTCAGCAGAACGCTCTTGCCCCCGTTCGGCAAGGTGACCGGATAGATCCAGCGCCCGTCCTCGCCCCGCCGACGCCCTTCATCCTGGGTCGTACCGCACGCGCACGCCAGATCGTACTGAGCATCGGCACTGAGAATCTCCAGCTTCCGGTGCGTGTCAGGCTTGGAGATAACCGCGACCATACCGACCCCACCTGCCTCCCTGCCTCACAGGGCACTTACGGAACATCGACAGCACTATCACCTCGCCGCCATATTACCGATACCCCCCGCCGACGAAAAGGCCAAAAATGACCATTTGGCCCACACCGGACCCCGGTGGCCAACACACCCCAGATGCGTGGTTCAGGAAGGCTCCCCAAGGTGGACTCGGCATCCGGACATCGGCCCGACGGACGTCCGACGCTCAGGCCGTGGCCTCCGCAAATGCGGACCCCTCCCCCCGCCGGCCGATCAGATCAGCGACCGAATCCGGTCATCCAGCGCCTTCTGATCGGTCGCAAACGACTGGAAGGCACTCAGGTTCATCAGCGCATCCAGACCCAGACGTCCGCCCATGAGTCCTGCCTGCCAATTCGCCAGAACGGGGATCTTGCCCCCGGCGGTCGCCGTGCGAATGTCCTCCTCAGACCAGCGAGGAAACAGATCGGCGTAACCCGCCCGGGCGAAGTGTCCCTGAATACCGTCAGGTGTTAGAGCATCGAGGTCCTCCGTCAGGAGCAGCTCAACGCTCTCCTTGAATGACTCGGGGACATCCCAGAGCACCGCGCCGTTGAAATCATCAAGGGCAATCTCCCTGCCAAACTGCACGGGCGGATCGGTCTCGACCTGCGATGACAAGCTCGCCGCCGGTTCGCTCTCGTACTGCGAGGCAATCTTAGGCGGCATCGTGAAAACATCCAGCCCCGCTAGCCCTGCTACTTGCGCACCCTCTCGCATACTGGCCCCGATCAGTTGCGTCCGCGTCCGCCCGGCCTCCCGCAGCCGCAACAGCGCCCGCTGCGTCGCCAGTGTCGCCTTCTCACCCACGTTCCGACCATCACCCAATTCGTTGTCGGAAACGAACGCGTTGAGACGTCCCATGAACACGTTCACGAAACGCGGCTGGGCCAGCAACGCCGCCACATAGTTCTGTCGCGCCGAGAAGCCCAGCGTCAAATTGATCGGAATCCCGAACTGCCCCAGTCGGCGAGCGGCCAGAAGCCCCGCCGGCGCCAAAGGAACCTTGACGTGGAATCGCTCCGGACAGAGATCGTAATAACGCCTCCCGTAAGCGACGGACCCCTCCACATCGTGCCCAAGGTCCGTATGCAGCTCCACACTCACATGCGCGTCGAACATCTCCACCAGCTTCAGCCCGTGACGCGCGTTGAGGACAAACGCCACCTCCGCAACGAGCGGCCGCTCATCGATCTCCGGCGCCGCCTCACGAATGGCCTCAGCCGTCTCACGAACGAAACCGTCGTACTGCCCCTTCTGGATCTCCCGATTCAGCAGCGTGTTGTTCGTCGTCAGCGCCTCGAACTCCGAGCACCACAGCGCCTTGGCACTGTCGATGTCACCCGTGTCGAGCCACAGCCGCGTCCCCAAACGCCGCACCTCTTGCCAGATGCGATTCTCTCGGAAACCCGTCTCCGGGCCGCCAAATTGAGCTGAAAAATCGCGACGCGCCAGATCGTAGGCCACGTCCGCGATAGCTTCTGTATCGATCATCGCTGCTCTCCTTCCCGGCCTCGTCCCAACCGCATCCCCGGAACAGCCCGAAGGTCCACGCTGTCGTCAATGGCCACCTCGGAACTCTGCCCCGCGATGCGGATACAGGTAACCCGGCGCACCATCACTAATTCGCCCGATTCCGGCGCCGGACCCTTGAACGTTCTGCGCCATACGTCCACACCGCCCGTCGGGTTTGCCCGGTTCAAGGAAAACCTCCGAAATCATCCCCTTCACACCGCCCCCCGCATCCCCCGGGTCGCAAGGCGCCGACGCACAGATTCCTCTTGAGCCCGACCCGCCGATGGGCTATACCCTGAAGCTGACGCGCGCAACAAGTCGCGCGAGGCAGTATGCCCACCGGGACGGAGACAACACGTAAGTGCCGAACGACCGATCAGGAGTCTTGCCATGATGACATCCCCTCTATCTCTCAGCAAACCGCACCACGTTTCGCGACTGGCAAAGCGTAGCGCGCTGGTCCTGGCAGGCGCTGCCATCCTCTGCACCCCTGCGCTGGCCCGGGTCTCCTGGGTGCGCCGCAGCAGCGCCACGGCCGACTTGCCCGCCCCCAACCCCGGACAACAACAAACCTGCTGCATCGTCTGCGACATTGACAAAGATGGAATCGACGACTTCGTGGTCGGTGAGCGCACCAAGACCCCATCCGTCGTCTGGTACAAGTACAACGGCGCCGGCTGGAGCAAGTACACCATCGATGACACCCACCTAAGACCCGAGGCCGGCGGCACCGCCGCCGATATCGACCGCGATGGCGATCTCGACCTCATCCTCGGCCACGATGGCAGCGGCAAAAACATCTGGTGGTGGGAGAACCCCTATCCCAACTACGGCAAGCCCTGGACCCGCCGCGACATCAAGAACGCCGGCGCCAACAAACACCACGACCAGACCGTCGGCGACTTCGACGGAGACGGCAAAATCGAGTTCGTCACCTGGAACCAGGGAGCCAAGAGACTCCTCCTCTACGAAATCCCCGCCGACCCAAAGAGTACCCAGCCCTGGACCCCCACGCCCATCTACCAGTGGTCCGCCGGCCGCGAACGCGAAGGCTTCCCATCCATCCCCGCCGATATCGACCTGGATGGCAAACTCGACATCGTCGGCGGAGGACGCTGGTTCAAGCACCTCGATGCGGAGAAGTTCCGCGAACACCCCATCGACGACGAAATGACCTTCACCCAGTGCGCCGCCGGACAACTCGTAAAAGGCGGACGACCCGAAGTCGTCTTCTCCCCCGGTGACATGGATGGCACCGCCAAGTGGTATGAATGGAAAGACGGCGCCTGGGTCCCCCACGTCCTCCGCCACGTCCTCCACGGGCACACCTGCGAGATCCGCGACGTCGATGGCGATGGCAACCTCGACATCATGATCGGCGAAATGGGCGAGCCCGGCGCCGGTGACGAGGCGAAGATCTACATCTGGTACGGCGACGGCAAAGGCCACTTTGAAGAGACCGTCGCCTGGCACGGCCAGGGTATCCACGAAGGACTCTTTGGCGACTTCGATGGCGACAACGACCTCGACATCCTCCTCAAGCCCTACCACCACAACAGCCCCCGCATCGACATTCTGCTCAATGGCGGCACCGCCAAAGTCGCCATCGAAAAATGGAAGCGACACCCCATCGCCGACCTGCCCAAGCGCGCCATGTTCGTCCTCCCCGGTGACATCAACGGCGACGGACACACCGACCTCATCGCCGGCGCCTGGTGGTGGCAAAATCCCGCCTCCCTCGCCGGCAAGTGGAAACAGCACACCATCGGCGGTGCCCTCCGCAACATGGCCGCCGTCTACGACCTCGATGGCGACACCGACCTCGACATCATCGGCACCGAAGGCACCGGCAGCAATAGCAACCACAACTTCGTCTGGGCCCGCAACGACGGCACAGGCCGGTTCACCGTCCTCGACAACATCGACTACTCCGGCGCAGGCGACTTCCTCCAGGGCTGCGCCATCGGCGACCTGGGCCAAGGCCTGCAAATCGCCCTCTCCTGGCACCGCGACGGGGGCGGCATCTACGCCCTGAACGTACCCGCCGATCCGTCCGCCATGTCGTGGACCACCACCCTCCTCAGCACCACCGTCAGCAGCCCCCCCCAGGGCGAAGACCTCGACCTCGGTGACGTCGACCGCGACAACGACCTCGACCTCCTCCTTGGCGAAAAATGGCTCCGCAACGATGGAAACAACTGGCCCACCTTCGAACTGGGCAAAGTCACTCAAGGCGAGCCCGACCGCGTGGACCTCGCCGACGTCAACAACGATGGCCGACTCGACGCCGTCGTCAGCCTCGAGAACGGCACCGACCTCCTCTGGTACCAGGCCCCCGCCGACCCGGCCAAACCGTGGACCCGCCACAAAATCGGCGCCGTCGCCGGACAAGGCTTCAGCATGGACACCGCCGACCTCGACAACGATGGCGACCCCGACGTCGTGATTGGCGAACATCGTGGCGAAGACACCAACCGCGTCGTCATCTTCGAGAACACCGACCACGGCGCCGCATGGTCCACGCACGTCATCGACAGCGGCCCCAAGAACCAGATCGATCACCACGACGGCACCCAGACCGTCGACCTCGATCGCGACGGCGACCTCGACATCATCTCCGTCGGCTGGTACAACCCCAAGGTCTGGGTCTTCGAGAACCGTTAAGCGAAACCGGCAAACCCACAGATCGGAAAGGATGCCCCATGCCCCGCCACGGACTGAATCGAGCGACGGGCGCCGCCCTCGGCCTGATCCTGGCACTGCTCGGCCCGGCCCGCGCAACCAATTGGGAATTCCAGGAAGTCATCGTAGACGAGAATCCCCTCCAGCCCGACCGCGTCACCGACATCGAGATCGTCGATATCAACAACGACGGCCGGCTCGATATATGGTGTAGCGGCGCAAAGATCGACCCCAACGAGCGCAAAGCCGCCTGGTACGAAAACAAAGGCCACACCTGGCTCCGACACACCCCCTTCCCCGGCCCCTCCCTCGGCGCCAGCTTCGGTGACGTCGATGGCGATGGCGACATGGACCTCATCACCGGACAGGACCGCAACAGCGCCCGAACGGGAAACCACGCCCTCGTCTGGATGGAGAACCCCCTCGCCGACGGAGGCGATCCAGCCAACGACGTTTGGGCCGTCCACCAGATCCACCCCGACCCCGTCGACCCCGACGAAATCCACACCAGCTACGTCGACGCCGACGGCAACACGGTCCCACACCTCGACCTCAACCGCGACGGTCGACTCGACATCGTCATCGCCGCCTTCAAGCAATCGCTCTGGTATCTCCCCGGCCCCGCCGATCCCCGCGCCGGACCCTGGAAGCTCTACAAGATCGCCGAAAGCCGCTACCCCCACGGCGGCGCCGCCATCGCCGACCTCGACAAAGATGGCGACCTCGACATCATCTGGGGACGAGGTTGGTGCGAAAACCCTCGCATCCCCACCGTCATCCCCTGGCGACGCCGCCCCTTCACCCAGCGCTGGCCTGACGAATCCAAGATCGCCATCGCTGACCTCGACAAAGATGGATGGCTCGACGTCGTGCTCGCCGCCGCACAGACCGCCCACGGCATCACATGGTATCGCAATCCCGCCCGCGACCCCCGCGCGCGATGGCCCCAGTTCCGCGTCCTCGCCGCCTGGAAAGGCCTCCACTCATGCCGGCTCGCCGACTTCGACGCCGATGGCGACCTGGACATCCTCACCGCCCAGATGCAACACCACCCCGACCGGCGCGTCGCCATCTGCGAGAACCTTGACGGTCACGGCCGACAATGGCAGCCCCACATCCTCGCCACCGTCGGCTCACACAACGCCAAAGTCGCCGACCTCGACAACGACGGTGACATCGACATCGCCGGCACAAACGACCAAGGTGACACCCGCCCCCGCATCTGGCTAAACCCCCACACCAGCGTGCCCTCCCCCCAACCCTGACGCACTCAGCGACAGACCCACCCACTACCGTCTCTGGTAGGGTGGGTTCTCAACCCACGCGGTCCCACCCGCGACGCGCTACACCCCTCAAAACTCCCGCGGATCCAAAACCACGTGCTTGATACTCTTGCGATGGTACGTATACGTCGTATGCACAAGCCCATCCGCCGTCTGAATCACCGCCGGATAGGAATACTCCCCGGGCTCGTTCTCCAGCGTCACCACCACGTCCCAATCCTTCCCGTCCTTCGACACCGCCACGTTCAAAGGCGTCCGCCCCTGCTTCGTATTGTTGAACACCAGCAGTTGCCGCCCATCCTTCAGCGTCACCGCATCGATCCCCGAATTCGGATTGGGCAAACTCGTCGCGTGCAGCTTCCCCCACGTCCGCCCCCCATCCTCCGACCAGGCTTGCGCAATGAACCGCTCCCGCCGCGTCCGGCAGAGCATCTGCAACCGCCCGTCCGCATAAGTCAGAATCGTCGGCTGAATCACCCCAATATCTTCGCCCTCGTTCAGCGGACCGACAACCTCCCACGTCTTCAAGTCACGCGTCACTTCAACATGCGACTGCCACCCATCATGCTCGCTGCTCGACGGACACAAAATCCGGCCGTCCGCCAACTGCACAGGCTTGTTCTTGATCGGCCCCATCACCTCCGGCGGCAACCGCCGCTGCCGCGACCACGTCCGCCCCCCATCCTTCGAAACCGTCCACGCGCCCCACCATTGACTCGGCGTCGGCCCCACCTTGAAAAACAGCACCAAAGGCCCCTCCTTGGGCTGAAACAAAACCGGGTTCCAGCACGGATACCGCCGCTGCACCGACATCACCCCGTTCGCCACCTCCACCGGCCGCGACCACGTCCCGCCCTCCAAACGCGACACCCAGATACCCACATCGTCCTCCCCCTCGTCCAGCCCCGCGAACCATGCCGCCACAATCTGCCCGTCGCGCGTCTGCTCGATCGTCGATGCGTGACAACCAGGCGTCGGCCGGTTGTCCAAACCGAAGATCAAACCGCCCTCAACCCATCCCGCCTGCCCCGACAGATCACCGCCCCAAACCATACCGGCCCCACAAACGACCAAGACAACAGCGAACCCAACGCCCCATCGATCCCGTACCATATCATACCCCTCTCAAGCGTACCCCATCCCATCGAAACGCCGCGTCACAACAGGCAGCCAACAGCCACCACGCCCCAACATGCTACCCGCCCCAACCCACCACGTAAAGCAAACTCGCCTCCCCCGCGCGCCGGCGCTCCACCTGCCAAAGGCTCCCGATGCCGGCCATACGTGTTATTCCCGCGCAAAACTTGCCCTGAGCACGGCCGAACGGGCACCGAATCCAGGAAGCGCCGCTCGTTCGCTGCACCCGTGCCTAACGCAGCAACAACAGACCGGAAGCACCCGCGCGCAAGATCTCTACGAAAAAGGAGAACGATTGAAGTGGTCAAAGAGACGTGCGCCGAATGCAGCCTCAGACGTGCGCGACCCCCGCCGGAGAAATGTACCGAACCGCGTAACCCGACGCCTTCGCAACCTCCTGCATGCGAGCGACCCAGTCACCCGGCCAGCCTTGCGACTTGGCCTTCGCGCAAATGGTCATCGCCTGCGCGTAGTTCTCCGCCTCCGTCAGCATAGTCACCATCAGCTCGTAGCCACCGTGCAAAGGCAACGGACGCATCGGATACCGCTCGTGCAGCGCCTCCAACACCTGTTCGGTAATCCGCGTCTGCTTGTAGCACGCCGCAAACGCCGCATCCTCCGCGTCGCGAAACAGCTTCTTCCATTTCTCGTGCAGGGCAATCATAGCCTCGTAAGTGAAGTGCAGCGCGATCACGTTGCCTTTGGCCGTCGCGCACTCCTCCGACTTGCCGAGAATGCGAGACGCCAGACCCCGGTCCTCAGCCCACCGTACCAGCGGACGCGCCATGGCCATCAGGAGATCGCACTCGGTCGGGTAGACCGACGGCCCTCTGCCTCTCGTCAGCGGACGCTTGCCCTTCAGAAAACCGGGATGGTAATACAACGCTTCGACGTGCTTGCGCTCGGTCTCCGACAACGCCGAAAGCCACCATGGCCCCAGCCGGAAAAAACCGATCTCGCCGCCGATATTGGCAGACTTTCTAACAGTGCGACTAGCTACCCCCATGATAACACCGAGGCCGCCTCAGGTGTGAACGTGTGCTGCTTGTTTCCGTCCCCAGGCGCCCCCAAAAAGCCTGCGGACAATCCATCAAGTGGTACTCTAATCAAAACATACAAACTACAGACCCACCCCCCAAACAGCCCATTGCTCGAACAAACCACCATTCCATCCCTGGCCCCGCTTTCCGAGCGTCGTGGATGAGGAAACTCGACAGACCGGCCTTCCCCATGATCCGGCAGAAGACCATTCGCCCCA
>Ga0272442_10004113_pt1 | contig 20029 bp, 20 predicted proteins | sample SSMForm2O_FD_200262 | JGI IMG/M metagenome (GOLD analysis project Ga0272442, IMG submission 200262) | Marine sediment archaeal communities from Little Sippewissett salt marsh, Falmouth, MA, United States - SSM-Form-2O | ecosystem: Environmental > Aquatic > Marine > Wetlands > Sediment ... | reverse complement strand
CGTTTTAGTCGATAGCGGCTTATATGCCATTATACGACATCCACAATATTTGTCAGGGGATGATGCTCAGTCTTTCAATGATGCTGGTCGTTCAACACTGGCTTATTATCCTGCTTGGTACAGTTGCAATGATTATTATCTATCTGGGAATCATCGAAGCGGATAAATCCGCTATGGAGAAATTCGGACAGGATTATATCCGTTATATGCAACGAGTCCCGCAAATCAATTTTATCGCAGGTATCAATCGATTTTTCAGGTATAAAATGAAAAAAATAAATATAAGCAGCTTTCGCAATTGACCTATAGATTAAGATAAATCTTTTAAGATAGATTATGAAAGCTGCTTATATTCTAATTAGCCCTTTATTTTTTTATACTCAAAAAAAGAATAAGCAAAGATATAAATCACCACGAGAAAAATAGTGCAAACAGCCATTACAAAGCCAGCCAGCTGATTAACAATTCCTGCAATAATAAAGATAAATCCTGATAAAATAAATGCAAGGCCTCCTACACGATGCGTCTTCGTCCAAACAGTTTTGTCTGCAAGTGTCCAGGGAGTTTTTATGCCCATGCTATAGTTAGGCCTGATTTGTCCCATATAGTTTCCAATCACTATCAACAATAAACCTATACTAATCGGAATTATCCTTGATACACTGATTTGGTATCCTATACCGATAAGAATGACAATCCAGTGAAGCAGGATAAAGAAACTTACCAGTATCATCATAAATATCCCATAGGCTTTTTTATGTTTTAAATATGATTCCCTTCTTGGATCGATTGCCGGAAGATAAATCATCATCAGGTAAATTCCTAAGGGCAATATAGCAGTAAACAAAGAAAAAATTTTATTAGCCCAGGCATCTATCTCTCCCTGAATATTCCAATGAAATGGTATCTTATCAGGTAAATTTCCATATATCAGAATGGTAGCTACTATTGATACGAGAATCAACACCATAATTATTTTATTTGTTTTAAACATTTGAATTTTCTCCTTTCTCTTTTTCTTTAAAATTAAAAAACCATTTTATCAACTCTTGAAGGGCGGTTGTATTTAAAGAATAATAAATATTTTGTCCTGCTTTTTCTCCAAGGATTAATTCTGAGCTTTTCAGCAGATTTAGATGGTGACTGATGGATGGTTTACTAATATTAAAGTGGTCAGCAATTTCACCGGCTGACATATCTTTTTTTCTTAAAAGTTCCAATATTTTTCTTCGTGTCGGGTCAGAAAGTGCTTTAAAGGGACTATCCATTTTTTTACCTCTCAGTTATTTAGATAATTAGACAATTATCTAAATAAAGGATATCAGTAATTTTAAGAATGTCAAGACCCTTATAAAAATATTTCTGTTTTTATAGAAAAATAGATCTAATAAAAATTTAAATTCAAAAGAGGGGTATTCATTTTTTAACCATGATTTGCTATTTGAATCTAAGTTCATATTGTAATAAAATAAAAATGGAAAAGTATACTCATTTAAATGCTTTAATTTATACTTATCCTGAAATAGTATTTTAAAGGGATAATCGTAAAAAATGAAAATCCAAAGAAAAATTCTTATTATCATTTTAATTCTGGTTATATTGGTCGGAGCGAGTTCTATTCTAACCAGCAGGTTTATTGCGACCAATATCATCAAACACCAGATCAGCGAAAATCTTTTAATGACCACACAATCCAGGGCTAAACATATTGAAACGATTTTGAATCAGTATATCAATTTGACTAAAACACTGGCATCCGGTAATCCTATCCGTGATATGCTGAACGATAATATTGAAAAAAATTGGAGAACTGAACAAGCCAAGCGGAGAATTGAAAGCATCATCAACTCACACCCGGAAATATCACGGATAAGAATTTTAAATAAGGGAGGTATTATTATTGCTTCCAGTCATGATGATACCGGAGAAGACAGAAGCGATGAAGAAATCTATCTTATAGGGAAACAGAATGTTTTTATCAAAGACCTGCATATTTCTAACTTTACCCAAAAATACGTATTAAGTATCGCAGCCCCCATTTCTACGGATGAACAATTCAGCGGTATACTTGTTGTAAATTTTGATGCAGATAAAGAACTTTTTCAAATAACGACTGCACGGTTCAGCTCAAAAGAAACCGGAGAAACCTACCTGGTGAATAAAAATGACTACATGATCTCTCCTTCACGTTTTATTGAGGATGTCATTTTAAAGCAAAAGATAGACTATCAATATCATTATGGAAAAGAAGCCATTGAACTACCGTTTGAACAATTGAGAAGTGAGACCGGTATTATAACTGATTATCGGGGGGAAGAAGTATTAAGTGCTATCACGCCCATTCCGATAATGAGTTGGCTGCTAATAGCAGAAATTGATACCTCTGAAGCTTTTGCTCCGGTTCTACATCTAACCAATACTCTAATATCAATATTCTTATTGGTCATCCTGTTGGGTATTTTGCTATCAGATATTACCTCAAGAACGATTATTCAGCCTGTTAAAAAATTGTATGCAGGTACCAAGCAGGTGATAAAGGGAAATCTGGATTTTAAAGTACATACCCAATCCAAAGATGAGATAGGTTTGTTATCTCAAGCATTTGATGAGATGACTGCTAATTTAAAAAAGTCACGGGAGAAACTGGAAGAACACAGTGAGAATCTGGAAAAAATTGTTCTAGAAAGGACCAGTGCTTTAGAAGAGGACATTAAAATTCGAAAAAATATAGAAGAAGTGCTTCGAAAGGAAAAAGAATTTACCGATACATTAATCGATACTGCCCAGGCAATTGTACTAGTTTTAGATTTAGAGGGTAATATTATCCGATTCAATCATTTTATGGAAGAAATCAGTGGTTTTCACTTGTCAGATGTAAAAGACAAGAGCTGGTTTGATATATTTTTACCGGAAAGAAATAGAACAAAAACAAAGAATGTATTTAGTAAAATCATTAAAGGTCTTCCGGTAAAAAGTAATAAAAATTCAATTCTGACAAAAAATGGTCGGAAAGTGATGATTGATTGGCATAATAAACCTTTAAAGGATGAAAATGGAAAGACCATTGGCCTTTTATCAATAGGGTTAGATATCACCGAGCAAAATAAACTGCAAAAAGCACTCAAGGTAAGCGAGGAGAGATTCTCATTTGCCCTGGACGCTACCAACGATGGCGTATGGGATCATAATCTAAAAACAGGTGAAATGTATCTGAGCAATTCTTATTACCGGATGCTTGGATATGCACCCGGTGAAATAGATATCAACAGCAAAGATTTTGAAAATTTTCTTCATCCTGATGATAAGGAAAATGTATTAAAAAAAATAAATGCATGCCTTGAGAATAAAACTGATGATTATCATGCCGAGTTTCGCATGAAAACCAAGTCAGGTCATTGGAAATGGATATTGGGTCGGGGAAAAGTGGAATCGCGTGATTCGCATGGTAAAGCTCTTCGTTTTTTAGGTACGCATTTAGATATTTCTCTACGTAGACAAATGGAAGAAGACTTGAGAAGCAGCCGGGAAAAATTTGCCAATCTTTTTCAGAATAATCCGGAAGCAGCAGTATATACCGATGCCAGGGGAATTATCATAGATATCAACGATAGATTTACCAGTCTTTTCGGATATACACTTGATGAAGTCAAGGGAAAGAATATCAATTCAGGTATCATTCATCCTCAGGATAAGAGGGATGAAGCAAAAAAACTATTAAAGAAAATTGTTGATGGGGAATATTTTAGCTTTGAATCCAACCGAAAAAAGAAAGACGGTACCGTATTTCCTGCTTATATCACAGCCTCATCCCTTGTCGTAGAAGGTAAAAACAGAGGGATGATAGCCCTGTATCGGGATTTTACAGCTAAAAATAAAATGGAAAAAAAGCTGGAAAAGCTGGCTCGCATTGATTCCCTAACCGGAGTGTATAATCGTGGATATGGTTTAGAAATGTTAAGCAGACAATTGAAATTATCCAAACGTAATAAATCCCCACTATTGCTTGCTTTTTTGGATATTGATGGATTTAAATTAATTAACGATAACTTTGGCCATGATGAAGGTGATTTTGTCCTGAAAAAAGTCAGTGAATTATTTAAATCCACCTTAAGGGAAATCGATATCATTTGCCGTATGGGTGGAGATGAATTTATATTAATTTTTCCGGATAACTCAATGGAAAAAGCCGAATTACTTAAAGAAAGGTTACACGATGATTTCATTCATCTAAATGAACAAATTCAAAAGGATTACACCATTGATTTCAGCATAGGTTTCTCTGAATATAGTGTTGAAAAGCCGATTTCACTCAATCAATTAATCCGGATTGCCGACCAGAAGATGTATGATGATAAAAATACGAAGAAAGACTAGCGAGATTGCCAATTTCATTCGAAAAATACTTATTTGTTTAGCGACCATATAACATTTATTGCAATAAAATTAGGAAGAGAAAATGAAGAAAGAAGAAAAATATTTAAGAAAATCATATCAGCATCGAGACGACCTGAGCGGAGAACATCGTTATGGTGATATCGGTCAGCTGATTTTTCTAATTATTTTTATGCTCGTGTGGTTATCGGATGCATTCATATTTAAATATTCTATTTTTTTAGAACAATATATATCTAATTATATTCGGGTTCCGATAGCTATGATTATTTTCATTATAGCTGGATATCTTGCCTGGAAAGGTATGAATACGGTTTTTGGAAGGAAAAGAGAGAAACCTCATGTCATTACGACCGGGGTGTTTTCTGTTGTAAGGCATCCTATTTACCTGGCAGCGATATTGCTTTATTTAGGATTTATTTTATTATCCTTATCATTGCTATCAGGCCTTGTATGGATTTTTATTATTATTTTTTATTATGTGATTTCCCTATACGAAGAAAAGCTTTTAATAAAAGAATTTGGTTCTGCTTATTGTGAATACATGAGGAAAGTACCCATGTTTTTGCCTTTTACAAAAAAGCTGCGGTAATAATTAAGAGACTGATTATTCGGCTAGATAGAATTTTTATTTGAATAAGTTACATTGATGAAGTGGAAATAAGAACATAATCACATGTCCTAAAATAATGATTTTAACAGGAGGAATAATAATATCATGGATTTAAAACAGGTTACCGAACAAACCTACTATATTCCCGGTCTAACAAATATCGGAATATACCGGAAGGATGAGCAGATTACCCTAATTGACAGCGGAAATGATGAATCTGCCGGGAGGAAGATATTTAGGCTCCTGGAAAAGGAAGGTTGGTACCTGAAGACTATCCTTAATACCCATTCCAATGCAGACCATATCGGGGGGAACCAATATTTACAAAAAAAGACCGGATGTGAGATTATAGCAACTTCCATGGAAAGTACATTTATCGAATATCCATATTTAGAGCCACTGCTCTTGTGGGGTGCTACTCCCTTCAAATCCTTGCGAAACAAGTTTCTTCAAGCAAAGCCCTCACAGGTGACTTCTGTAATTTCAGATGAAGGGTCTATCGGGAAAACTGGATTAGAAGCTCTTCCGCTTCCCGGACACTTTTTACAGATGATTGGAGTGAAAACACCGGATAATGTCTGCTTTTTGGCAGACAGCCTCTTTTCGCCCACAATCCTCGCAAAATATAAGATTACGGTTTGCACCGATGTAAGTGCCATGCTTCAAACCTATTCATATCTGGAAAAACTGGAAGGCAGTTTTTTTATTCCTTCCCATGCCGAACCGACGGAAAATATTCGTGAACTGATTCAGATCAATCGTGATAATCTGTTCGAAATCAATCAATTAATTCAATTACTGTGTAATACTCCCTTATCACGTGAGGAAATTTTAAGCAGAATTGTATTAAAGTATAATATCCAACTATCTTCCTCCCAGTTTGTACTGACACTCATCACAATTTCAGCACACCTCAGTTATCTGTTTGATAAGGAGATTATCCAACCGGTCTTTGAAAACGGAAAAATGCTCTGGCATACAAAAACTTTCAGAGGGACGATTCCGGTGACAGTATTTTAACAATACAAAGGAGAATTAAATGAGAAAAAACAAGGTTAAAGAAAAATTACAACATGGTAATTCGGTTGTAGGCACTTTTCAGGGATTTAACTCCCCTGACCTGACAGAAATGTGCGGTTATACAGGTTATGACTTTGTCATACTGGATACCGAGCATGGCCCAATGTCAGCAGAAACATGTATTCCTATGATTTGTGCGGCTGAAAGAAGCGGAGTTGTACCGATTATCCGGGTAAGTGAAAATGAAAAGACCTATGTCTTGAAAGCTCTGGATGTGGGAGCCATGGGAATTATTTTCCCCATGATAAATATTATTGAGGATGCGGTAAAGGCCATATCGCTAACGCGTTATATCCGAAATCATAATGATATGCGCACTGAATTCAGAGGTATAGTCGATGTAAGCCGGGCAGCACAATACGGTATGACTGCAGGCCTAAATTCGCATATGACGACTTCGAACAAGGAAATTATGATTATTTTACAGATGGAAACCGCAGAATCAGTTAAAAATATTGAAGAAATCTTAAAACTTCCGGAAATTGATGTCATATTGATTGGCTCCCTTGATCTATCCCAATCGTTAGGTTACCCGGGCGATGTTCATCATCCTGTTGTTCAGGGTGTCATCAAAAAAGCAATTAAGAAAATAATCTCCGCCGGCAAGGCAGTCGGTATGGTAATACCCTCTACGGATGCACTCCAACACTGGTTTGATTTGAGAGTAAGCTTTTTTACCTATCACCAGACCTATATGTTCAGAGATGTCCTGCAAAAACATGTCTCTGAATTTCACAGGATAACCGGGCATTAAAGCGGATAGTTTTAAGGAAGGTGAGTTTATGTCAATTATCCAGGTTGAGCATTTACGTAAATCCTATAAAGAGACTATGGCAGTGGATGATATTTCATTCCAGGTGGAAGAAGGCGAAATTTTTGGAATGGTCGGTCCCAACGGTGCCGGAAAAACTACCATTATCGAATGTATCGAGAGTTTACGGTTTCCCGATTCAGGCAAAATATCTGTACTTGGTTTAAATCCTCATAAAAAGAATTATCTCTTAAAGGAAAAGATTGGTATTCAATTGCAGGAAGCGAATCTTTTCAGTCGTATAAAAGTCTGGGAAGCTTTAGATTTATATGCTTCGCTTTATCGTAAATCTTTGGATACGCGATACCTGGAAGAACTCATGGGACTTAGGGAAAAACACAACAGTTTTGTAGGTAAGTTATCCGGTGGGCAGAAACAGCGCTTGTTTATTACCCTTGCATTGATCAATGACCCGGAGGTCGTATTTCTTGATGAGCTGACCACCGGTCTGGATCCGCAAGCCCGGCGGACAATGTGGAAATTAGTTCGTGACATTCAAAACCAGGGTAAAACGGTATTTTTAGTGACTCATTTTATGGAAGAAGCGGAACAATTGTGCGATAGAGTGGCTATTATCGACCATGGTCATATGATTGCACTGGACAAGCCGGAAAATTTGATTGCCAGTGTCAATATTGAAAGCAGAATATTATTCACGGTAAAAGATTTCTCAGTAAAGAAAAAATTGGAAAAAATACCTGATGTTACCCGTGTAAAGCAGCAGAATGAGTGGGTGACGGTCTATGGCCGGAGCGAAGAACTGGTCGGTGAAGTCGTGAATTTACTGATTCAGGAAAAAATCTACTTTCGTAGATTAAAAACCGAGCAGCCAAATCTTGAAGATGTTTTTCTGCATTTAACCGGCCGGGAAATCAGAGACTGATTCATTATGAATGGGGTAAGGTGATGATAATGCGTGGTTTTATAAAATATTTAGTGATTGAATTTAAATTATTCCTGCGGGAGCCGGAAGCTTTTTTCTTCACCCTGGTATTTCCTATTCTTATCCTGGTAGTATTCGGCAGTATTTACGGGAATGAACCAAACTTATTTTTTGCCGGGCGTGGAACGGTTGACATTTCCGTTCCGGCATTTATGGCAATTATTATTGGAATGAGCGGAATGATGAATATTCCTATGGCAGTAGCTACTGAGCGTGAAAAAGGGATTTTGAAAAGATTAAGAGCCACACCGATTCAACCCGGAACTATCCTTCTAAGCTGGGTATTGGTCTATTTTTTAGTAACTTCTGCAGGAGCTATATTATTGGTTATTGCCGGAAAAACAATCTATCATCTCCGTTTTGAAGGCAGTGTTTTAAATACATCTTTGGCTTTTTCTCTGAGCACTCTCAGTTTTTTGTCATTAGGTTTTGTTATTGCCAGCGTGGCACCAACCGCCCGTACGGCAAGCATTACCGGAAGCATTCTCTTTTTTCCGATGATGTTTTTGTCCGGGGCTACTTTTCCTTCAGAGATTATGCCGGAAGCAGTCCGCCGTATTAGTAATCTTTTTCCCTTGACCTATGTGGTAAAAATATTACAGGGTTTTTGGTTCGGTGCAGTATGGGCAGAACAAATAAGGTCTACTGTGATACTCCTGGGTATGTTAATTGCCGGGATTGTGATATCTGCCTTTACCTTCCGCTGGGAATAAGACTGTTTTATTCCGGGAAGAGGAGGAAGAGACATGAATGATAAGGGAATTCATCTTTCAAGAGACGAAATAAAGGCAATCCTAAATGAAAAAGAAACAGAAAAACTAAAACAGGTAACCCGTGTCGTCCTATCCGATGAGCAATTACTTCAGGAGATACTTCAGGGTATCAAATCAAAACCTGAATCCTATCGATACAATTGTTATAAAGTGGCCTTGCAAATTTGCAAAGAATACCCCAAAAGATTATATCCATTCTGGGATTACTTTGTTGAATTTCTGAAAAGCCCGAATGCCTATCACCGGATGGCAGCTATTACTCTGATCGCTCATCTGACATCTGTCGATAAGAAACATAAATTTGAAATTATCTTTGAGAATTATTTTCACTTTCTGGATGACCAGAGCATGATTGTAGCAAGGTATCTTGCAATCAGTGCCGGAATCATAGCTGTGAATAAATCCGTCTTAAGAGAACGGATTATAGAAAAATTGTTAAAGATCGACACAACCCACCATCAGGAAGGTAGAAAAGATCTGATAAAACATGATATTATACAAACCATCCGAATGATTTTTACAAAACTTACGGAAAAAGAAAAAATAATTTCATTTATAGAAAACCAGGTTCATTGCAGTAGCCCAAAAACCAGGCAGGCTGCCAAAGCCTTTTTAGATCAATGGAAAATAATTGAATAATCAATATAAGGGAGTATAGGAAAAACAAATGAAAGATGTCCGTGACATGATAAAAGACCGAAAAATATGGGCAGGGCTGAACTGTCCGGGAATGCCCCTGAAGGATGCCGATATCCTGGTTTTCGGGATTCCCTATGACGGAGGAATCAGTTTTAGAGCAGGCTCAAAAGATGCGCCGGGAGAATTGAGAAATATTACTTATACCATTGATCCAACTACCGAGTGGTTGGACAGTATTGAGGATTTAAAGGTGTTGGATATGGGTGATGTTTCAGGAGAAGATAGAGATGTCATGTTCCAAAAGGCAGAAGACATCGCTTCTCAGGCAATAAAAGCTGATAAACTGGTGACCATGGTTGGAGGAGACCATTCAACAACTATTCCTGTATTAAAAGGAATTGACAGGGTGATTGATGAACCACTTGGCATCATTCATCTTGATGCACATTTTGATTTATGCGAAGAAATGAGAGGAAATAGGTTATCTCATGGATGTACCGAGAGAAGAGCATTGGAATTGAAAAATGTCAGCAGTCTCGACTCTATCTATTTTGTTGGGATACGTTCGGTGGAATCTCAGGAATTATCTTTTATCCGGAATAAATCAGTCAATATGATAAAGGCAATGGACTTTCGACGGCAGGGAACCGAAAAATCCCTGGCTATGATTAAAGAAAAGATGAAAAGATTCAAAAAGATATACCTGACTCTTGATATTGATGTACTGGACCCGGCTTATGCACCGGGAACGGGCACACCAAAATTCGGCGGATTAAACAGTCGGGAATTGTTGGATTTGTTACATGGCCTCTTTGATTTACCGATAATCGGATTTGACGTGGTGGAAGTTGCTCCGTCCCTGGATGATTCAAAGATTGCTCTTTTTGCCGCTCGAAAGATCATTATCGAATGTTGGGGGCATTATTTTAGAAAAATACATCATCAGGGTTAACTTGTTTCTATAAAAAAAGATGTATTAAAAGAACGTAACAGCCACCCATCAAAAATTATCGGGAGAGAAATACTTTATGTTAACAGACTATGCAAGAAAATTTGATATAGAAGGATTTATGGACGCCTTAAAGAAGGCCAATGACACCTATCAACAACTTCCCCTGATGCAGGCCATTAAAAAGAAAGAACAATATCCTTACCGCGTATTGATTGGTACACTTCTTTCTGCCCGCACAAAAGACGAACTAACTGCCGAAGTCTGTGAAAGGCTTTTTTTAAAGGCCCCAAATCCTTTAGTCTTGGCTCAACTATCAGAAGAAGAGATTATCAGCCTGATTTATCCCGTTGGTTTTTACCGGAGAAAAGCAAAAAATATCAAAGCGATTGCAGTGCTTCTCATCGAAAATTTCAATCTAAATGTACCACAAAAAATGGAAAAACTTCTCCAATTGCCTGGTGTAGGTAGAAAAACAGCCAATTTGGTATTAGGAACTGCTTTTAATATCGAATCCATTTGTGTGGATACCCATGTTCACCGTATTTCAAATCGTTTGGGGATTTTAAAGACAAAAATTCCAGAAGAAACAGAAAGAGATTTAGAATCTATGTTTCCGGATAAATACTGGATTCCTCTTAATCCCTATCTGGTTGCACATGGACAATCGATTTGTAAGCCGGTTTCACCGATTTGTTCGCAATGCCGGATAAAGGCTTTTTGTCGGCAAATCAGTATCAATCACCATCGCTAAGACCGGAAGTTCAATATTTCATTCGGAGGAAAAAATGAAAGAGGAAATAAGACATAAAACCGCAAATCTGATAAGGAGATATACCCGGATGGTATTATTGGTCCTTGGTATTCTGCTTTTTATTTTTTCCCTGTTATCCGGTGCAGACCGCTTGGGAGGAGGCATTAAAGGGATTATTTATAACTCTCCCAATGCTCTACCCTGGTTGATTCTGTTGATTGCCATTTATATTGCCTTTAAATGGGAAATGGTTGGAGGACTCATCATTCTTATGATGGGACTTTTTACCATTTTCTTTTTTAATGCAGTAGAAAATCTCTTTGTCCTGTTGGTCATTTCAATTCCTCTGATTGTATTGGGAAAACTGCTTGTCATTGCCTGGTATCTTGACAGGCAATAAATAAAAAATCATAATTATGATAGAATAACTACTCATCCGATATGAAGGAGAAAACATTGAAAATAAAAAAAGTAATACACTCAAACAGAAGAACAATTGCTTTACAGGTTTGTGATGATACATCACTCATCATCCGGGCACCTTTCTATACCAGTAACCAAACCATTAGTGAAGTGATTTTAAAACACAATAAATGGTTGGAAAACAAAAAAAAGGAAATTATGATACGAAACCTGAAATATCCTATGAAGAAATTTGTCAATGGAGAGTTATTCTTTTTCTTGGGGAATAATTATCCCTTGGTCCTGGTGAAAGAACAGAGAGAACAGCTTTCGCTGTCAGAGGGAAAATTTCTCTTACGAGAGAATCTAAATCATCCAGAAGATGCATTTATTACCTGGTATAAAAAAATGGCCAATAAAACAGTTACTCAACAAGTGGAAGTTCTTGCGGGAAAGTATAAATTTGAATATAATAAGATATCTATCACTCACGCCCGAAAACAGTGGGGCTCCTGTTCTCATTCAGGAAATTTAAATTTTTCCTGGCGTCTCATGATGACTCCATTAATGGTCATCAATTATATCATTATCCATGAACTGGTACATCTTGAAATAAAAAATCATTCTAAAAATTTTTGGAACAAGGTGGAAAAATATATGCCATCCTATAAAACGCAAAAGGAATGGCTAAAAAAGAACGGGCATTCATTGAAATTGTAATCTAACCTTAAAAAAACCTAAGAAGATAATATGTAAATAGACTTCTAACCCACTTTACTCTGTCAAATTTTATCTTGAAATTGTAAGAAATAATAGTGAGATATTTAAATACTATTCTTTTTATTGCAACTGAAGAGCATATTTGAAACAAAACCAGGAGCAGAAAAACACTTTTATAAATAATTTAAAAAAAGATATATTTAGAATTTTATAAATTCAAAGATAGATTAGATGATTGTCGGGAAGTCTGGAAGTTTTTTTACATCGAAATCTTAAAATTAACCCAAAAAGTTCAATCATTAAAGATTTAAATATTTCAAAAGTATTTTACAAAATCATATAAATTATATTTTCAGGATAACTTTCTATTCTTTTGAATTGATAACTGCCTATGATCGTAAAAATAATATATTATTCTAAAAAAAGAAGGTGTTTTAATGAAAATATCAATAGGAGTGATAACTAAAGACCTTATTTCTTCAGAGCCAATAGATGATTTTTTAAACAATGCTGCAAAATATAAACATAAGATCTATAGTGTAGTCATTGTCTACTCACATCATTGTGATTTTCAAGTTGTGAAGAATTTAGAAAAAATGGTTAAAGTCTTTCTGGTAAAAATAAACGAGGCTCCGGAGATCATTGAACAGTTAAAGAAAATAGGTTTAAGTTCAGAAAATATTGATATTTTACTCAATTGTAGTTCTTTGAAAAAATATGGGAAAGTACCATATGGCATGAATAGGAATTATGTCATGATCAAAGCTCTGCTAAGTGGTTCAGACGTCCTGGTGTTCATTGATACCGATGTCTATCCCACAATGCTGGTACAAGAAGACAATAAAATAAAGGAAAAAGAGATTGATTTTTTCGGTAGACACCTGGAATATCTAAAGAAAGAAGAGATCATCATTACTACCAGCGATTATTCCGGCTATTTTATTATTCCACCGATGAATTTTATCGGCATGAAGGAGCTTTTTCTTGGTCTGCAAAAAGAAAGTGCCTTTAAATTCTTAAAAAATTCCGACGAAAATCATTGTCTTAATTTAGTTAATGGTGAAAAACAAAAAATATTTAAAACTTGCAAAATATTAGGTGGAAATGCAGCCATTAAACTTGGTGCTCTACAAGAATTACCTCCTTTTTTTTCTACTGTGTATCAGATAGATGGCGAAAATGTTTTAGCTCGCGGAGAAGATACCCTGCTGGGAATAAGATTAAAAAAGAGCAAAAAGAAATGTATTGATATCGATACTAAAATATTTCATAACACCTTTGGAAATTATCCCATGATTCCGGATATTAAGAGGGTTAAATCAATAAAAGATAGATTTTATTATACTTGCCTTGGCTGGATAGGAAGAAATCCCTTTCTTAATTGGTTAGAGGGCAAAGATGTAGAAAAAGTAAAAATGAAACAGATGTACCATATAAAGATTGGCTCTAAAGCGATAGCATCTTATCTGGAGGATGAAAGATTCTTGATTTTACCGGAAGCTTTAGAAACATCTTATAGTAACTTGGAGCATGTCATTGGTGAGTATGAAAATACGATGAAAGCCTGGAATGATTTTACTGATAAATCAGAAAAATTGGGAGGATAAAATGAGAATATTAATCATCAATCATTTCCCTCTTGAGGGTTCAGGAAGTGGAATTTACACTAAAAACTTAGCCAAAGAGCTGACTGAAATCGGCCATCAGGTCAAAGTGATATTTCCGGAAAATCAAAAAGTATCCCCGGAAATATTTGAAATAAGACCTATCATGTTCAAGGGAGACCACAACAGAGAATATGAAATTGATTTTAATTTTCCCTGTTTCACCAGCCACCCCAGGAGCAATAATACCTTCTATCAATTAGATACGAATCAGATGAGGAAGTATATTGATGTAATGGTTAGAGCAACTCTTGAAGAGGCAGAACAATTTAAGCCCGATATTATTCATGCACAGCATCTCTGGATTACCCCTTATGCTGCACAAAAGGCCGGTCTACCCTATGTAGTAACTGCGCATGGTACTGACTTGAAAGGATTTAAACAGGATAAAAGATATCATTCCTTTGCTTTAAAAGGTTCTCAATATGCCCAAAAAGTGATCACTATTTCCAAACAAGTAGATATGGAGACTAAAGAATTATACAAGGTAGAAGATGAAAGAAGGAGAATTGTCTATAATGGATATGATACCCACCTTTTTAAAGTAAAAGATGTTTCCAGAAAAGAAACATTAGAGAAGCTTAATATCAATGAAACTTCAGATTACATTATTTCTTTTGCCGGTAAATTAGCACATTTTAAAGGGGTGGACATATTATTAAAAGCTGCTAAAATATATGAAAACGAAATGAAAGACAAAGTGATAACTCTAATAGCGGGAAACGGTGTGATGTATGAAGAGTTAAAAAAGCTAAGAGATTTTTTAGATTTAAAGAAAACATTTTTTCTTGGTCACGTTAATCAGAATCAACTTGTAGATTTATATAATATTGCTGATGTCAGCACTGTTCCCTCAAGGAGTGAGCCCTTCGGGCTTGTAGCCATAGAAGCACTGGCTTGTGGAACCCCGGTAGTAGGCACTAATCAGGGAGGATTACCTGATTTTATTAATGAAGATATTGGAAACCTGGTAGATGTAGAAGACGATATTGCTTTGGCTGAAGCTATTATTTATGAACTGGTAAGACCTGATAAAAAAGAAAGAAGAAAGCGGGCACACCAGTATGCAGTCAATAATTTTTCCTGGGAAAAAACCATTGAAGAAGTAGAAAGAATATACCAGGATGTAATATTTAACCGGGAAAATAAAAAATTGTAAAAAGCGATTTATGCAAAAATATAGGAGAGAATAATTATGAGAACTGTTGTAGCTATTCCCACTTATTGGGGAAGAAAAAAAGAAATCGGATTTAAGGAAGGGGATATAGTCTATGACCATGCTACTCCTTTAGATGTTGATGGAACCCTGGGACGAACCCTGGAGAGCATGAAGATATTAAAGAAGAAAGATTTTAAATTGGTCATTTTGATTTGCCCAACCAATAAATCAATAGAACGGGAAGCAGAGAATAAAGTAAAAAAGATAGTTAAAAGTGTAAAATTAGATGTGGAAACCTATTTATTTACTCAGAAGATCTTAAAGAAAATAAAAGGATTCGGCAGAAAATCTAAACTAAAAGAAAATGTACTTTCATTGTTGAGCTTACAGGGTTATGCCAATGTCAGGAATATGTGTATCTTTTCTTCTCAAATACTCAATTCTGATATCACTGTTTTAATTGATGATGATGAAGTAATAGAAAATCCGGATTTTATGGATATTGCCAGAGAATTTATCGGAAAAAGAATATACGGCGAAACCATATATGGAGTAGCGGGGTATTACCTAAACAAGTATGGAAATTATTATGATGATGTCAATATGGAGCCCTGGATGACTTATTGGAACAGATTCGGGAGTAAATCCAAAGCTTTTGATAAAATTATCGGTTATGGTCCCCGGATCAAACAAACACCCTTTGTCTTTGGTGGGGCAATGGTATTTCATAAAAACTTGTATCAAATCGTGCCATTTGACCCGGAACTTTGTAGAGGGGAAGATATAGATTATCTCATCAATGCCAAGATGTTTGGTTTTAATTTCTTCCTGGATAATAAACTAAGCATAAAACATTTACCTCCCAAAAAGACTCATCCCGTCTGGAAGAGAACAAGAGAGGACATCTATCGCTTTATTTATGAAAAATCCAAAATTGATTCCCAATATGAAGTCAGTAATATGCAAATGGTATCTGCAAAAGATTTTTCCCCATATCCTGGAGAGTTTTTAACTGATGACCTTCAAAACAAGATTTTTAAGACCAATTTATTGCTCGCGTTGGAGTATCTGGCAAATAATGATGTGGAATCCTGCAAGGAATCTATAAAAAATATTTATTTAAGTATTCATGAGGCAATTCCAAAAAATGATCCTTTTACTGCTTATAGAAAGATTCAGAAGCAATGGGAAAAATTAATAGATTTCAGCCTGGATTATAGAAAAGAAATTAGAAAGATCATGGAAGAAAAGAACCTATTTAAAGTTGATATAACTGTTGATGAAGAACATTATGAAAATATTGATTTGAAAGAGAAAAAAGATATACTGGGAAAAATGAAGGATTTTGAGAATTTCAGCGAAGGTGAGATAGAAAAAATTGCTAAAATATCTTCTGTAAAAGCCTACAAGGAAGATACATTCATCTTTAAAGAGGGAGATGAGAATTCCTCTTTCTATGTAATAATCAGGGGTTGTTTGCGCATTGTAAAATACAATGAAAGAAATGATGAGATTGTATTAAGTGATATTTGTACAGGAGGATTTCTGGGGGAAACAGCTATTGTTAACGAAAGGCATCAGGTCAATGCCATAGCCAGTGAATTTGTAGAATTACTTTCAATAGAACAGAAAAATCTTGAACTCCTGATTAAAAAAGATCCCAAGTTGGGGAATAAATGCATATTGATATTTTTGGAAAAACTTTCTAAAAAATTGAATAAAACCAATCTTTTATTTCAAAAAAATTACATATTAGGTAGTTCATCCCTTTCCGATATGAGCTAATTGTGATTACACTGTCATTACCGAAAGTGTTAATGTTTAACCTCAAAAGAAGGAATATAACAATTATGAATCACATAGTAATGTAGAGAAAAGACAATGATAGAATGAAGAATTTTTACATCAGGTACTTCAGGTGCAACACAGTTAAAAATATACCAATAAGAAAAATTATTAACACTTTAGGATAAAGCAAAAAATATCCTGGAGCCGGCCTGCGAAGCCGGGCTCTTTTTAATTTATATGTCGAAATAAAGCTATCGCATAACCGGTTATAATAATAATTCCCAAATGGTATCCTATACGAATCGGTAATTTTCAAGCCTGATTCATCTTTCAATAGCAACAATAGCTTAGGTTATCTTAAATATCTATATCAGCGCAGAATCAGGTGATATTTATTTGTAGTTAACTTGTATAGGCATTTATAATTTTTAGTCAATGGAGATAGAGAAAAGTTTTCGATTGATACAATAGCTGATTACAAATCTGCACTCGCATTCTTTTAATACATTTTTTTTATTTAAAAATTAAAGGAGGGGGTAGCAATGAAAACTTCTAAAGTCTACTTTACAAATTTAAGAACGAAACCGGGAAATAATTTACTCGATAAACTTACCAGATTAGCATTGCAATCAGGTTTTGATAAATTAAATTATGAAAAGCAATTTGTTGCTATAAAGATTCATTTTGGAGAACCGGGGAACCTGTCTTATATAAGACCAAACTATGCAGCTGCTATTGTAAAATTAATTCAGGAACGCGGCGGAAAGCCGTTCTTGACCGATACCAACACCCTTTACCGTGGAAAAAGAGCCAATGCCATAGACCATTTAAACAGTGCCATGGAAAACGGTTTTAACAGAATCGCTGTAGGCTGTGATGTGATTATTGCGGACGGGCTCAAAGGCACAGAGTTCAGAGAGATTCCCGTTCATCTAAAACACTGCAAGGCTCCCAGAATTGCCGCTGCTATCGCTGATGCTGATATTATCATCTCCCTGACACATTTTAAAGGGCATGACCTAACTGGTTTCGGCGGTACCCTGAAAAATTTAGGCATGGGCGGAGGCTCCCGTGCAGGTAAAATGGAAATGCATTCAAATTCTAAACCTAAAATAAACCTCAATCATTGTGTCGGTTGTGGCCAATGTATTAAAAACTGCTCTCAATTTGCCATCCATTTCAATAAGAATAAAAAAGCAGAAATCGATTATCGGAAATGTGTTGGTTGCGGTCAATGTATCGCCATTTGTCAGTATAGTGCTGCGGTCATCGGTTCCGGAGATTCAGGAGGAAATACCCAGGAAAAGATTACCGAATATGCTTATGCGGTATTAAAAGATAAACTCAATTTTCATTTTAGTTTTATCATGAATGTTTCCCCACTTTGCGATTGCTGGAATTTTAATGATATGTCTATCGTACCGGATATCGGTATGGCCGCCTCTTCCGATCCGGTCGCCCTGGACAGAGCTTGCGTTGACCTGGTCAACCAGGCACAGATGATTCACGGAAGTATATTAGAAGATAGACATTTCCATTCTGAATCTGGTGAAGATAAATTCAAGTATGCTAATATCGATACCGATTGGAAAATCGGCCTGGATTATGCCGAAAAAATCGGATTAGGCAATCAAAATTATGAATTGATTGAAGTAGAATGAAATAAGCACAAAAGAAAAACCTTAATCCAAAAACCATCTGGTATAAGGATTAAGGTTTTTCTCAGCATTAGTATCAGTATAAATTAATCTTTAGCATACCATCCTTCCGGAGGACCGCATACTCCGGTTGATGAATCGCAAATGAGTTTATTATCCCCTTTGATAATAGTAGAATGTATGCTTTTTTTATTCATGGATTGAGATACGCTATAGGATAATACCGTAATCGGTATGATGATTGCCAAAAGTATTAGAACCATTTTTTTTCTCATTAACATATTTTACCTCCTTTATAATCCTCTTGCCTTCACTCTTTGGTACTGAATTTTTTAATAAATAAAATTATCCCAAATAAAAAAAAGCCGGTAGTTTGGCAGTCCTGGTGCATATGCACTTTAGACCCATCACTTTGCGTCCTATCCTTTCAGATAGTTTGCCTTTATCAACTTCAGCAACAATTTAATAATATTTTTAAAAACATTTCTATTTATTATATTCCCCAATAAATGATTTTTTAGACATAATTTTTTTATAAAAAATAATTATATATAAAAAAGTTTAATTCAAGAAATAAAATAGTGGGAATTGTGTTTATTTTTCCAAAAAAAGGATTTTTAAAAGATTTGTAGTAATTCAATAATAAAAAAACAATTGATTGCCCTCTCAACTCTGCACATCATAAATTGGATGATAAAAAAATACCAATTACCGAATCTCAAAAAATGGAATAAATTGGAATAGAAGGGAATGGAGTTTAACTTATGAAAAATATTACAAATTAAACTATTTTTATAGGAGGAAAAAAATAGTAACTGGATGTTAATATTAGGATGGGACTCACTCATTGATGTTGGTATTTTCCTTTTGTTTTTGGGCGGCATGATTTTTCTATTGACGAAAGTTGATATAGTAAGTAAGCGTGTGCCCGGGAAACAAAAGATAAAGAGAAGGAAGTAAAATAAACTAACTTGAATATTTATCTTTTAGAAAATACTTGCTTTGCAATAAGATATTGCATGGAATGCAAGATAAATAAAAGGTGAAGAAAAATGTCTCTCATGCCGGAATTTAAAATAGGTCTCTGGAATGCCTGGATATTTATGCTTACTGCTTTATTGACTTGTCCATTCTTTATTCATTATGCAGGTAGGAGAACAATGCCTCTTCAGGAGGAAGTGTTTCAAAATTTTTCAAAGACAAAAAAGGCACTCTTCTGTTCTTCCAAATATATCATTTTTATTGCTGCATTCTATTCCATTTTCTTACCTCTAAAATTAGGGACAATGTGGTTTTATGTGGGTCTTCCCATTGTGCTTTTAGGATTGGCCGGTATGGTCATTGTGATGGTCAACTGGGCAAATGCGCCATCTGATGAACCGATTGCACAAGGATTTTACCGGTACTCAAGGCATCCCATGTATGTCACTTATTTTCTTGTATTTCTCGGAACAAGCATTGCCACAGCTTCCTGGCTCTTTTTGCTTTTTTTATTCCTGTTTACGGCCGGTACTATGGCCTTTGTAGATTTTGAAGAGAAGGGATGTTTCGAGCAATATGGGGAGGCTTACCGTAAATATATGGACAGAACTCCGCGATGGATAGGAATTCCAAAATCAAAAATCAATAAAAGCTTGTGATATATTGTATAAAGAAATATTTATTTCAATTAGGAAATTATTTC
>Ga0272442_10004109_pt1 | contig 20041 bp, 18 predicted proteins | sample SSMForm2O_FD_200262 | JGI IMG/M metagenome (GOLD analysis project Ga0272442, IMG submission 200262) | Marine sediment archaeal communities from Little Sippewissett salt marsh, Falmouth, MA, United States - SSM-Form-2O | ecosystem: Environmental > Aquatic > Marine > Wetlands > Sediment ... | reverse complement strand
CCACCGTGGCCTTTTCAATCGGATCCATACCTGTGGGAGGAAAGATGATCCAGTCCAACTCTTCCCAGCCTGTTCCCAGCTGAACGACGACTCGCGTTCCCTCTAATACAGAGCTCACTTCCAGGTCGATCTCTCCTTTTTCCGTACAGAGCCTGGGCAAACGAAGCCCGCCCTCGGCAATATACCTGGAAGAGAAAGCGGGAAGGATTTGCACTTCCCTTTCCTCGACCTTGATCAAACAGTCCGCAAGTTCATGGAACCATCCAACGTCAGCCAGGACTCCTTCGGGCCCTTTCTCCCAGTTGGGAGGCCCATTCTCTCCCCCAGCAATGGCTTTTCCTTTGTTCGAGTACCTGTCGCAGGAAGAGGCATCCCCCAACAAGGAGGCCGCCTGGCCCAGAGCCAGGAGGGAAAGGCCCACTGTGTCTTCACACTCTGAGGGATCTACGTTACCTTTTTGAAGCAGCCAATCTCCCCCCCTTTTCATGGGTTCCCAGGCGCGCTCCAGCCATTCCGCGTCCCGCGACAGGAGACCATGATTCGCCAAGGCCAGCAGGGCCCAGGCATGCCCGCAAACCGAAGCGGTGCCGTCGTCCCACATGCCGTCTTCTTGCTGGCCATAGGAGGAGAATGCATCCGGCACTGGAACGTCAGTCAGAACGCGCAGAAAGCGTTCCGTTTCCAACGTATAGCCCACCCGATCCAGTGCCGATGTAATATGGGCCAGATCACGAAAAGAAACGCGATTTCCTCCTTGGTTGTCTTGCGGAAGAACGTAGAACCCATCAGCCTGACGTCGCAGCGCCAAAGGGGGTAGAAGGGCTCTTAACCATGCGTCTCTCAAGGAGGAAGAGAGTTGAATTCCGGATGGAATCTCCAGGACCCCTTGACAGACTCGATCCGCGGCATGGTTTAGATCCTTCAACTGCCAATCTTCCTGGGAAACTCCGGCCAGGGAAACTCCTTGATGCGCCAAGAGAAAGGGCATGTCCACGCTCTCTCCTGGAGCCAAGCTTAGACAGAAATCCACGCTCCCCCCCTCATAGAGGAGCTGGTCCGACTCGCCGCCCACGTCTACGTAGTACTCCGCTTCTCCGCGGACATGACCTCGTATCACATCCTCTGCCTCCACGGAGCAATTCCCAGGAAAAAACCAAATCCCGTTGAGAATGGTGTTCTTGTCGGTCGCATCGGGGTGAGGAAGAACCCGCACCTCGAGACGTCCATTCCCGTCCGAATCCCAGCCATCGAAGCGGACACACCCCGCGCCATGCTTTCCCCATAGAGCGACAGGATCCACAGAAACCGGGTTCGCACCCTCAACGGACAGCACCAGCGGACGACGTCCCGGCCAGTCCCAGTGGCTCTCACAAAGCCCCAGGAAAACCGTCCTTTGAGCGCAGGCGTGCACGGTAAACTCGTATTCTATAGGGACCCCGCCCATGCCGGCGCTGATGTTCCTGAAGGCCTGATCACAGTCCCGGCTGGGCCGACCCCATCCAGGCATAGCAACGACGCCTCCTTTGCAGCCCCACTGCCTCTTAACCCGGATGGGAGAAGGTTCCTCTGGCAGCAACAACACCTGCCTGTTACTGACCACCCCCATTCTCTCTCCAAGTTCAAGGGTTTCCGGCAGTCTGAGGGTTAAGGTCACATCCATCGGTGAATCGGACTGAGCTGTGTCAGGTTTTCGCGCCACTCTCGCGTTCAATACATCCACCCCGTTGGGCCAAACAGGCGCCCGAAAGGCGTCCAACTCAAGAGAGATATCCCCTGCATTCCAATGCGTCTTTACGTGTGGCGCAGGGCTCATGTGGACGACTTGGCAAACCCGTTCCGTCCCTGTGGGTTTCTCCATTTCAATCCCAAAATTGCCCCAGTCTTCCAGTACGATTCCCTCTTCGTCGATCCGGGTCACCCCCTCTTCTGGGGCACCAATCCAGGCCTCTTCCTCAGCCGACAGGGGCACCCCCAACAGTACGGCCATAAACGCCCATGCACTCCTCATGTTGTCTCCCTCCTCGGCGCCCTTTCGGGTGAATGAATGACCTCGATATCGTACATCTGACAGAAGTCCTCCACCTCTCTTCTATGGTTGCCGTAAAAAACCACTTGATGGAAGCCCAGAACGTCCCGAACATCCTCCACTCGATCCATCTTGATCTCGACACTGGTCCGGCACCCTCCGGCTGGGGGCGTATCCACATTTCCCACCACGGTTCCGCTGTCCACGATCAAACGAGTAGGATTCTGAAAACGGGCCAGGGTAACCGGTTGGCCGACCTTCCAAAACACCTGCACTGAAACGCCGAGATCCGACTCGGAATGGCTTCTCAGGTTGAAAGGCTCGGGGGGCTTCCCGAAACCGTTGAGCCGGGTACCACAAACGCAGTGGGCGGTGATCAGAACGTTTTTGACCGTTTCAGGCACAGGATCGTTCATGAAGCCGGGCTGATCGAAGAGATAACTGGTCAGCATTAGAGACATGGCGCCAAAGACGTCCGCCTCGCATCCGTAGGTGACGCCCTGATCTTGGAACATCGAAACAGCCATGCACGGAGGCGTCGGTACAACTTTGCTCGTGACCATACCCAGGCAGTCCGTCGTCATGGCATGGGCGTTTTCATCTCTCAATAGTCGTCTGGCTGTCACGTATGAACGGGCTGCATTGAGAAGATCCTCCCTTGTGGGCTCTACCACCTTCCTGGCTTTCCTACGCATCTGGGCGGCGATCCGTCTGACTTCCTGCGTCTCCGGCATCCGTTCAAACAACTCGTGCAACAACCGTCTAGGCACATACCGAACCTGCGTGCCCAGCTTTTGGAGGACCCTTTCTTTCCGGGTCGTTCCAGCCACTACCAACAGCCGGGTCGCTTGGAACTGCTTCATGGCCCTAATCATCCTGAAGGCTTGCTCCACGGCCGAAGTCTCCAAGGAGGAAATGACATGTACGCCGGGCCTCCTGGAAATCTCGAGCACATGTCCTGTAAAAGCGGTGCCCACTGGAGCGAAAATGATGGTGGGAACCCCTGACTGGGCCACCTGGTCCGCCCATCTCCAAGCACCCATATGTTGAAGACTTACCAAAAGCGCGTCGGGCTGGGAGGCCTTGGAAGCTTCGATGAAAGAACCGACCGCTTCGCCGTTTTCTAGCGGCTGCTCTTCTCGCTCCAACTCAATGCCCACTCGATCCGCTGCGTCTGCAAAGGCGTCCCTATAGAAACGTCCCATCGTTTCTAGGTCGTAACTCGTTCCAGGCCACCCCAGCCAATAAGGCGGCTTAAGACGAAGAACGGCTGATTTAACACGGACCTTGGGACGGGGTCTAAGAGAAGCCAAATCGATATATTCCCCCAAGTCCGTGGCCGCCTGACCTTGCGTCCCACCACCATCCCAAAGAAGGGTCCCTGCCAGCCCTCCAGCGGCCATCCCGAGAAAGTGCCTCCTCGACAAGGGACAGCCCACCCCTGGAACGCAAACACTCTTCACATTTTCCATCATGCCGTCCTCCCTATCCTTCCGCCCTCCTTGTGGCGAACTTCTTTCTGTTAGGGTACGCTGGGTACGTAGGATCTTCAAGGGATCTGGTTTCTCGGATCTGGTTTCTCGGTGGCTTCAAACGACCCGTCATGAAAGTCTATAAACAACTTAAGCGCAATCATGTCACGTGGTTCGGCAACCTGGAGGATCTCACCTGGTGGGATCAGGCGGGCCCGGCCGACCCTCACGAACTGTTCCAGGTCCCCTCTGAAATACACTGGAATATTCGTGCTGGAGAAGACGTGGTCTCCGCCTGTCTGGGGTTTGGCGAACAAAGAAGAGACGTGATCATCAAGTGGCGCAAAGTGTCCGGAATGCGTTTCCTGAAGGGCCTATTTAGGCCTTCCAAAGCGGCGAGTGAATTCAACATGGGCATGAAACTTCTTTTAAGGGGTGTTTTCACTCCCAAGCCGATCCTTTGGGGCGAAGTCCGCCCGATGGGCGCGGTTCTCGAGGAGTATCTAGTGATGGAACGCGCCCTGGATGTCTTGCCGCTGCCTAAATGTCTTTGGAGAACAGCCAGAAGCCCTGTAGAACGCCGTCGGCTCCTAGAGGCCACCGCAAGAGCTGTTCGCGAAGTTCATGATGCGGGCATTCTCCACGGGGATCTCAATTCCAGCAATATCCTAATCAAGAAAACGGACTCGTCCTACCGAGCCACACTCATCGATTTCGCCGGGTCCAAGGATCTTGTCTCCTTATCGGACCTTCATCGAGAAAAGGACCTCTCACGCTTCTTAAGATCTCTCTTGCCCCATGTACGAGAAGAGGACAAATCTTTCTTTAGGAGCGTCTATGCGGGCCATTCCAAAGGCTGACCGACACCTCTTCCGCTCCTGGCGCCGTCCATTCTCCGCCGGGGCGCTCATCGGCTCTGCCCCCCATTTTCGGGAACCCTGAGATGGTGTACTCTCTGCATACTCATCACCCATTAGCCCAAGAAAGGGGATCCCATTCAGCCAACGATACTTCACTGTCAAAACCCGAAGGAGGGTTGGATCTCCCAGACAGAACCTGGCTCCCAAGACATCTTGTCCCGCCTGGCTCTGAGTAGAGTTCTGCTCGCCCCTGATAGCACCTTCGCCAAGAAAGACTTCCATTCTGTGTTGGGACTCTTCTGTCTCAAGGGACGCGCCATCCTGCATGCCGATGACACCTGCTTTGAGCTTCAAAAGGAGGACTCGGCCTATGTCTCAGTCACAGAGGAACTGGAAATCGAAACGGAGCACACCGATTTAGACTTGATCTGTTTTTCCATGTCCGTAAAGGATGAGGCTCGTGTCATCTACGCTCCCCACGAGATCGTAAGAAATGCACCCCATTTGGCCGATGAGACCGGTCCCGCTGGCAATTCGTATTTGTGCTGGGACGCCTCGGTCAAGGCCCCTTACGGGTTCCTCATGGGGTTTTTTCGAGGGACGGGTCATCAACGGATCCCCTGTCCCTCAAAGATGAACGACGAAACAAGGGAAAGAGTCTCCTTCATCTATGAGATTCAGGGGCATGGCCTTTCCCTCGTGAGAGATGAAGAAGAAGCGAGTCCTACCGCAGAGGAAACGCTGCTGGAAAAAGAGGACGCGCTTTTACTCCCCCCTGGCGCCGCCTTCCCTTTGTTCGAAACCGATGGCGCCTATGCCTTAGTTTGGGCGAGCTGTGAGGTGGTGTGAACCTAGGCTGAACCCTTCCCTACGATCCGTTCCATTCCGTTCAGGTAAGGACGAAGCACCTTGGGTACAGTCACGCCGCCGTCCTCATTTTGATAATGCTCCATCAACGCGATCATCACTCGAGGCAACGCCAAGCCTGATCCGTTCAACGTATGTACATACTCAGGTTTTCCCCCTCCTTTGCGCCTGAAACGAATTCCTGCCCTTCGCGATTGAAACTCTCTGAAGTTGCTACAGGAAGACACTTCCAGCCATTCTTCACACCCCGGAGCCCACAACTCCACGTCGAACTTCTTGCAAGCCGTAAAACTGAGATCTCCCGTGCACATCTGGACAACCCTGTGGGGCAGCTCTAGCCTCTTGCACACCTCTTCCGCATTGCTCAAGAGACTCGTCAGTTCTTCATCCGATGTCTCAGGCGTCACAAACTTGACCATTTCCACCTTGTCGAACTGATGTCCCCTTTTGATTCCCCTCACATCCTTGCCGGCGGACATCTTTTCCCGCCTGAAACAAGCGGTATAGGCGGTATGATAGATGGGCAGTGCCTCCTCTTCCAGAATTTCTTCCCTATACATGTTGGTGACAGGCACTTCAGCCGTGGGAATCCAGTAGTAGTCCTCTTCTGCGTCCCGATACAGGTTCTCGCCAAACTTGGGAAGCTGTCCCGTCCCCACCATACAATCCCTTCGCACCATGTAAGGAGGATAGATCTCGATATATCCGTGCTCTTTCACATGTAGATCGATCATCCAGGCGATGAGAGCCCTTTGAACTCTAGCCCCCTCCCCTACCAGAATATAGAAACGGCTTCCAGAAAGCTTCACGCCTCGCTCGAAATCGAGAATCCCCAACTGGACACCCAGGTCCCAATGAGGGGAAGGATCGAAGGAAAAAGAAGGTTTCTCACCCACGGTTCGAACCACCTGGTTCTCTTCCTCCCCTTTGCCCACAGGCACGTCCGGGTCAGGCATGTTGGGCATACCCAACAGGGCCTCTTGAAGGGCTTCCTGTACCTGGCGTCCCTGTCCTTCCAGCTCAGCGATCCGATCCGAGACCCCACGCATAGCCTCCACGAGATCTTGTCTCTCGGGTCCGTCCTCCATCTTTCCGATACGCTTGGAGGTAGACTTCCTCTCCGCCCTCAGATCGTCCGCCTCCTTGACCAAGGATCTTCGTTGAGCATCCAGATCCAGAATTCTCTCCAAGGGAGCCGTCACATCCCCCAGCTTCTCCAGATTGGCCTTGACTTCTTCGACATTCTGCACGATATACTTCAAATCCAGCATAGACGCTCTCCCCTCGACGACCCATACGGGCCGCCGCACCCCTCCTTTCGCTCTCAGGCTCTTTTAGACGGGCCGAGAATCAGTAAAGCAACAAGATCTCCGGGATATCGGAAGGACTGACGGCAGGAAGTTCATCCAAGACCACACAGTCGTCCGGCGCCTGAACGGAGAAGACGTCGTCTGAAATCTCTTCGTTCACGGTCACGTCCGAGAGGCTTAGCGATACCAACGACATCCCATCCCCTGTTTCCATGCGAAGGTCCTGCGGCATCCAGACCCCTGCGACTTCGGTGAAATTGTCCAAAATCGTTATGGTCTTGCAGACGCCCGCCTCGTCCATCGTCTCCATGCGGAGCGGCACGGACCTGTCCTCTTCCACCCAGATCTTGGCTTTAGGCGCCTGGAAGGCCGTCTTGGCTTCGTCTTTGCGCGTCAACTCAAAAACGACTGTCTTTTTTCCGTCCAGCTTCTCTTTCCCTGCGACCTTGGCATCGTACCTGTCCGTGATCTGTACGAAGTTGAGATGCGGGATCATGAGCACGGCCAAAGCGGACCCGGGGAGGACCCCTTCGTCGTCGCTCAAGTCCAGCTTAATGCAGGTATTGTAGTCCGGTGCACATCCCAGCATCTTCTTGCCGTCGCACACGACACTTACGCTAACAGGGTAGGTCACATCCGCGCGCATTTTGTTCGGACACTTGAATGAAGTCTTCACTTGGACGTCTGTCCCTGCCTGGGGGATATAGAGGGACGGCGTCAGCTGATAGCTTTTGATGCCCTCAAAATTGGCAGCCATCTCAGGAAGAAGAACGTCCATCTTCTTCGCCCCGCATCCCGCCAACAAGGAAATCACCGCCAAGGCCAGTACAATGGTTCGCAACTGCGCTTTCATGAGGACCTCCTCCTTCCTTCACAAACCCTGACTTCCAATTTCGGACTCCGTCAGTTTACCATCTTGTTCGATCTTTTGCTTCAGGTCTATAATAGGATTCTCCCACGAGGGGAGAAACACCTCGACATCAGGTTGCAAATGAATTCTTCGAACGGAATGGCATTGCGTTTCTCGGTCCTTGGGAGTGGAAGCTCAGGTAATGCTTGTCTCATCGAAACCCCAGAAACGCGCCTGATGATCGATCTGGGCTTTTCTCGAGAGGAACTGCGTCGTCGGTTGGAGCTATTAGGTAGAAGTTGGAGCCAGATCACTCATGTATGTCTGACTCATTGTCATTCCGACCATGTGAAGGCTTCTGGACTCAACTTGTGCAGAACCCATGAGATCCCCGTATTCTGCCACCCCAGCCATGAAAAGGTGCTTTCCCAGAAAATGAGGGGGATGGAGAAGCTGGCGACCTCCAACCTCCTCCAACATTTCAGCGCGGATCCCTTTGTGGTGGGAGACCTGCTCGTGAAACCAGTAGAAGTCTCCCATGACGACGAGGCATCCACCTTTGGATTCGTTCTTTCAACGATCCGTTCTGGACAGGCTTTCAAGGCCTGCCTGATCACCGATTTGGGCTATGCCTCCGACGAACTCGCCGAGGATCTGGCCGATTCAAACCTATTGGCCATCGAGCACAACCATGATCTGGAGCTCCTCTGGCAGTCTGCGAGACCCAACGCATTGAAAAGCCGGATTAGAAGCCGCAGGGGACATCTGAGCAACCATCAAGCCGCTCAACTGCTTCTCAGAGTGATGGAGGCGTCTAAACAGGGGATGCCTCAGCACGTGGTCCTCATGCACATGAGCCAAGAATGCAATGAGGCGAGCCTAGCCCTGTCCGAGATCAAAGAAACCTTACGCGACACCATGGTGCAGCCCAGATGCCACGTAGCGAGCCAACATTTCCCGATATCAGTGATTCTCTCCATGAAGGAGCCTGACTCGGATCTGGAGGCGCAAATCGCCTCGGTCTAGGGTAACAGGGCGCAGAAAGGAGCCCACAGGATGCACGTCTACTTGGTGCAGCACGCGGAAGCCAACGCAGAGGAGATAGACCCGGCCAGACATCTGTCTGAAAAGGGGTCCAGTGACGCCCAGACACTGGGACGTTTTTTGGCTGATCATGGTTTTCGTCCCTCATCTATTTGGCACAGCGGCAAGACTCGTTCCCAAGAAACAGCCCAAGCCATCGCCCATGCCTACGACGAAGAGATCGAGTTGATCGAAAAACGGGGCATGGCGCCCAACGACAATCCCAAACAAATCCTCGATGAGATCGAAAGAGGGATCATGATCGTAGGACATCTCCCCTTTCTTTCCAAGCTCGCCGCCAGTCTTGTCACGGGACATGAGAAGTGCCATGTGCTCTCCTTTCAGTACGGACGTTGCGCTTACCTGAAAAGGGAACACAAACACTGGTCTGTTGGATGGATGGTAGATCCCGAGTTTCTCTGAGGTATGTTTCCTTACAGTCCTCCAGCCATCTATATCACGGACCGGGTCCAGTCTTCTCAAGCCGTAGGGCGCATGAATCGAATGCTTGCGTCCATACAGGGCCCTGAGCCCTCCCGGGTCACAGACGAAGAACTGAATGAACTCATCGGACAGATCCGTTCCCAATCCCATGGAAGAACAGGCGCGATTCGCGGCGAAGAGGATCCATTCCTTGTTTTCAACGCCTTCTCCTGGGAGAAGAAAGACGCGTTGAAAGAGAAGTTCGCTCGTTTTCCCCATCTTTCGGGCCAAATGCTTCTAGGGCAGGGAGCGTGGGGATGGAGGGACGCTTCTTCTTGCCTGAAACGATGGGGTGGCGTCTGCCAATCCGCTTATGAAATCCATTCCATTTATGGATGCCTTCATTCTTGTCAGTATTGTCATATAGGCTCGATCGTCAACGTGATGCTCAACTTGGAGGAATGGAGCGACCGACTGCAAAAGCAATTTGAAAGATGGGAACAGAAATTATACAAGTATGACAATCAGTCAGACACCCTTCTTTTCGAGCCTGAATACGGCGCCTCCGAGCTTTTGGTACCTCTCTTCGCTCGCACCCGCGACAAATATCTTCTCCTCTATACGAAAAGCGACAACGTGGAACATCTCCTGACATTGGACCCGGGAGGCCACACCTTGATCAACTGGAGCCTGAGTTCGGAAACAGTGTCTCGCGTCATCGAAAAGGGCGCCCCGGCGGTAGAAAGACGAATCCAAGCCGCCCGGCAGTGTCAAGAAGCGGGCTATAGGGTTCGTTTCCGCATCTCCCCTCTGGTTCCAATTCGCGGCTGGCAGGAGGAGTACAGGGCAATGATCGAGTGTTTGTTTGAGAATCTCACACCAGATCTCATCACTTTGGATGTTTTGGGTTGGATGACCGCAGATTCCCTCGAACAATGTATGGACTGCGCTCTTCTTGACGAGGAAGCCTTGAATTCCTTGTATGCCGATCCCCAAGGCCCTCCCTTCTCGCCCCATGGGAAACAGCTTTTTCACCACGATTTCAGGGAAAAGGCTTATTATCGTTTTCTCTTGCAGGAAATCCGCAGCCACGACGCCACCGTTCCGGTTTCCCTCTGTATGGAAACCCCTGAAATGTGGGAGCGCTTAGGCCCAAGTCTCGGCATGAGCCCTTCCAACTATGTCTGCTGCTGCGGCCCTCATTCGGTTCCCTAAAAAGGGAAAGAGGTATATAGACAGTTCCTGTTGGGGAAAGCCCGGGGCCGCAACCGGGCCTGTGTGCGTTCCCCTGGGGACAGGCTGGGCAGGACGGCGATCTCCTTGCTCCCTTTTCCTCGCCAGGATGGAAAGCATCTATGATCCTGGCTGCGGCATGAAACCCCTCCTTCCCGACCTCGTGTCCGTCGCTGGCTACGCCAGTTTCTCCACTCGGTAGAGGGAAAAGCTTCAAAAGCGTTCGCAAGGAGATCCCCGTCCTGCCTTCTGTCCCCAGACGAATACTTCGAGGGTTGGTCCGGTTGCGGCCCCGGGCTTTCCCCTTCTTACACCGCACCTCCTACCGTCAAGAGATCGGACGCTTCAAATAATGCCAAAACCAGCAAGTACAGACGAGTTCCCAACCCTCCCTGCCATACGCGTTGAGGATTCGAGACGTCCGTTCTCCCATGCCAACGATCGAAATACACTTGTACTCATAACACTGCATAGGATCTCCTTTCTCCATGGCTTGGACGCAGCAACGCGGAAGCTCTCATATTGACAACACCATACCTTCTTTACTTCTGACAAGAAATTAGGGGGGATACGGTGGGACCACGAGATCCTGTATTCCTTCTGGTTCATGATATGATCACATCTCAATGGATGAGGCTGTATTGAAGCGACAGCAACCCCAGCGCAACCATTTCAGGGCTCATCTCGGAATCGTATTGGGAGCCTCGCTGATCCACTTTGTCTGCATTTCGTGGATCCTTCTTCGGCGAGTAGAAGTCTACTCCTGTTTCGAAGACTTGGATCTGTTCGTCAACGCCTTCTGGAACACCCTACATGGCCGTCTCTTCTATCAATTCGACATGCAAATCTGCCAACTGGGTGTCCATTTCTCTCCCTTTCTCTTCCTGATCTTGCCGCTCTATGCCCTCCTTCCTGATCCGAGAACGCTCCTCCTTTTGCAGGCAGCCGCCGCAAGTTTCGCTGCCGTGCCGTTCTTTCTCTTTTCCCGCAAAATGTTGAAATCAAGCCTTCCGGCGGTCCTCCTCTCTTTGGCGTATCTTTTCTATCCGCCGCTCAACAGAAGCCTCCTTTCCCCTGTATCCGGTTTTCATGAAATCACCTTTGCCCTACCTTTTGTTTTCCTCTTGGCATGGGCCATGCTTGAAAGACGTTGGGTTGCATTGGGCGCATTCCTAATTCTCTTGCTCTCCGTCAAGGAAAACGTGGCGTTGGGGGTGGCCGCGTGGGGACTATGGCTTCTCTTGAGGAAAAGGTGGCGTCTTGGGGGACTTTTCGTGGCCGGAGGGGTGCTCTGGTTTTGCGTCGCCTTCTTCGTCATCATGCCCTGCCTTCAAGGGAAAGGGTCTTTTACCCCGGGTGCGCTCACCTTTGTTCCCGCCGTCTCCCTCCCATGGCAGGAGGGTGGATGCTCCTCCTTCTTCCGTTCCTGCCTACGCTTGGCGACGGACCCTCTTCGCTGGCGGTTCATCGCGGAGATGCTGACCCCGGTATGGTTGGGCGTGCTGGGCTGCCCTGAAGCCATGATCGCGGCCGCTCCCATCTGGATGGCTGATCTCTTGGACAGAAGAGAGAGCATGCGCACCGTGTATCGTTGGCACCACATGGGAATCATCCCGTTTCTCTTTCTGGGAAACGCGTATGCCTTATGTCGACTGCAACGGGGTATGGACAGATGGACTCAAAAACGAAAGAGGACGGCTTGGGACAGGGAGAAAAGCTACTCTCTAGCCGCGGCGCTGATCCTGGTCTCCTGCCTTCTTTCCCTCTTTTTCATGCCCTTCTCGTTCCCTGATCGAGATGCCGCGGAGATCTCTTATAGGATGAACTGGGACAAGGCGCAACGCGTTGATAAAGTTCTCTCCCAAATCCCTCCTGAGGCTTCTGTTTTGGCCTCCTTTAACGTGCTCTACCGACTGGCAGGAAGGAAGCATGTGGGCTGGTTCCGACACGCGCACCGTCGAAAATGGGACTACGTTGTCTGGGATGCGGAACTGAAGAAACCTGCCCCCCCAAACTTCCAAGCCTTTCTCTCCCAAAACGGCTACCAACTCATCTGGCGAGAAGGCGGGTTCTTGGTCTTTAAACGATTTTAGCCCTCTGGAACGATGGCGTTATGCTTCCTCAAAAGACTTCTCAACGCGGTCATCTCCACGTCCTGAACCGTCCTTCCTGATTGAGCTGCCAGCGCGGCCAAGGCGCCCGAAGCCTGTCCCACGGCCATGCAGGTTGCCTGGACCCGAAGGGCTGAGTTGGCCAACTGATCGCTAGAGATGCAGCGTCCCGCGGCGACCAACCTGGACCGTTCCTTGGGCAAGAGCGCGCCTCGAGGAATCGTGGCCACCACCCCTTCCTGGAGCTTACGCTGCTCAATGCCGTGTCCGCTTGCCCGATGCCAATCGATGGGATAGAAGCTGTGGCAGACCGCGTCAGGCCAGACTTTGCCTGAGACATAGTCGTCTACCGTGACCTTTTCCAAGCCGTCGATGGTGACCGTCTCGCGGATACCGCATTCAGAAGCCATATAGTCCACGCTCAGTTTTTCGAGTCCCGCCTGCCTGCGGTAGAAACGATAGAGCCGCAGCAAAGCGCCGCGTCCAGCCAACTCTGCAGCCGTCCTCCCCTGGCTCGAGCCTCCATCGACCCCTGTCACGTCCAAAGCATTGTCTCCGTGGGCCGCCAAGACACGCCACGCACTGGGGGGTCCTCCCGGGCAGTCTTCTGCTTTGAGTTCGCCGGCGTTGATCGCTTCCTGGCAGGATTTTAGAAACTCTTCCTTGTCCACTCCTTTGAGCTCGTAGCCACTGAGCCTGAGCATCAGGGTGCCGGGTTGAAGGGATTCAGGCCGGATCAAACGGCACCCGGCCAGAAAGAGGGCATTCGCATCCCCTGTACAGTCCACCGCAACCGTGGCTTCTGCGTGAGCCAAACCTGTCTTGGTACAGACAGCCACCTCCACGCCTTGGTTCGTTTCCTCCACGGAAGCCGGCATGGCATGAAAGAGCAGTTCCGCTCCGCTTTCGATCACCATCTCATCGGCCAACGCCGCGTACACGGCACGATCCACTCTCACTTGGTGTTTCCAGTGCCTGTCCGGCACAACGCTGAAATCAGGGAAGGTCCCCCCTATCGTCTCGACGCAGCGTTTCACCAGCTCCCATCCGATCCCTGAGATCACCTGCTTTCCCCAGGCATGAAAAAGGCCTGGGAAGTTGACCCCGGCGGACGTGGTCGTCCCTCCCAAGATGCTGTTCTTCTCCATAAGCAGGACCTTGGCGCCGGCCCTGGCGGCCTGTGTGGCCGCCACGATCCCGGCAGGTCCCCCGCCAAAGACCATCACATCCCAACTGCCGAGGTCTTCCATTTTCACATCCTCTCTGGTCTGGCTCCCTTGGCTTGCGCGAATTTCTTTCCCCGCCAACAGGCCTGCGCCCCCCATGGCAACTTGTCCCAGAAATCTCCTCCGTCGTGAGAAGGGCCGTTTCCTCTCGTCTTGAAATTTCATACCCCAGGCGTCCTTTCTCTCGAAGTCATAGCACTAAGGACACAGGCAAACGGTACGTTCAAGGAGACGTCCTGGACGGCTCTCTTTTTTCCGTACCGTTTCACCAGGTTGGCGGTGTGAATGGCCAGATCGCTCATTCTTTCCTCCCCAATTCTTTTTCCTCTTCCACCGCCTCAACGGCCTCATGGAAAACCCCTTGAAGCTCTTCGGCCGACATGCCTGCCCGTTTGGCTTCCGTCACCAAGAGATGGAGATCCTCCCTGATGCTCTGGGCCCGTTCCTGGAGACACCGCTCGATGGCGCCATCCGCCACAAAGACGCCGAGTCCCTTGCGCGTGTAGATGACACCGTCCCTTTCCAGCTCCCTGTACGCCTTGGCCACGGTATTGGGGTTGACCAGGAGCTCTTCTGCCAGCTTGCGTATGGAAGGAATGCCCTCGCCCGGCTTCTTGGCCCCCCGAGCAATGGCCGACTTCACCTCCCGCACGATCTGCTCAAAGACGGGCACGTTGGAAGCGACATCGATGAGGAGGGTCATCGTCTTCTACCTCGAAAGTTCACTGTTCTAGTACAATAGTACAGTCTTTCAGCCCCCTCTGGCAAGCCTCTTGACGAAGTGAGCGCCTTCGCTCGTACGGTGTGTTACGGACATCCTTACCTCTTTCTGCTTTTCAAAATTCTATTTGATGTTTTTTCTGAATATGGTATCATGGAATATGGAGGTCATAAGATGCGAATTACCATTGATATTGATGATAAAGATCTTCTCCAGGTTCAAGAACTGACAGGAATCAGAAAACGCGCTCCTGCCGTTCGCCACGCTGTGAAGACGTATCTGGAGGAGATGGCCAAGAAACGCTTTCTTCAAGAAGTCCTGGCTGGCCATACCGACTATCCGTTCACCAATGAAGAACTGGAGGCCATGGGGAGTTATGACGCTGATTGATACTTCCTGTTGGATCGAATTTTTCAGGAGAACCGGCGACGCCACAGTCAAGGCGAAGGTGGCGGGATATATCGACCTGGGAGAAGCGGCCTACTGCGGACCGATTCGTTTTGAACTGTTGTTGGGTGCCAGGAAACGAGAAATCCCATCCATCCATCAAGCCTTCGGTTTCAGCGAATTACTCGATTTCCCTGTTTCATGTTGGGACTTGGCGGCCCAAATGGGCAATGTTCTGCGGAGAAAGGGAATTAGCGCGCCCAGAGACGACCTATTCATTGCGGCCGCAGCCTGCTATCACGGAGTACCGCTCTACGCCAACGACACCCACTTCACACTGATCAAGGATCACGCTGCCCCGCAACTGAACCTGGTTTAGTCCCTCTCCCAGACGCGATGCCTGTTCCTTTCAGCCTTGCATCGCCTCCAACTGAACAGGGCCCAAAAGCCCTGAAGTCTGTAAAGGCGTCTCTTGGGTGATCCTGGTGATGTTGGTCTGGGTATATTTTTTCCCGCCGATCCCCTTGGCGTCCCCGACGATGCGGTTGACCCAGTTGTTGACCACATCGATCTCAAGCTGATTGTCACCGTTTTTCAAGACGTCGGTCACTTCCACGCGGAACGGCTTACACCACACCACGCCGAGGTCCTGTCCATTCAGTCTCACCCTCCCCATGTGCACAAGGTCGCCCAGGTTGAGCGAGACACACTCTTCCTTACCTTCCCGTCTATAGTTGAACGTCTTCCGATAGGTGGCCGTCCCTGAATAATGCTGAATGTCTTCCTCGGGCCTGTTTGTCCAGGAGATGAGTTCCTTGAATTTCACTGAAGCCGGACCTCCCCAGTCCGGATCGAAGGAGACCTCCCAGGGACCTTCCAGTGTCTTGAGGGGCGTGTAGACGGGCGTGTTCCACCCCTCTGTGGGCGCTGGAGACGATGCGACCGCCCGCCTGAAAACCACAAAGACGGAGCCATACCCTTGAAGCTCCACTGGCACGGTGGTGGTTCTATCGTTCACTGTAAACCGGGTGGCATCCCTCACCTTCCCTGTCAATGCGTCCCACAGTTTAGGCTTTTTCCCTGTCACGCGGAAGGAAGCTTTCCCGCGCACCCGCTCCTCCCCTTGATTGGAGAGAAAATAGAGATCCCACTCCGAAGAATGCCTATGAATGAAATGGAGTTCTGCGTCTTCAGGTCCCTCAAAGACAAAGTCTGGAAGGACGCCTTCGTCCATCAGCACCTCACGTCCGGTCTTTCCCCAGACCACCTTTCCCTTTCCGAAGGCATGTTCGCCCTCAGCACCTGTCGCACTCCCCCAAACCTCGTCGGCCATGGCCTTCAGACGCTCTTCGCTCTCAGGATAGTTCACCAAAGAGACCGTCTTTTCCGGCTTAAACCCCATGACGGTAGCCCCCTCCCGAACTAGCCTGTGGACAGCCTCCATAGCGTCCAAAGAGAGCACCTTATGATCGGGGAGAACCAAGAGAGAATAGGCCATGCCTGTGGGCACGACGACCTTGCCGTCCTCAACCTTCATCCGTTCGCATAGGGTTTCCTCGTTGATCACATCGTAATCGAACCCAGGGAGGACGCCTGCCGGATCGGCTTCCTTGCGTCCCGCGATGTTCGGAACGTGATCTCCGTAGTAGTGGCAGGCATCCGCGACGAACTGTCCTTGCTGCAGCAAAAAATGACATCGGTTCATGTACTCGAAGAAACCCGTCGACATCTCCCACCAGGTGACGTTCGGATTGAAATGGGTGCCGGCAAAGTATTCCTGTCCAGGCAACCCTGTCTTTTTAGGGGAACAGGTAAAGGTATGCAGGAAGGCCAGGTTCAGCCCGGCGCACGCCTCATGGTCGAAGCTGGGTTTCTGGGACTTCCACAGAATGTCATCCCAATGCGGCCCAATGGAGGTGAAGCTCTCCGCTCCGACAAGCGGAATCCCATAGATGTTGGCGGCGCTGGACGCCTGCTTGACGAAAAAGCGCGCCTGCGGTGTCGGACGATGCGGGGAGTAGACCCAGAATTCGCTCATGGCGATGGCGCTGTATTTGTAGTTGGTGATGCCGTCCAAAGGACCTGCATGGGGACCTGAACACTCCGGCTGGGTTCCCATGTCGTACTCCGCTGCACGCGCGGCAAACGTCGCGTAATGGTTTTCACACACGCAGTCGGCGATGGTTTTCCGAAAATCGGCTAGAAATCGATTACTCACGTCCCGGCTCTCCACGATCTTTCCGGCGACAATGGGCAGATAGGGAACAGGATCGTAGCCTCGACGCGCCTTGAACTCCTCGCGAAAGACGTCGGACCAGTTCATTCCGCCGCATTCCCAGCTATCCGTCTCCATGTGTTTAAGGGTCGTTCCTGTGTAGGCTTTGACCTCCTCCAAAATCGGCTTCACGTTCCGGTCGAAATAGGCGTTGAAGATGGGTTCACTCATGTAGTCCAGCACCAATCCCTGCCAATCCCCGCTAGAGGTAGAAACATGGGAATGGCTGACCGTGTACCCAAACCGAAGAACGGTCCAGTCCCCGTCCGGAACGTCCCATTTGAGAACGCCTTGGCTGTCCATCTTGCCGCTCAAATCCACCACATCTCTCAGCAACACATCCTGCTCGCCCTCTGTTGCCGGGACATCGAACAAGAGATGCCGGCAGTCAGGGGCGGAGCCGCCCAGCTCGTGGAAACCGGCCTTTCGTTCCAGGTGTTGGATTCCCTGACGGATTTGCATTCCAGGAACGGTGTCTCCTTCGGGTCCCAGCAAGGCAAGCTCCGCCACCTGCACGTTGCGGGGATTGTCTGAATGGCGGGGATCATAGGAGGCGTCAAAGAGCACCTTGAATCTTTTGGCCTTCACTGGTTTGAAGTGAATCCTCGCTGCTTCTCCGTCCTTCACCGCAAATTCCTGAAGGGTCCGAAGGGGCCGTCCCTCCTCGCCGCAGCTCAAGGAACCGCTCTTCGGGCCGTACTGTTTCCTGCCTAAGAGATAGACGCCTGCGACTTCCACGACCTCGTCAAATTCCACAAGGATCCATTCCGGATCCTCTCTTGAGGGTCCTTGGCCGGGCTGGTTGCCGTCCGAAACCCAAAAAGTCTCGACACGATTGTCCACGCAACGTTGCGCCGGAAATTGCCTTTGATGGGAGCTGGCCTCGATGTGAATCTCCCAACTCCCGTCTTTCCTTTTCTCTCTGAACGCCAGTACGGCGATGTCGCGGTAAAAATCTCTCCTGCGACTCGGCGCAGGCAAGGTAATTCTTTCAGAAACGTCTCCAGAGAGTTTCGTCTCCGTCCACGTCAACTGCTTTGCCGCCTCTTGAGGCGTCACGTCCGGTCCTCCTAGGTTCCAACCGCTCTGGATACTGAGTCCCATCTCGAGTCCCAACCGATCGGCCTCTTTCATGGCATGTTTGAAAAGTTCCCTCCATGCAGGCGTACCGTACATCGGACCCGCGGGAACACGCCTATTCCCTCTTTGTCCCGAGCCGTCCGCGTCAAACACCATGCCTCCCCCCATGCCCTTCGCTTTCATCTCTTCGAGATCCCGCGTGATGGCCTCTTCAGTCACATTTCCGTTAAGCCACCACCACCAACATCGAGTCCGCGCCTGTAACGGAGGGTCGTCGAAACCGTTCTCCAGAATGTCGGCGGCAGCGGGCAGCCAGATCGACACCCAACACACGGCTAGGCCAAGAAAAAAACCTCTCCTCCACATGATGACAGCTCCTCTTTTCCCCGCCCAAAACCAATCGCCGCGCGAAAGTCATCCCGCTTTCTTCATAGGGCTCTGCGCCCTGAAGCGTTCCGGCTTCTTGCCACGCCCGTAGTGTTGATAGAAGTAAGGAATACAGCCTCGAGCATCCACCGTATACCCCCACTGTTCAAGATACTCCTCGCGCGAAAGAAAGGAATCTCGGGTTTGTTCGAGTTTAGCCCGCAGTTGGGCCTCAAGGACTTTTCGCACCCCGGCATAAGACGCATCGCTGACCCGATTTTTCATTTGGTATGGATCCTCTTGATTGTCATACAACAGCCACGGACCTTCCAGGTCGCGGACGTAGGTATAGCGGGCCGTTCGCACGCCTCTAAACACCTTCCCATCGTAATATCCGGCGAAAGGTGAGACCGACATGACCAAGGCGTCGCGATCCTCCTCTTTCTTCTCTTGGAGGACAAATCGCGAAAGATCCTCTCCTTCGATCGTACTGGGAATGGGGATTCCTGCCAGCGACAGCAAAGTCGGCAGGATATCGGGCGTGTTGATCGGGGTCCTGACGATCCGTCCTTGATCTCCCATAGCCGCAGGATATCTCAAGAGAAAGGGAACGCGAACCGACTCATCCCAGGGACGCTGCTTCTCGCAGGGCGCCTGTCCTTGAGATCCAAGCATCTCTCCGTGATCTGAAGTGAAGACAAGCACCGTATCCTCCGCGACACCCGTCTCTTTCAAGGTTTTCCAAAGATCTCCGACACAGAAATCGAGGGCGGTGCAATGCGCATAGTATCCCTGCGCCTCCCTCTGGGCTCTTTCCTTCATCTCATCAGGCACGTTGGGAGGCAACTGGATGGAAGGGGGAGGATAGCGTTCCTTGAGCTCTTCCGGCGCAATGTGATGGGGAAAATGAGGCCCCCCGTACGCCACGAACAAAAGAAAAGGCTTCTCTCCCTTTGCGTGTTCGAGAATATACCCTTGGGCGTCCTTCGTTTCAGCATAGGCATCATATCCCTCCCATCTGCGAAGGGTCGGGTCGTCGCCCGCGTAGTAATAGGATTCGTTGTATTGATGGGTACACTCGAGGACTTTCCAGTACTCAAAGCCCTGACGGCGGTCCCTAGGAATGAAGGTGTCCCGTCCGTGCCCGTCCAGATGCCATTTCCCGATATAGCCCGTTTCGTAGCCTGCTTCTTCAAAAATCTCAGCGATGCAGAGCTCCTCTTTAGGAAGGTAGAGATCATTCAAAAACATTCCAGTGCTCAGAGGATATCGACCCGTCAACAGGGAAGCCCTGTGCGGCGTACAAACCGGGCACACCGAAACTGCATTCTCAAAATGAATGCTCTCAGATGCCAAAGCGTCCAGATGGGGGGTCATCACGTTGGGATCCCCCGCATATCCTGTAGCCTGAGCGCGCCACTGATCCGTGAGTACATACACGATATTCGGCTTCGGTCTCGCTTGGCGGGGTGCATTCCCCTTGGGCTGGGACGACATTGCCGCAGGAAGTGCCGCCCCCATATAAACCCCTCGTTCCAAAAACTCGCGTCTCGATAGATTGGCCTTGCTCACGGCAACTCCTTTAAACGGAAAAGATCGCGTATTTCACACGGGAAGTCTGACACCGTACTCAACAGGGACCCCGTCGAAAAAGACATTCTTCTCTTCGTCAAGAGCGAGTCTCCCTTCTGATGCAAGCTTCACGGTCAGGGGGAAGATTTCCCAATCCCCCACCTCCTTGAGACGATCCT
>Ga0272442_10004108_pt1 | contig 20043 bp, 18 predicted proteins | sample SSMForm2O_FD_200262 | JGI IMG/M metagenome (GOLD analysis project Ga0272442, IMG submission 200262) | Marine sediment archaeal communities from Little Sippewissett salt marsh, Falmouth, MA, United States - SSM-Form-2O | ecosystem: Environmental > Aquatic > Marine > Wetlands > Sediment ... | reverse complement strand
CCCATGACAGGCTCCCCGCGGTCCTGATGTCATTCCGGTACCGGAACTACCGGTGGCTGTGGCTCGGAACCTTTCTTTCCTTTATGGCACTGGGGATGCAGCAGATCGCCCGCGGGTGGCTCGTCCTTCGCCTGACCGACGATTCCCCCTTTGCACTGGCAATGGTCATGATGTCCTTCGCCCTGCCGCTTACCTTTGTGTCCGTGCTCGGGGGGGTCCTGGCCGATCGTATCCCCCGGAAGAGGATCATACTGGTGAGTCAGAGCGGTAATGCCTTCTTTACCCTCCTTCTGGCCATACTGGACATGACGGGTCTGATCCTTTTCTGGCATCTCCTCGTCATCGGCGTTTGCAATGGCACCCTGGCGGCCTTCAACATGCCCAGCCGACAGTCGATTGTCTCGGATATCGTCCCCGGCGATGCCCTCATGAATGCCATCTCCCTCAGCAGCGCCGGCATGAACATGACACGGGTCGTCGGGCCGGCACTGGCCGGTGTGCTGATTATCTATCTTGACACGGGAGGGGTATTCTGCCTGGTGGCCCTCATTTATATCCTGTCGGTCCTCTCTACGGGAATGATCACCATAGGCGAGGTGCCGTCGAAGGGCAGTCGCGAAAAGGGGATTGCCACGGATATTCGTGAGGGGTTTCGATATGCCATGGGGAACCCCACCCTTCGCGGGACCGTTATCATGAGTTTTGTTCCGGCCCTCTTCGGCTTTCCCTATCTTGCACTCCTGCCGGCATGGGGAAGGGAGGTCCTGGACATCCAGTCCGACGGACTGGGACTGCTCATGGCATGTATCGGCATGGGTTCTCTGGTCGGCTCCGTGGGACTGGCCGCTCTCAATCATCTCAGAAAACGCGGGATGTTCCTTATAATTAACGCCCTTGTCTGGGGGAGTGCCCTCGTGATATTTTCCCGGTGCACTTCCTATCCAACCACCCTGCCCGTCCTGGTGATCATCGGGATGCTGAGTGCCGTCTTCATGTCCCTCAACATGACACTCATGCAGTCCTATTCGTCCCGCGAGATGCGCGGCCGCGTCGTCAGCATGGCCATGATGAGTTTCGGGGTTATGCCATTGAGCGCCGTGCCCTTCGGGGTCCTTGCGGAAGGGATAGGAACTGCGGCGTCACTGGGGATTGCGGGCCTCCTGCTCTGTCTCTTTGCCGTGCTCTTCTTCGTCGTGTTCCCCGCATTCCGCAGGGTGACCTGATCCGATACCGTGGCATCGCGGTACTGACCGGGAAAGGGAACAGCAGGCAGTGATCGGTATATGACCTGTCGTGGTAGGGTATGTTCAGTGCCGGCAATCCAAGAGGTCCCCGTCCTTTCGGACCTGCCGGTGATTGGCAGGGCTGGCCGCCCCCTTGTTGTGCTGTCGGATGTCGAGTGACGAAGCAGGCCTGGCAGCGGTATGTCTCGTTTCCCCCACATTGAGCCGGTTTTTCCGGCGCATGTCGAGGGTATCGGCAAGGATGGGGAGCAGGGGCGAACCGAAGGGCAGAGCAAAGACAATCAGGACGGGGACATAGAGGGAGAGGCGCAGCATATGGGACTTCATGCGGTGTATCTCTCCTTCCGTCCATTCGACTCCGGTATTGTTCCGTTTCATCAGGATCGACATCAAATCGCCCATACGCCGGGCTTCACGGAGTATGAGGTCCCTTTTCTTCACGATCTGTCTCTCCACCAGCCCTTTGATCATGGGACAGCCCTTGTGTCTCTCATATGCAGCATACAGGTTATACGACGACAACCGTGTCACAGACTCGATACAGGTTGCGTGCCGGATTGCCGGATGTGACTACCGGAGATTGCCATACCGCCATCATCTCGTGCACCGGAAGGGGTGCAGATAGGGTAGTCTTTTAGCTATATCGGTCGGTGAGAGAAAAAACTGAAATAATTTCTCAAAATTGGACGGTCGGCAGGGCGGCATGCCTCCTAAGGACGAGACATGCCCCGCGCCTGTCCTTATGCGAAGCGCGGGGTACCCTCTGGTGAAGGAAGACAGTGCGGGGACTACAGATCGGCTACATCCCTTCGTATCTCGATTTTTCCTTCCTTGATCATGGCCGCCTTTGTCTCTTCCAGCCATGAACTGAAGTAGGTCTGTTCCTTTAATTGCCGCAGGAAGAGCTTGAGATCCCCCTTTTTCTCTTCCCAGTCCTTTTCGTCCAGTTGTCCCCGTTCCTTGAATGCCAGGACGACATAGGCGTCATCTGCGTAATAGGTGGCGTCCGGATGGGGCTTTTTGGCCGATATCTCATAGAGGGCCTCGCTCACTTCCTGTGAGTACCCGATGTCTTCGATGCTCGATCCGGCAATGATCATCCCCGTTTCCGAGAGCGTGAGGCCTGTCTCCCCGGCAACTTTGGCGATGTCTTCCCCCTTCTTCAGGCGGTCGAGGATATCGAGCGACCGTTGTTTGCACATCGCCCTGGCCGTTTCCTCGATGTAGGCCCTTCGCACCTGTGTTTCCGCTTCCGCGAGTTTCGGGATGTAGGAGGGCTGTATGGCAATCTCGCCGAAGATGTAATGGGCAGTGGGACCGGACAGGACAGGGGTGATATCCCTGTCCGTGAGGTCGGAGATCTCTTTGGGCAGGTCCGTGATGTGTGCAATGTCTTCAGGGAGATCGTCGATGGAGAAGAAGGCCGATGTCTTCAGGGGGAGTGTATGCTCGGCGGCATATTCCTTCAGGTTTTCTTCCTGGTAAATGATGTCATGGGCCTTTTCGGCCTCATCAAAGGCGATTCCCATTCCCCTGATGAGCTTCAGCTGTGATATGATCTCCTCCCGGACCTCGGTGAGGGGCCGTGCCGCTTCCTCCCCTGTGCCGTCGGGATTCTCCTTCATGAACTCGGCCTTGTGGTAGTCGTAGTATTCCTCTATCTGCTCATCGGAGATAGCCTCGGTACCGGCATAGTCGGTGCCGGGAAATGGGATATAGGTAACCTGTACCTTGCGGGCGACCCTGAAGTCTTCTTCGTGTTCCTTCAGGTATGTCTCGAGGTCGTCTTTCGCGGGTTTGATATCTGTCCGGAAATCCGCTACCGGGACCTTGATGTAGTGCGCGTTCAGCGTTTCGTACTGGATCCTGTAGATGTCACGCACCTCTTTCTCTGAGACCTTGACCGACTCCTTGATGAGCCGTTCCAGTTTGCCGATCTTGAGCATCTTCCGGTGTGATGTCTCGAACTCCTCCGGCGTTATCCTGTTGCGGCGAAGCAGCCGCTCGTAGAGTACCTTGTTGAATTTTCCCTCTACCTGGAAGGAGGGGATGGAGAGTATGTCCGCCGTGAATTCCTCTTCGCTGGCATCGAGTCTGAATTCGTCGGCCTTGCCGAGGAGTATTATCTGGTTGGTGAGATTATCGAAGGCCAGTTTGCGGGGATTCAACTGTTTGAGCATGTCATCGGTCAGGGTTTCACCATAGCGCTGCCGGTATGAATCTATAATCTTTTGATATTCTTTTGAAAATTCTGCGTATGTCAGGCGTACCCCGTCGATGACGGCAATCGTTTCGGTCTGTTGTCTTCCCCTCATTGCTCCAAAATAAAAGACAAAGACGACGATGATAATACCCAGTATTACCTTCATGAGCCAGCTCTTGGCGTGTTTTCTCATTAATTGCAGCATCTTATACTGTCCTATCCTCCAATCTGTCCGGCGCTCGTTATTGAGTCGCATTAGTAGTACAGTCACCGATAAAATGCAATATATTTTTGTCACCGGCCATCGGTATCGGGACCGTGGCCTGTGGTGAATTCAAGGTCACGATGGTACTTAAATTATTTAATTGATTAGGACATTGAAATGGGGTATACGACATGGAGTCTCTACACAAAGAAGGAGGATACTGTCTTGTTGTTCGATTACTTTTTGGGAAAGGTCTCCAATGATCTTGCCATCGATCTGGGAACGGCAAACACACTCGTCTGCATGAAGGGAAAGGGTGTTGTTTTGAGTGAGCCATCTGTTGTTGCCGTGCATCGCGATTTGAGGGGAACAAAAAAGGTGCTTGCCATCGGAGCTGATGCCAAGAGGATGCTGGGAAAGACTCCGGGAAATATCGTGGCAATCAGACCGATGCGAGACGGTGTCATAGCCGATTTTGAGATTACCGAGGCGATGCTCCGGCATTTCATATTGCGAATACACAACAGACGGGCCCTCGTTCGCCCGAGAATTATCATATCCATTCCTTCGGGTATCACTCCCGTTGAGAGACGGGCGGTCAAGGAGACGGCCGAATCGGCAGGTGCCCGGGAGGTCTATCTGATCGAGGAACCCATGGCGGCGGCAATAGGGGCGGGACTGCCGATAACTGAACCGGTCAGTTCCATGGTTGTCGATATAGGCGGAGGAACTACAGAGGTGGCGGTCATTTCTCTCTCCGGTGTCGTCTATGCAAAGTCGGTACGTGTCGCCGGTGATAAACTGGATGAGGCGATTGTACAGTATATGAAGCGGAAGTACAGTCTGCTGATCGGTGAACGGTCCGCCGAGGTGATCAAGACCACCATAGGGTGTGCCTACCCGGAGAACGAGCTGAGAACGGTGGATGTCAAGGGGCGGGATATCATCTCGGGCATCCCCAAGATTGTCGAAATCAATTCCGAGGAAGTACGCGAGGCCATGACAGAGCCGATAAGCGTCATCGTCGATACGATCAGAGACGCCCTGGAGAATGCACCTCCCGAACTGGCCGGCGATATTGTCGACAGGGGTATTGTACTGACGGGCGGCGGGGCGTTGTTGAGAAATATAGACGTACTCTTACGAGAAGAGACAGGCCTTCCCATCACCATAGCCGACGATCCCCTTTCGACGGTAGCACGGGGTGCAGGTGATGCCTTGGATGAGTTAGATCTACTGAAAGAAGTAACCATCCAACTGTAGTTGCAGCTTGAGTGCGCTAATCCTCGAACGGGGCTGACGCCCATTGGCAGGGTTAGAGAAAATTCAAACACAAAAGTTGACACTGACCGGGAACAAAGCGAATCGGTATGACCCTGCCCCATGTGTAGAGTTTTGTGATCGTTGCGTTTTGTGCGGGTTGTTGTACGACTGTTCGTGAGACCTATTCTGATTGGATGAGAGATGTCCCCTTCTAAACATCGCCGGAAATTAGTGGTTGCGATCGTTCTTTTGCTGGTCGCCATGGTGATGCTCGTATTCGCGATTTTCAATCCCTCACAGAAGACGGGTCTGTTACGCAAACTGGCGCTGGAGAGCATCGCCCCTCTGGAGGGCATGATCAACACCGTATCCACCGGTGTGGGCGACGTGTGGGAACGGTATATCTTTCTGGTTAACCTGGGGGAGACAAACAGGACACTGGTCAGAGACAATGCCTCCCTGTCCCGGAAGATTAACGAGTACCGCGAGATGCATCTCGAATACCTGCGTTTGAGGAAGCTTCTGGGACTGAAGGAGAAGACAGATTATTCCACCGTTGCCGCCAGGGTCGTGGGGAGAAAGCAGTCATCCCTCTTCGAAACCATCCTGATCAACAAGGGAAGTAACGACGGGATCCGCGTCGACATGCCCGTTGAGACCGTCAATGGTGTGCTGGGGAGGGTCATCGAGGTCTCCTGGAGTGTGTCGAAGGTACTCCTCCTGGTGGATTATAACAGCAACATAGATACACTGATTCAGAGAAGCAGGGCCCACGGTATCCTCCAGGGTTCCGGTGAAAAGGGATGTAGACTCAGGTATGTCCGGCGCACCGACGATGTCGTGGTCGGTGATGTGGTCGTGACGTCCGGTCTGGCTGGCATCTTTCCCAAGGGACTGATGCTCGGTACCGTCGACAGTGTCAAGAAGGAGGAAACCGGTCTCTTCCAGGAAATCTGGGTCTCACCGTCGGCCAATGTGACGCAGATCGAAGATGTCCTCGTGATACTGGGCGATGAAAGGAGGGCGGAATAATGTATTTCCTTTCTCTCTGGCTCTTTTCGTTCCTCACGCTCATCGTGCAGGTAACCCTCTTCGATCTGTTGTTCCACGGCACGGTAGTGCTTGAACTGACGATGATACTGGTCATATATGCCGGGTTTAAGTTAGACGTAACGAGGGGAGGTATCCTGACCTTTATGATAGGTCTCTTGTACGATGCCATTGCCGGTATTATCCCCGGTCTCTTTATCGTTATCTACATGCTGATCTTTTTTGTGGCGCAGGGCATATCCGATAAGGTGCGGGTGGAGAACAGTGTCTTGATAATGGGATTTACCTGCATGAGTACGTTTCTGGAGGGGGTCATGATATTTTTCATCTATGAGGTGCTGTTGGATATCCATCTGTCCAAACTGCTCTTCGTACAGGTCTTTGTACCGCAGGCCGTGGTTCTGAGCATTCTGGCCCCCATGCTCTTTTCCCTGTTCCATCGCATAGAGGTTATAGCAGGTGTTGGGGAGTCGAAATAGTTTAAACAGACATGAACCGGGCAATTTCAGGAAGAAGCTCAAAATACTGGCATGGCTGGTCATGGCGGCCTTCGCACTCCTGAGCATCCGTCTCTGGTATCTGCAGGTGATCAATGGTGAGGCCCTGCGGCAGCGATCGGAGAACAACCGGATACGGGTCCAGGAGATAAAGCCCCTGCGGGGATTAATCCTCGATACGAAGGGGCGCATTCTTGTCGACAATCAGCCCTCCTTCGATGTATCGATCATTCCCGAGGCAACGAAGGATATCGCGGCGGTTCTGGCAAAACTGGACGATCTCCATGTACAGAGTGATACGCAACGGTACCAGAAGGTGGCCTCGACCACAACGAACAGGCCCTTTGTGCCGGTCAAACTGGAGCAAAATATAGGAAGAGACAAACTGGCGGTGGTAGAGACAAACTCGCTGAATCTGCCGGGGGTCATTATTGATATCGTGCCGGTCCGTAAGTATATCTATGGTCCCACCATGGCGCACATCCTCGGCTATGTGGGGGAAGTCAGTAATGCCGAGCTGGTCACAGACACCTATAAGGGATACAAGTCAGGAGACATCGTGGGCAAATATGGGATCGAGCGGTACCTCGATGAATATCTCCGGGGCAAGAGTGGCGGTGAACAGGTGGAAGTCAATGTCGACGGAAGGAAACTGAAAATTCTGGGGCGGGTCGATTCCGTTCCGGGGTATAATGTCGTACTTACCATCGACGCCGATCTCCAGAAGATTTCCCGGGATGCCTTTACCGGTCTGGAGGGTGTGGTGGCGGTAATGAACCCGCGGGACGGTTCAGTACTGGCCATGGTGAGCAAGCCCTCCTTTGATCCCAATCTCTTCAATCGAGGCATCACCGAGGACAATTGGAACAGACTGTCATCGGATTCCCTGTCGCCGATGCAGAACAGGATGATTTCGGGGCAGTACCCCCCCGGGTCCACCTACAAATTGATTGTGGCGGCTGCGGCGCTGGAAGAGGGGCTCATAACGGAAGAGACGACATTTACCTGTAACGGCACATTCAAGATGGGGAATCGTACCTTCAGGTGCTGGAAGAAGCGGGGGCACGGCAGCGTCAATCTCCACCGGGCCATTGTAGAATCCTGCGATGTCTACTTTTACAACCTGGGGGCATTGCTGGGCGTTGATAAGCTGGCCGAATATTCACGGAAATTCGGTCTGGGATCGAAAACGGGCATCATTCTTCCCAGTGAACGCAGTGGACTGCTTCCCACAAAGGCGTGGAAATTGAGACGCTTTCAGGAACCTTGGCAGAAAGGTGAGACCATATCCGTATCCATCGGACAGGGATTTCTCCTCGTCACCCCCCTCCAGTTGCTGAACGCCTACAGTACCGTTGCAAACGGAGGCACCCTCTACAAACCACGGATTGTCAGGGAGATCAAGACCGCCACGGGCACGATGATAAAGGAGTTTCTGCCCGAAAAGAAGGGGTCCCTGCCCTTTAAACGGGAACATATCGATATGCTGCGAGAGGCCCTCTGGGGAGTTGTCAATGAGAATCACGGCACCGGCAGGGCATTGAGGAGACCCGAAAGGGACGTTTCCGGCAAGACGGGAACGGCCCAGGTTATCAGGATGCCCGACGATGATGAGGATGTCAAGTCGGAAGAGGTCCGCTACAAGTTCAGAGATCACGCCCTCTTCGTCTGCTTTGCACCCTTTGACGATCCCGAAATCGCCGTCGTGGTGATCGTGGAACATGGCGGACACGGCGGATCGGCGGCGGCCCCCGTGGCCCGCAAGATTGTCGACTGGTATTTTGAGCATAAAGAAGGAGAACAGGTCAGTGAGGGTATTGTCGGATGAAGGTTGATCGCAGACTCTTCGTCAATTTTGATTGGGTCCTCCCGACGCTGGTATTGCTCATATGCTGTATCGGGCTGATGAATCTCTACAGTGTGGGCTATAACCTTCCCGATACACAGGGGACCCCCTCCTATGTCAGGCAGAGCTACTGGATCGTCATAGGCTTCATGATGATGATCGTGGTGCTCAGCGTGGATTACCATTTCATCATACGGTATGCCTATATCCTCTACGCCCTGTCGGTGGGGCTCCTCCTGGTCGTGTTTCTCTACGGTAAGGTCGCCCAGGGTTCTCAGCGATGGTTGCTGCTGTGGGGCTTTTCCTTCCAGCCCTCTGAACTGATCAAGCTGACACTGATCATCGCCATGGCGCGATTTTTCAGTGACAAGAACGTGTCACAGGAATGGGGGCTCAGGAGTCTGACGGCCCCCCTGTGTATTTTTCTCATCCCCGCGCTGTTGATAGTGAAACAGCCCGATCTCGGAACCACCCTCTTTCTGGGGATACTCTTTTTTTCGATCATCATACTCTTTAAGATACGCAAGCGGTTGGTAAAGACGGCCATCGTTGCCGGTTTTGTATTGGTTCCCCTGGGATGGTTTTTCATAAAGGACTACCAGAGAAAGAGAATACTGACATTCCTCAATCCCGATATGGACCCCCTCGGGTCGGGCTATCACATCATACAGTCTATCATTGCCATCGGATCGGGTGGCATGCTGGGAAAGGGATATCTGAAAGGGACACAGACGCAGCTGAAATTCCTGCCGGAGCAGCAGACGGACTTTGTCTTTTCGGTCTTTGCCGAAGAGTGGGGATTTCTGGGAGTCGCTGTGCTGCTATTTTTATTTTTTGCACTGGTATTATGGGGATTCAAGATCGCCCGGCGTTCACGAGACCTGTCGGGGATGTTGATCGCCTATGGCGTAACGGTATATATCTTCTGGGGCGTCTTTATCAACATCGGGATGGTCCTCGGTATCCTCCCCGTTGTCGGGATTCCCCTTCCCTTTCTCAGTTATGGCGGGTCCTCCATGGTTGTCTTGATGATGGGGGTGGGATTGCTGATGAACGTCAGCATGCGAAGGTTTGTGCTGCAGCCGTGAAATGATCAAAACTTAGTGAGGAGGCTATGACAGATGGGCAAGATGAGTGGGGATGTGAAGGCTTTTTTGGGCAAAGGTGTGGAGTTCAATGGCAAGCTGATTCTCAACGGCTCCGTCAGAATAGATGGAGAGTTTAAGGGTGAGATACTGGGGAACGGCACGCTGATAGTGGGAGAGAATGCCGTTATCGATGCCGACATTGCCATCGACAGTATTTTTATTTTCGGTACCGTGCGCGGCAATCTCGATATAAAGGAGACTGCAGAGATAGGATCGACGGGAAGACTCTCGGGGACTCTGAAGACGGCGGCCTTTATCGTCCAGGAGGGGGCAACCATAGAAGGTGACTGCCGAATGGGATCGGAATCCGTACAGATTGTGAAGAAGGGCGGAAAAAAGCAATAATATCAAATATATGAATTTTAATATATATGCCGATAGCCTTCTACCGATATATGACCATCAGTCATATTTTTCTTAAAATTTTCTTGACAATATTTGCAAGGTATGATTAAAAAATCGCACTTAAATCAAGGATTCAGGGGTCAAGACGAATAGAACAGTGAGTTGATCTACCATCGACGTTTGGATATCGGAATCGCTTTAATTACTATAACCGGGTGATGCCATCCATACCCGGTTTTTTGTGGACTGAGCAATGAGCGAATTCCCCGCTTCCTGCGGCGAGGCAGTGAGCGGTTAGGATATGGACAAATTCTTTTCCCCCAAGGGGGACACATCCCCGCGAGGGGGACACGTCCCCGAGAGGGGGCAGGTCCCCGCGAGGGGGCAGGTCCCCGAGAGGGGGTAAGTTCGATAACGAGGTTACTTCCCGACAGAAAGTAACTTCTTCCATATTAACCCCCATAAAGGGGATAAGCGCGGTAACGAAGTTGATTTCTCAGGAAACCAATTTCTACCTTGCTAAACAGGAGGAGATTTCCCGCACCGTGTTGCGGGGGCTCCAATATGTAGTAAGGGGGTAGGGACAATGGTGGAATTGAATTCCACGCTGGTAATTCAGATGATCAATTTTTTCCTTTTGATCTTCCTGCTTAATTTTTTTCTATACAAACCCATCCTCAATATAATCCGGAAGAGAAATGACATGATGGACACCTCTCGTGAGGAGACGCAGTCACTCCACGAGGCCGTCAATATGAAGGTGTCCGAATATGAGGAACGGCTCCACCAGGCGAGGATGGAGGCCATGAATCAGCGCGATCTGATCAAGGGGGACGGTGTGGAAGCGGCTGCCGCCATTATCGAAGAGGCGAAGGGCGAGGTCTCGGCGATGGTTGAAGACTTCAGGATGAAACTGGACAGGGAGCGGGAAGAGGCGCGGACCCTTTTGCGGGATCGAACGAAAGATCTGGCCGTAGAGATATCTGAAAAGATTCTGGGGAGGGGTATCCAATGAGACACATTTCCTTGGCAGTCTTCTTTGTCATTATCACTGCGGCCATTGCCTACGCGAGTGGCGGGGAGGAGGCCCACGGCAGTGCCAAGATCATAAATTTCGGCTGGCGGCTCCTGAATTTTGCCGTTCTGGTGATTATCTTTTACAAGCTGTCGGCAAAGGCGGTAAAGAAGTTTTTCGCCGGGGACCGTGAGAACGTCAAGGTGTCGCTGGACGAGGCGGAACAGGCCAAAGAAGCGGCGCAGCAGAAACTGGATGAATGTACCGCACGGCTGGACAAGGCCGCTGCCGAAATCGATGAGATGACGGAGATGATCAAGGCCCAGGGGAGGGCGGAGAAGGAAAAGATCATAGAAGGCGCCAGGCGGGCCGCCGAAAAGATGAAGACAGACGCCGCCTCGCGGATGGAGCAGGATTTCAGCCGGGTCGTCAATGAACTGAGGGCCGAGGCATCGGGGTTATCGGTGGAAGTGGCCGAGGAGATCTTGAAAAAGAACGTCGGACCGGAAGATCATGAAAAGATGGTTCAGGATTTCTTAGATAGGATGGTGACTCAAAATTGATAGGAAGCGACATTGCAAAACGATACGCCAGGGCCTTATTTGACATAGCGCGCGAAGAAGACAGGATAGAGGCCATATACGGTGAGATCAGGACCTTTGCATCTCTCCTTGAAGAACATGCCAGTCTGAAGGACTTTCTCGCAAATCCGGTGTTTGAACGGTCGGACAAAAAGGAGATTATCAGTGAGATCCTTCGGAAGACTGGTGTGTCGGTCATGACGTCCAATTTCATTAAACTCCTGATAGATCACAAAAGAATCGGCGTCTTGCCGCAGATCGAGATGTGTTACCAGCAGTACATGGATGACGTCCTTAACAAGGCGAGGGTCCATGTCAGTACGGCCTTCGCCCTGTCGGAGGACAGCGTGAAGAAGATGAGGGAAAAACTCGAACAATATACGGGAAAGAACGTAGAGATGATTATCGACGAAGATCCATCACTGGTCGGCGGTGTTGTCGTCAGGGTCGGAGATGTCCTGTATGACGGCAGTATCAGGACTCAGCTCGCGGGTATCAGGGAACTCATAAGAGAGGAGATTTAGAGGATGGAGGCAATCAGGGCAGAAGAAATTACTCAGATAATATCCAAGCAGATCAAGGATTATGAAAAGAAACTGGATGTTAGCGAAACGGGAACCGTCTTGTCCGTGGGAGATGGTATTGCCAAGATCTATGGTGTGGAAAATGCGATGGCCATGGAACTTCTGGAGTTCCCCGGCGGCATACTGGGCATGGTGCTCAACCTTGAACGGGACAATGTGGGTGTTGCCATTCTCGGCCAGGATACGCACATAAAAGAGGGCGATACCGTCAAGAGGACGGGACGGATAGCCCAGGTTCCCGTCGGTGAGGCCGTTCTCGGTCGTGTCCTTGACGCTACGGGGGCTCCTCTCGATGGTAAGGGCCCCGTGGAAACGGATGAGTACAGACGGATAGAAATGGTAGCTCCCGGTGTCATCGACAGGCAGCCCGTTGATCAGCCCATGTATACGGGTATCAAGGCCATCGACGCCATGACGCCCATCGGCAGGGGACAGCGCGAACTCATCATCGGAGACCGCCAGATAGGCAAGACCGCCATCTGTATCGACGCCATCCTGAGGCAGAAGGAGACGGGGGTCAAGTGTGTCTATGTGGCCATCGGACAGAAGAAATCGACGGTTGCACAGGTGGTCGAGGTGCTGCGAAGGCATGACGCCATGGATTATACCTGTGTTGTTTCCGCCTGCGCCAGTGATCCCGGCACCCTTCAATACATATCCGCCTTTGCGGGCTGTTCCATCGGCGAATATTTCAGGGACAAGGGGGAGGATGCCCTCATTCTCTACGACGACCTGTCCAAGCAGGCCGTGGCCTATCGCCAGATATCGCTCCTCTTGAGGAGGCCTCCCGGACGTGAGGCCTATCCGGGAGACATCTTCTACAACCATTCCAGGCTCCTGGAGCGGGCGTCCAAGCTGAATGATAAACTGGGCGGGGGGTCACTGACGGCCCTTCCCATCATTGAGACACAGGCGGGAGACGTCTCCGCCTTTATCCCCACCAATGTCATCTCCATTACAGACGGCCAGGTCTATCTGGAACCCAACCTCTTCTATTCCGGTGTGCGGCCTGCAATCAACGTGGGGCTCTCCGTTTCCCGGGTCGGTGGTGCCGCTCAGGTGAAGGCGATGAAACAGGTGGCGGGGACACTGAAACTCGACCTGGCCCAGTACCGGGAGCTGGCCGCCTTTGCGCAGTTCGGAAGCGACCTCGACAAGGCGACGCAGGCACAGCTGGACAGGGGAGTCAGGCTCGTTGAATTGTTGAAACAGCCGCAGTACCGGCCCATGTCTCTGGCTGAAGAAGTCCTGGTCCTCTTCGCCGGTGTCAGGGGATTTATCGATAAATATGCCGTTGATCGACTCAAGGCATACGAAGAACAACTCCTCAGTTTCGTCGGGAGTAAATATCCCGATCTGATGAAAGAGATAGACGAAAAGAAGGAGATAACGACTGATCTGGAAAAGAAGATGAAGGACACATTGAGCGAATTTGATACCGTCTTCGGTGCCGAATAGGTGAATCACAGGGGGAGCGTGTAGATGGGCGCGGCGTTAAGCGATATAAAGAGGAAAGTCAAGGCGGTAGAGAAGACAAAGCAGATCACCAGGGCAATGAATATGGTGGCTGCGGCGAGACTGAAATCCGCTCAATCGAAAATGGAAAACTTCAGACCCTACGCGATCAAGCTCCGTGAGGTGATGGAAGACCTTTCCGAGAGAGTGGATACGAGGATACACCCCCTCCTTTCCGCCAGAGATGCCCGAACTATTCGAGTCATCGTCATGACATCGGACAAGGGGCTGTGCGGAGGGTTTAACTCGAATGTGATACGAAAAACGGAAGGGTTCATTGCCGAACAGAAGAAGGAGGGGAAGGAAGTCTCTCTTATAACCGTTGGGAAGAAGGGGAGAGACCATTTCAGGAAGAGGGCAACCGTGATCAGTGAATATCTGGATATCTCCAAGCGCGACGGTGTCGAGACGGCCGTCGATATCCTGGGAGATGCCATCCCCGCCTTCCTCGAAGAGGAGTGCGATGCCCTCTATCTCGTATACAGTGAGTTCAGAAACATCGCGTCGCAGCGTCCCGAAATTGTTCGGCTCCTGCCCCTGTCATCGATGGAATCGGATGAAGAAGAAGGGGTCAGGAAGGCGGACTATGTCTACGAGCCGAACGAAGAAGAACTCCTCGATCACCTCATTCCCCTCTATCTGAGATCACTGATCCTGAAGGGGCTGCTGGAGACGACGGCGGGAGAGCATGGCGCCCGCATGGTGGCAATGGATAACGCAACCAATAATTGCGACGAACTGATCGAAAGCCTGACACTCCAGTTCAACAAGGCCAGGCAGGCGGCCATCACCAATGAATTGATGGATATAGTGGGTGGAACCGAGGCGCTGGCACAGGGCTAAGTATACAACTAAGATTCAGAGAGACAGGTACTCTACAAAATTTTAAGGAGATGGGGATGAATACAGGTAGGATTGTACAGGTGATCGGACCCGTAGTCGATGTCGAGTTTGAAGAGGGGAAACTTCCCAGTATCATGAACGCCGTAACGATTACGAATCCGACGATTAATGACGAGGCGGACAATCTGGTTGTAGAGGTAGCGCAGCATCTCGGCGACAATGTGGTTCGATGTATAGCCATGGATATAACGGATGGACTGGTACGGGGCATGGAGGCGAGAGACACAGGAGCACCGATCATGGTGCCCGTGGGAAAGGAATGCCTTGGACGAATCCTCAATGTGGTGGGGAGGCCCGTCGACGGACTGGGACCCATCGATATACAGAAAACGGCACCCATTCACCGGGAGGCACCCTCCTTCATGGAGCAGGATACCTCGGTCCACGTCCTCGAAACGGGAGTCAAGGTCATTGATCTCCTCGTTCCCTTTCCCCGGGGTGGTAAAATGGGCATGTTCGGCGGCGCCGGTGTGGGAAAGACCGTCGTCATGATGGAGATGATCCACAACATTGCCATGCACCACGGCGGCATATCGGTCTTTGCCGGTGTGGGCGAGCGGACAAGAGAGGGGAACGACCTCTATCTCGAGATGAAGGAATCGGGCGTCATCGCCCAGGCAGCCCTTATCTATGGCCAGATGACGGAACCCCCCGGGGCGCGGGCGCGGGTGGCGCTCACGGGGCTTGCGGCTGCCGAGTATTTCAGGGATGAAGAGGGACAGGACGTGCTCCTCTTCGTCGATAACATATTCAGATTTACGCAGGCGGGATCCGAGGTGTCGGCACTCCTGGGCAGGATGCCCTCGGCGGTCGGGTATCAGCCCACGCTGGCGACGGACCTGGGAGAACTGCAGGAGCGGATTACATCGACGGACAAGGGGTCCATTACCGCCGTCCAGTGTGTCTATGTCCCCGCAGACGACCTGACGGACCCGGCACCGGCAACGACCTTCGCCCACCTCGATGGGACGGTGGTACTGTCACGTTCCCTGACGGAACTGGGAATCTATCCCGCCGTCGATCCCCTCGATTCGACGTCCCGGATCCTCGATCCCAATGTGCTGGGTGAGGAACATTACCAGGTGGCGCGGGATGTCCAGATCATCCTGCAGAAATACAAGGACCTCCAGGATATCATTGCCATTCTCGGCATGGACGAGCTGTCCGAGGAAGACAAGCTCACCGTGGGACGGGCACGGAAGATTCAGCGATTCCTGTCCCAGCCATTCTTTGTTGCCGCCCAGTTTACCGGCACGGAGGGCAAGTTCGTATCCGTTCCCGATACCGTCAGGGGCTTCAAGGAGATCCTCGAAGGAAAGCACGATGAACTTCCCGAACAGGCCTTTTACATGGTCGGCGGTATCGAGGAAGCGGTGGAGAAGGCCAGAAAGCTGGTGGCGGAATAGTCGGGCGGAGGAGTAATCAATGGCGGATGAACTGATGCTGGAAATCGTGACACCGGAAAAGCGGGTGTTTCGAGATGTTGTCGAGGAGGTGACGATCCCCGGCAGCGAGGGGGAATTCGGTGTGCTGATCGGCCACGAACCGCTGTTGAGCATGGTCAAGGCCGGTGAACTCAATTTTACCAAGGATAACCGGAAGACCTACTATGCCGCCGACAGCGGATATGCCGAGGTAACGGAAGATGCCGTGACTGTTATTGTCGAATCCGCGCTGCGGGCCGATATGATCGACAGGGATGCGGCCCGGCGGGAGCGGGACGACGCGGCATCACAGGTGGCACAGATGGACAAAGACGATCCCGGATATGAGCAGGCGACGGCCCTGCTTGCGCGGGCGGAGACGCGGCTCAAGGTGGTGGAGAAGCTGTAGGGGTTAGCTTTGTTTGCCGGCAGGTGTACACTGTCTGGAATGAAGCCAAGGCTGTAGACCGACTTGGCTTTTTTATCGTTTAACAAAAGAGGAGCTGTTGTATGGTCAATGTAAAGAGAGTTGCGTCGAGTATCGGTATACTTATCCTGTGGCTGCTTATGTGTGCGGAGCCTGCGCTGGCGAGCGGCGCCGCGGCAGGGCACCACGCCGGTCCCAGTATCGGGACAATCCTGCCGGTGTGGACGATCATCCCCTTTGCGGGCATACTATTGTCCATAGCGCTCTGCCCCCTGCTGGTGCCCCACTTCTGGCACAGTCACTTCGGCAAGGTATCGGCCCTCTGGGCGGTGTTGTTCGCCGTTCCCTTTCTCTTCGTCTATCATGGTGTGGCCCTCTATGAAATCATCCATATCTACCTCATCGACTACTTTCCCTTTATCATACTCCTCTGGGGGCTCTTCACCATCGCCGGCGGTATCGTCGTCGGCGGTTCAATCAAGGGCACACCCCTTATGAATACGATCATGCTCCTCATCGGGACGTTACTGGCCTCATGGGTGGGGACCACGGGGGCGGCCATGGTCATGATACGCCCCGTGTTGCGTGCCAATAAAAACCGGGTGAAAAAGGTACATGTCATCTGCTTTTTCATATTTCTCGTGGCAAATATCGGGGGTTCACTGACGCCCCTGGGAGATCCGCCGCTCTTTCTGGGATTCATCCATAACGTCCCCTTCTTCTGGGTGACGACGGGAATCCTCCCCCACATGCTTCTCGCATCGATCATCCTCCTGATCCTCTTCTTTGTCCTCGATACCTATTATTACAAGAAGGAAAAGGGTCACATAACGGAAGATGAACCGGAAGAAGAAAAGGTCCCCCTGAAGATCGAGGGTACCTACAACTTTCTCCTCCTCGGCGGTGTGATCAGTCTGGTGCTCATGAGCGGGTACTGGAAGGCGGGGCATTTCAATGTGCTGGGGGTGCATGTTGCGTACCAGAACCTCCTGCGGGATGTGGGCATCATCCTGCTGGGAGTCATCTCCCTCGTCGTCACCCCCAAACGGCTGCGGGAGGCCAACGAATTCAGCTGGTTTCCCATTGTCGAAGTGGCAAAGCTCTTTGCCGGCATATTCATGACCATTATCCCGGCACTGGCGATTCTGAAGGCGGGCAGTGAGGGCGCCCTGGCGGGTCTTATCGCGGTAGTGAAGGATCCCTATCATTATTTCTGGGTAACGGGAACGCTCTCGTCGTTCCTCGACAATGCACCCACCTACCTGACCTTCTTCAACCTGGCGCTGGGCAAGCTGGGTCTCAGTGAAGCGATGGTGCCGGCGGCCCTGGCGGCGAAGGCGGCAACGGCCAATCCCGTATTCATCAGTTATCTGAAGGCCATTTCGGCAGGTGCCGTCTTCATGGGGGCAAACACCTATATCGGTAATGCCCCGAACTTCATGGTCAAATCCATCGCCGAAGAGGCGGGTATCAACATGCCCAGTTTCTTCGGGTATATGATAAAATACTCCATACCCATTCTGATCCCCATCTTTATTATTGTGACATTTGTTTTCTTCTAACGGGACGGACAGCAGGACCTGCATCGGAGAAGATGCGTCGGAGACAGGACAAATATATTATTGATGATAAGGGAGATGAGTGCAGATGAATAAGCAATATTATGAGGTAATAGTAAAGGGATCCTATGATCTTGCCAAGGGATTCGTGCTCGGTTTCATGGAGGGGAGGGCAATCGAGGGTGAGGCCATCTTCGAAGAGGAGCAGCACATAAAGGTTGAAGGCGCACTGGCACAACTCATCAGGATGTCGGGAATCAAGGGAAAGACGATCCATGTCATTGTCGGTTCCGGGTTCTATGATCTCATCAATGAGGCATTCCAGAATGTTCAGGACAGGATGGACCTGGAGGTCCAGTCGGTGAAAGTGATCACCGACGCATTTTTCGATTTTCACTACAAGGCCTTCACCAAAGAGCTGGGAGACGAGTTGCGGGGACTCTTTGACCCCTTGCCCGAGGGACTCAAGATCAAGGGGGGGTATGCGCCGAAGGAGTCTCTCGATCCGGAAGGCAAGGGGATCGAGGCCTATGCCCCGCTCCATGACTATGAATTGACTGCAAGCGGCCAGATCCACGGCCCCGCCAAGGAGGCCCTCGACTTCTACAGACAGCTTGAGCTTTACGATATGGTGGAACTGGGTGAGATAAACCTGAAATATGCCGACTGAGGCGGAATGGGGTCAGGTCTTGCAATAACACATCCACTGTAGATAGTTCTTTACTCCCGGGCCTTCGTCATGCCTGTCCTTCGACTGAGCCTTGCACTGAAGGGCGCCTGTGTTCCCCGTTGCCTGCGACGGGGGCAGCGGGCGTATACAGACTGGACAAATCGAGTTTAAAACCCGTCATATAAGCATCTTCCGGAGATGCAGTTCTTTCATCTCCGGAACGTATCGCTGATTACATATCCAGTGGGTGCCCCGGTGGCACCAGCGATCTACCGACCGTGAACGGGTGCACTACAATTTTCTTCAGGGTATTAATATTTTTCCTATATGTGCCGATATACTGAACAGAAACTGACGGCACCAGTCCGCACCCGAAAGGGGGAAAAGACGATTGCGGGGACAATAATCACCCGCGGTGTGTCTTTCACTGCGCGATGGTAGCGATGTTTCGAATACTCTGACATCACTTCACGCATGGCACATTGCTGAATCAGGACGTCTTCCGTTTCACGGAAGGGGTTGGCAGTTCCGACAGGTAAGAAAGGAGGATTTGATGGTGTCCAGTGACCACCATGATGCTGTTGCGGATGATTTCGATGAAACAATCCTGGAGTTAAAAACGGCCAACAGGGACTTGCAGGCGGCCCATTACGATGCCATAAACAGGCTGGCGATTGCCGCCGAGTATAAGAATGCGAACGGGAACACCCACATATTTCGTATGGGTCGCTACAGTGCGCTGCTCGGTGAGAAACTGGGTCTTTCTCCCGATGCAGTCACAAATCTTCTCTATGCCGCCCCGATGCACGATGTCGGCAATGTAGGAATTTCGGAATCGATCCTGCTCAAACCGGCGAAACTGACAGAGGAAGAAATGGAGATCATGAAGACCCATACCACCATCGGGGCACGGATCTTGGCAAATCCCCGGTCGGAGATACTGAAGATAGCGCAGCTGATAGCTATCACTCACCATGAACAGTGGAACGGCCAGGGCTACCCGAATAGACTTTCCGGAACGGGGATACCGCTGGAGGGAAGAATCGTGGCCCTTGCAGACACCTTCGACGCGCTGACATCCCGGCGTCCCTACAAGGAGGCCTATTCTGTGGAGGTGGCCCGCGATATTATCAAAGAGGCGCGGGGGCAGCATTTCGATCCCGACGTGGTCGAGGCCTTTCTGAACAGCATGGAGGATATTATCAAGGTAAAAGAGGAAATTGATAAGAGCAAGAAATGGGGTCAGATCTTGCAATGATACATTCTGTTGCAGTTACTGCCTGTTACTCCGGCTTTCGATACGCCCTATCGCCCGGCTGATCGTTGCGTAGTGGGTACCGACATACACTGCGATATCTTTCCATGGTGTGCCCATGGAACATGCAGGCACGACAGATGATGTCATCTCTCTCCTGCAAGTTATGAAGCAAGTCTCCCCGTGCAGAACGTCCTGCATATCGGTGCATGCGGGGCACTTTCCCATTATCCCGTTTCCCCTCACAATGAAGCTTCAGTTTTTGGGTGTAGACACCATTCAGCTGCCTCATTCCCTGGGACAGATTTT
>Ga0272442_10004107_pt1 | contig 20047 bp, 15 predicted proteins | sample SSMForm2O_FD_200262 | JGI IMG/M metagenome (GOLD analysis project Ga0272442, IMG submission 200262) | Marine sediment archaeal communities from Little Sippewissett salt marsh, Falmouth, MA, United States - SSM-Form-2O | ecosystem: Environmental > Aquatic > Marine > Wetlands > Sediment ... | reverse complement strand
CCGATGTTAATCTTCAATCCGGATCCGCCTGGGCGGCACTGCATTGGGCCAGCATGACGGGGCGTGACGAGATGGCTAAAATGCTGCTTGACGAGGGAGCGGACATGGCATTGAGAGATCGGTGGGGATGCACAGCTCTGTACCATGCGGCTTCGAGATACCGCGGGGATACGGTCGTCGAGACACTGCTCGAAATGGGAACCGACGTTAATACCAAGACCGGCGTCATATTAGCTGAAGGCCAGGCTGATGAAGGATGGACACCCCTGCATGCGGCGTGCACGACAGGTAGTGTCCCTGTCGTAGAATTGCTTCTTGACCATGGAGCGAATGTCTCAGTCAAAACGAAAAACGGTTGTACGGCACTTTTGCTGGCTGATGAGCGAGAATTCGACGAAATCGTGGAACTGTTGCGTAAGTCCGGGGCTGAAAGCCATTCGGAATGAAACAAATTTGGCATAAAAGAACACGAAATAAGTCTCAGTAGGATACAAGGAGAATACGATGAGAAAAACATTTGACCCTGAGACAAACGCATCGTGTACGTGCATTTTTCTTTGTCTCTGTATTTCATCGTTCGTAGCGGCTGCACAAGGATCTCAACCTACAGTTGAATCCCAACTGCCTCAGGAGCCTTGCGACCAATCCGAGATCGATCTCAAGGCGATTCCGTTCAAAATCATCTACGAAACCTATCGGGAAACCGACGGCGAGGAGAACTGGGAATTATTCCTAATAAATGCTGACGGATCCAACGCGACCAACCTGACCCGGACGAAGGATGTTGACGAGATGTATCCCCGTGTCTCTCCCGATGGGACAAAGATCTGCTTTGTTGTGGACGAGGGAACGGGCAGAAGCAAGGCTCGCAATGTTTACTATTTAGACATTGAAGGATCCGGCCGGGTGAAGGTTGCCGATAACGCCCGGCAGCCATGCTGGAGTCCAGACAGTAAGACCATTGCCTATGTCAAGGGCGAATATGAACGTTATACGACCCGAGCCTACGGCACCAAAGGATTGTTCTTATACGATTTGGCAACTGGCAAACGTACGCAACACCCAAACAAAGATCTGCACCATATCTACAACATTTGTTGGTCGGCGGAAGGCAACTGATTTATTGCGATCGTGACCGGCGGAATGGGATTTGATCACAATATTATTGCTATTGAAGCACACGGAACCACCGTGTTTGACTTAAGCAAGTACGGGATTGACGGATGTCGTCCTGACCTGAGTCTCAATGGTGCAAAGGCCACATGGGGGCAGAGCGACTGGGACTTGTATGTGGCCGATATTGACCTGAGCCTGTCGGTACCTCGGGTGGCTGATATTCGCGGCGTTGTCAAGTGCAGGAAGAGATACCATGTCTCTCACACGGACTTGTCACCCGACGGTCGTTACATCGCTTTTGGCTATGGCCCTGCGTTGAACTACTCAGTGGGTCATAAAGCGCAAGAATGGGACATTTGTGTCAGTGACCTGTCCGGTAAGTGGGTCAAAGTCACGACCGATGGCAAGCACAACAAGGAGCCCGACTGGGTTCCAGCTCGAACATTAAGCCAGTGATTGACGGAAGAGCAGTTTTTCAGGAGTTTGAAAGATGTCGATGCGATTTACCAGAGACATAACCATAGTCTTTTTTCTTTTTCTTATTTTGCCGTTTTACTCCGGTTGTCGACGTTCTGAGGATACAAGCAACCAACCACAAGTAATAAAGACCCAAACCGGCATCGAAATGGTGGTCCTCCCCGGCGGCTGGTTCGAGATGGGAAGCACGAAAGGCGGTCCCGACGAGTCGCCCGTGCACAAAGTCTGGGTTAGCCCCTTTTGGATGGACCGGTATGAGGTCGTCCAGGAAGAATTCAAGAAGCACCAGATTTCTGATCCGTCTCACTTCAAAAATCCAAAGAATCCCCTGGAACAAATCAACTGGACGGACGCCGCCATCTATTGCAATGAGCGATCTCTCGCTGAGGGGCTTGAGCCGTGCTACGACGAGGAAACATGGGAGTGCAATTTCGATGCGAACGGATATCGACTGCCCACGGAAGCCGAATGGGAATATGCTTGCCGGGCGGGGACGAGCACGGAATACAGCTTCGGCAACAGCTCGCGGCAACTCAAAGCTTACGGGTGGTACATTGATAATTCATCGAAAAAAACCCAACTTGTCGGACAGAAGCCACCTAATCCGTGGGGACTTTATGACATGCACGGAAATGTGGCGGAATGGTGCAACGATCTGTACGCTGTGGATTATTATACAAATTCCCCTGAGAAAGATCCAAGAGGTCCTTCGGACGGCAAGGAAAGGGTCCTGCGCGGCGGGGCCTGGAATTCCAGCGCCGAGGCATGCCGATCCGCTTATCGCACGAGTGATCCTTCCATCGATGATACATGCCTGGCCAGCGATGCCATCGGATTCCGCTGTGTCAGAAGTGCACCAAACAATGAATCGAGCGAGCCGAATATGACAAGTGAAAGCCAAGCCCAAAAGACGAAAAAGACCGGATTTGTTTACGATCCTATCTACCTCGAACACAAAACTACTCCCGGCCACCCAGAAAACCCGGAACGATTGGTTCACATCCTCAATAAGCTGAAGGCGGAGGGACTCTATTCTCAATTGGTCGAACTCAAGCCTCGCCCTGCCGACCTCAACTGGATCGAAACCGTTCACTCGCGCGAATACATCGAGCGTGCCCGGAAGTTTTGTGAGGGCGGCGCCGGTTATCTGGACTCCCTCGACGTTCCGATATCACGAAGGTCATATGAAGCCGCATTGATGGCCGCCGGTGGAATGCTTACGGCGATTGACGCCGTCATGGAGCAGGATGTCACCAATGCGTTCTGTGCCGTTCGTCCGCCCGGCCACCATGCGCTCGAGGACAAGGCCATGGGATTCTGTATCTTCAACAACATCGCCATCGGCGCGCGATACATTCAAAAAAAACATCAGTTATCCAAGATACTTATCGTCGATTGGGACGTTCACCACGGCAACGGAACCCAAGCGGAATTCTATGACGATCCTAATGTGCTCTACTTTAGCGTTCATCAATATCCCTTCTATCCGGGCACCGGGAGCCAGGCGGAAAGAGGTAGCGGCAGCGGCTTGAATTCCATTATCAACGTCCCCTTGCCGGCCGGTTCGGGAGATGATGACTACGTGGGCGCCTTCGAAAAAACGCTGGCCCCTGCGGCGTTCGCATTCTCACCGGACTTTGTCCTGATTTCAGCCGGATTCGACGCTCATAAAGACGATCTGCTCGGCGCCATGAGAGTCACTCAGCAAGGATTTGCGAAACTCACGCAAATCGTCAAGGGCATTGCAGAGAAGTGTTGCTCAGGGCGGATCGTTTCGACACTTGAAGGCGGCTATGGCCTGGAAGGGCTCGCCGCCTCCGTAGAAGCTCATATTCGTGTTTTAATGAGGGATCCCGCTTAGCGGGAATCCAGATAGAAGGTCGCCTATGCTGTTTCACACCTGGCCGTTCGCCGTCTTCTTCCTGATCGTCTATCTCATTTACCTGGCGCTGAAAGAAACCAGATTCCGACTTCTCTGGCTTTTGGCTTCCTCCTATTTCTTCTATGGCTGGTTCAATCCGCTCTATGTGGTTCTAATCTTTTATTCGAGCCTGGTCGATTACACCGTCGCCGCGAGAATGGAAAAAAGCAACCATCGAAAAATGTGGCTTTCAGTCAGCATTATAAATAATATCACCCTTCTCAGTTTCTTCAAATATGGCGGTTTTGTCACCGATAACATAAATAACCTCATGTCTTTTGTAAACATTCCCTATGCGATCCCAACTCCCGGATGGCTTTTGCCTGTTGGCATATCGTTTTACGTCTTCCAGTCCATGAGCTACACGATTGACTTCTACCGCGGCAATGTAGAAAGAGAACGGAGTTTCATCAGGTATGCTACTTTCGTCTCTCTTTTCCCCCGATTACTGGCTGGCCCAATCGAGAGAGCCAAGAATCTATTGCCTCAGTTGGACAAAACAACCAAGTTCTCCAGCCAGGACATTACGGATGGGCTCTCGTTATTCGTCGTGGGTCTTTTCAAAAAAATCGCCTTGGCGGATTATCTCGCCCTTTACGTTGACAAGGTCTATACCGCTCCCGAGCAATTCCAATCTCCCGCTTTGATCCTCGCGACGTTTCTATTCGCCTGGCAGATCTATTTCGACTTCAGCGGCTACACAGACATGGCGCGGGGCGTGGCCAGAATCATGGGCTTTCGTCTAATGCTGAATTTCAACAATCCGTATCTTGCGACGAGCCTGGGCGATTTCTGGGGCCGATGGCACATTAGCCTGTCCTCGTGGTTCAAGGATTATGTGTACATCCCGCTCGGCGGCAACCGCAAGGGCACTTTCAACACCTATCGAAACATGTTCTTGACGATGGTGATTTCAGGATTATGGCACGGTGCGGCCTGGACCTTCATTCTCTGGGGCGCGATCCACGCGTTCGGTCGCTTTCTCACGCGCGAGATGGAAAGGACAACGTTCTACAGAGAAAAAGTGCCAACACTTGTCAAGCAGCTTTTCGTGTTCACCCTTGTCACCTTCGCCTGGATTTTCTTTAGGGCGGAAAACATTGGCGATGCCTGGATCATTATCACACGGATATTCAGCTCCGGATGGGCCAATCCTTCTTGTCCGATATTGGCGTTGGCTCTGGTCTTTGCGGTCTGGCTCTACGAATATGTCTATGAATCCAGGATCAGATGGCTCCTTGAGCTAAGAGCTGTGCGTATCGGAATCGTTGTCCTTATGATTTTCTACCTCATGGTTTTTGCTCCTTCAAGTGAACAGGGATTTATTTATCTGCAGTTCTGAAAAGAGACATGATGGATATCCATAAACATTCTAATGTGAAGAAAGAATATCAAGTTCCTTTTGGATCCAATACTATCCGACTTTCCGGCTTCGAATGGATCCTCGTGGCCATTCTCTGCTCGGCCCTTTTTTTTCTTGCACCTGTGCTCTGGGGATCTGTCGAAAAATTCGAGACCGGTTCCGATTATCGCTTACCTTACGATTTAGGCTACGACTACTGGTTATACAATCGTTACTGTCGGCGAGCCTGCTCCGAGTATGAAACGCTCGTTGTCGGCGATTCAGTTATTTGGGGACATTATGTGTCCAAAGACAATACGTTATCGAGTGATCTCAACGAAAACATCGGCCAAGATCAGTTTGCGAATTTGGGTGTGGACGGTTTCCATCCGGCGGCGTTGCTGGGTTTGTTGAAATACTATGGCCGAGACATTTCAAACAAAAATGTAATCGTCCACCTCAATCCCCTGTGGATGAGTTCTCAAAAGCACGATCTGCAAACAGAAAAAGAGTTTCGTTTTAATCATCCCAAACTGGTCTCGCAATTTACGCCGAACATTCCATGTTACAAAGCGTCGTTCTCAAGAAAGGTTTCAATTGTGATCGAACGTTATATCCCTTTTTTAAGCTGGACGTCGCATCTCAAGATGGCGTATTTCGAGAACATGGATCTGTCAATGTGGACAACGGAGCATCCATACAAGAATCCTTTGACGGCTATCTTATCACGGTTTCTGGCCTCCGAGGATGAAAACCTCCAGGAAAACGTTTCATGGGCGGAAAAAGGCATAGCCAAACAAGACTTCGACTGCGTCGAGCTTGAAACATCCATCCAATGGCGTTTTTTCCGACAGACCGTCGAATTGTTGAGGGCAAGAGACAATCAGGTCTTTGTCCTTGTCGGCCCCTTTAACGAGCACATGCTAAAGACGGATAGTTTCAATATCTATCAAGAGATGAAACGTGAGATCGAAACCTGGCTCTGGCAGAACAATGTGGCCTACTATATACCTCCACCGTTGCCGAGCGAGTTCTATCGCGACGCCAGCCATCCCATCGCCGAAGGCTATGCCATGCTCGCGAAACAACTCTCTGAGAACCAATCATTCAGATCAAGTATGATACCGTAGAGTGCAGAAGCAAGATTCATGAATATAAATGGGAAATCTCGATCATTTTGTTGAGGTGTGATTATGGTCATGGGTATGGACAGGCGTTGTTTTTTGAAGATCATGGGCGCGGGAGTTGCCGGGGCGATACTGGGACCAGCAGCTCGTGGAAGACGCGAGCGACGGACACCGAACGTCGTACTGATCTTCATCGACGATATGGGCTGGAAAGACGCGGGATATGCGGGCAGCGATCTGTATGAGACACCGAATATCGATCGGCTGACGAAGGAAGGGGTGGTATTTACGAATGCGTATGCGTGTGCGGGCAATTGCGCCCCAAGTCGCGCGTGTTTGCTATCGGGGCAATATACACCGAGGCATGGTGTGTATGCGGTGGGCAACACGAAGCGCGGGCCGGTGAACCAAATGCGTCTGGAGCCGATCCCGAACAGCACGGTGCTTTCGGCGGATAACATAACGGTTGCCGAAGCGATGAGGGCGGCGGGGTATGCCACGGGGATGTTCGGGAAATGGCATCTGGGCACAACCGAGGAAGTGCTTCCGGCCGGGCAGGGTTTTGACGTGGACGAGAACTGTTCGCCGCCGAGCAACAAGAAGTTCAAGCAGACCAACGATCCGAAGAGCATCTATCAGATTACGGAAGGGGCGTGCCGGTTCATGGAGAAAAACCGGGGTCGGCCATTTTTTGCGTACGTCTCGCATCATGCGACGCATATGGGCATTCAGGCCAAACAAGCGATGTATGATAAGTTTGCGGGCAAGGGCGAGGGGAAGATGCATTCGCATGAACAATACGCGGCGATGAATGCACAGATGGACGACGGAGTCGGAATCCTGCTGGATAAGATTAAGTCACTCGGTCTGGAAAGGGAGACACTGGTGGTGTTTACGTCGGATAATGGAGGGCTGCCGCAATCGTCGCAGGCGCCTTTGCGCGGGTTTAAGGGGCTGTATTACGAAGGCGGGATTCGCGTGCCGTTGATCGCCCGTTGGGAGGGAGTCACCCGAGCGGGGACATCGTGCGATGTGCCAGTGCATAACGTAGATCTCTATCCGACGTTTCTGAACGCGGCCGGAGCTGAAACGCCACGGGGAAAGGTGCTTGACGGGGAAAGTCTGCTGGGGCTATTGAAGGGGGAAAAAGGGTTGCGGCGAGAGGCGATTTTCTGGCATTTTCCTGGCTATCTGGATCGAGCGAATTCCGGTTCGCGGGATCAGCTATTTCGGACGCGGCCCGTGACGGTGATTCGCAAAGGGGACTGGAAGCTGCATCTATTTCATGAGGAGTGGGTGCTCGATGGGGGGCGCGCGAAGGTGGATACGAATAAGGCGGTGGAATTATATAACCTCCGAGAGGATATCGGCGAACGCAACAATCTGGCTTCGACGTGGAAGGATAAGCGGGATGAACTGCTGGACGACCTGCTGGCATGGATGACAAGGACCGGGGCGAAGATGCCCTCTCAGGCGAACGCGCTGTATGATCCAACGAAAGTAACCGACCGAAAGAAGAAACGAAAAGCGAAACAGAATTCGTGAGTTTTGCAGACCATGCCAAAAGCAGCATTGGTCAGCGATGGTCCTACTTAATCCTTTCCCGGTTTGAGTTTTTTGATGAAAAAGTCGGCGATGGATTCGTAGGTCGTCCGAGCCTGCGGATACTTCAAGTCCGCCTCGACACCCAGTTGATCCATTTTCTCTTTGAGCTTAATGCCGAACATGACGTGATGGACTTTCCAACCCTGTGCCCTTTTCGCATCGGGGGGAACTGGATCATCCGGCTTCATACCGTAATTCATAAAAATGGGCGGATCATCGGCGGAGACAAGGGATAAAGCCGAAATGTCCTGTATCACCTTGTTAAATTCTTCGTCCGTAATATCACCGAATGCTTCGACGCGATCGCGGTGCGGCTTCTCATAGCCCGGAATCCATCGCATCCACCAGTTAAAGTCCATCGTGGTCTGGCCGCCATTTGTGGCTACGCATGTCAGGCGTGAGGATTCGGGCTTCAGTGGATCAGAACTCGACGGATCGGCCATTTCGTCGTGGAAGGCCAACCACATACATATCTGTGCGCCGGCCGAGCCGCCAAACGCGCCGATTCGCTTCTTGTCGATGTTCCATTGATCCGCTTTTGAACGAATAAATTGAAGCGCTCGTAACGAATCGTGGTGCGCCGCCGGCAAGGGCTTGTGCGAGATCAGGCGATACTCAAGGGCGGCAACCGAGATCCCTGCATCGAGCAATTCTTTTAAAGTCTTTCGATTCAAACTCTTCTTGCTGCCTCCTCGAAAACCGCCGCCGTGAATATACACCACCAGAGGCGTTGGTTGATCGGATTCAGCCTTGTAGAAATCGATCACGTTTCGCTCGTGCGGACCGTATTTGACATCACTGTAAGTTGGCGCACGCCGCAGTGCGGCAGACCGGGATTCTTCTGCTTTAGTTTGTGAGAACACTGAAACGACAATTACAGTTAAAACCAGATGAATTACTCGATCACTTTTCATAACAATAGCCTCCAAATTTCTTTGAATAGATTACTTAGCCTCCGAGCCATACATCTGTGAGACTTGCAGGCCGTTGGCCTGGGACGTATAGAAAATGCGACCGTTCGACACGACCGCTCCAACACACTCTCGTGCATCAACACACGGCCCGGAAGAGACCACTCTGTTGCCATCCGAGGTATCGATCATATCCATATTAGGACCGAGCAGATAAGGTTCCGACAAAGTGAATCGCGTGCACGCGTATTTTTCATCGAAGGTAGATCGAATCTTTCCCGTATCCTTGTCGATAATATGACTCGGCTGGCCCGTCGAACCATGCACGAAAACAAAGTCCTGTCCTATCGTTACAACATTGACGGCCTTTCCGACCGGCTCCGATCGCCATATCAATGCGCCGCTCTCGGCATCAAGGCAGACCACGTAGCGATTCTTCATTTTCTCGGCTGGTGGATTATATCCGCCCAGATATAGACGCCCGTCTTCGGTCGAGATCGTACAGCCGGCCGTCACATAATGCTTCGTCGTCAGCCAGATGACCTGTCCGGTCTCCGGTTCGATAGCGGCGGTCAGACCCTTCAACTTGGGCCGGCCAGCCTTCGTCCTTGAAGCATATCCGAAAAAGGTCGAATAATAGAGTGTATCATCCATTAAGCACAAGCCGGAATCGTTGCCGCCGGAGCCGAACTGGGAGAAGTCGATTGTCCAGACTTCTTCTCCCGTATCGATATCCCAAGCTCGAATCAGTGGCTTGTTATCCCTGGGATAGTAAGGATTGTTATGGCTGTAAATCCAGCTCATGATTTCAACATTATCCTCAGCCTCGACCGGTGTGCCTTTATGAAGATAGGCTTTCTCTGTTCCCTGGGGCGCGTATTTGCCTGAGCCATAGACATAAATGGCCAAATTTTTATGAATAATCGGCGGTTGTTGCCGGCTCCAGCTTGGTGAGCCGGTAAATGGGGCTTCCCAGAGCAGCTCGCCCGTGGCCGCATTGAGACACCGCATATGCGATTCTCTCATCCCCGCTTGAGGGACGATCAGTCGTTCATTGTAATAAAGGGGTCCCGTAAAGGAAACGTGCACGCCAGGCCAGTAACGCCGCCATAAAAGTCGTCCCGTTTCCTGCTCGACGGCAAAAATTTGGCCCTCAGCCGTATGCGTGTACATCCGTCCCCCGCCACAGACGGGAATATGCTTAAAGGTACCTTCATAACGTCGAATCCATTTTATTTTGAAAGGTGGCTCCACATTCTGATCGTTCGCATTCGTCGTAGCGAAGTCGGCAAAGTTGGTGAACCAGTTGTACTTCGGATCGGTTCGACGACCAGTCAGCGGGCTTCTGATCTTCTGGAGTTGAAGTTCTTTCGACGGCAGAGCCGCTTTGCCGTTCGGTCCCAAAACATACAGATAACCATCTTCACAACCGAAATAGATCCGACCGTCACAAACAGCCACTGGCGCTGAAATCGCTTTGCCAAAGGCCGTTTTAAACGACCACACCGGACCGTCGCCGGACAGCGGGACGACATACAAACGTCCATCCAATCCACCATAAACACCCGTATCACGCAGCAGAATGGGTGAAGCAATAGATGGATATCCTCCCAAATATTTCGGTTGATCGCGACCGGGAGAATGTTTGCAAAATCCAAAATTCTCCTCTGGACGACACCGATACACATCCCGCCCGCGAATACTTACCGAGCAGAAACTTAGTAAACCCGGCCGATTAATCTCGGCCTGCGTTCCGGGAACATAACTCACTTTTGCCTGGCTGTCACCAAGCGGAATGATCTCGACCCTGCCCGTATTGTCCCGTCGATGCCATTGCCGGTAGAGTGAACCGTTCTCGCCGATACTGAGTCCAAAGGTGCAGGGCTTCTCCGAACCGGCATAGGACGGCACGGTCGCCATCCCACGAAGCCTGGCCTTGTTGCCGGCATCTTCAAGGCAAACCGCTGAGCCGCCTGCCGGAACGACGATCATCTTGCCATCCGCCACCATATTCACAGAACAACAAAACTGGTCGCGCCACGTCACTCGTCCGTCCTTATGTTTGCACCAATCTGCTCCGCTCCAACGATCGCCGTTAAACTTGAGGACTTCTCTCACAAAATCCCACGTCCAGCAAACCGTTCCATCCGGCTCAAGCGCATAAACGCGCGACCCTAATGTGGCAAAATACACACGACCATTCACCACCACCGGCGAGGTGAAGATAGGTTCACCACAGTCAATCTTCTTAACGACGCTTCCATTTACCTTATCCAAGATGAAATGCGAACCTGACATGGTACCAACGTGAAGATAGCCACCAGCTATAGCCGGCGACGACACGTTATTACAGTTGGCATTATCTTCTGCCGTGTCATATTTCCATCGGACTCGTAGAGTCGATGTATCGATGCAAAATACCACTCCCAATCCATCCACGATATATACGCACCCGTCTGCAACAACCGGGGAAGTAAAAACGGCATCGGTTAATCGTACGGCGCCAATAAGACCCAGAGGTGTCGTAACGCTTCTATCGGGAACGTTACCCGAATGTCGACAATCATACTTGAATTGTAGCCATTCCTCTGCAGTGGTTACACTCGTCGCCAATGTCAGAAAACAAAATACGAACACGACTAACTTTGTTTGCAAAGATTTCATTGTTCTCATTCTCCATTATTTTTTTCTTTTAAGGACTTGCGTCGATACGCCAGTGATCTGACAAAATAATCGTCCAAAAGTTCGATGTCAAATTCCTCAATCATATCGTCCACGCTGATCGTCTCATGTTCACTTGAAATCAAGACCGCACCCAAGCAGCCAGGATCGCTGATTTTGACCTTCGGCCCATATTTGGCTTTAACTTTCCTCAAACGTTCCCAGTTAAAATCCAGATGTACGAGTTCGCAATCCAAATTGACCTTTGCAACGGCAAAATCAAAATAGTTTGTGTTGGATGCGACGACTTCTCCCAGAGGATTGCGAATCTCCGACCGCGTCCCCCTGCCGGCAATCGCCCCGACAAAATGGCTTCGGCAGGAATAGGCCCAATAGCCCTGCATCAGCCCTCCATGATACATCGAGGAGAACAGAATCAGGTCCGGCTTCGCTTTAACATATTTCAAGCGTATTTCATCAAAATTGAGATCGAAGCAAATCGCCATCGCAACCCGGCCGAAATCGCACTCGATGACGGGAGCCTCTTGGCTGCAGACGATGCCTTTGTCGATCTCTCCAATCGTCGGATGATTCTTGTTATAGATTCCGGCAACATGCCCCTGACGATCGATCAATACGCTGGAATTGCGCCCCGTTCCGTCCGGCATGTGACGATAAGCCGAATAGACAATATAACAATGATTTTCCCGGGCCGTTTTGGCAAAGAATTGTCTTATCTGGTCTTTTCGGATGTCATAGTATTCGTTGAGCTTTTTCGAGTTGAATCCGCTTGGCCGGTCACATGCCTCCGGTACAACAATCAGATCGGGCTTGTCCGGCAGCACCTGTGCGAATTTCCTTCGCCAATGGCCGATCATTCTATCGACAACATCTTGCGGTTTAGCGTTGGCCGAAATCGTTGCCGGGCTGGAGCCAATCGTGGCAATCGTGATAAAGCCTTTCTTTTTTCCGCTCTTTTGTGTAAGATCACTGGCTAAAAGGGGAGCACAAAAAACACAGAATAAGATCATCAAGAAAAGATATCGAGCGAAACGTATCTGATATGCTTTTGTCATTTTCTTTCTCCTACTTTACGCTGACAGAGAACGCATAAAACCCTATTTTGAATTCTTGGTTCGACGATCGTCAACTTTTACTTTGGCTTCTATTGTATTTCCATCAAGGCTGACCCATCCTACTTGCTCTTCGATACAAATCCCAATCGTTTGCGTTTGCGATTCGGTGGGTCGTGTGTCGCGAATGACGTTGTTGTTGAAAACCAAGTCGTTGGTCTGTCCTCGAATGCGAATACCCGCGACTTCCTGGCCGACGCCGTTGTTCTCGATAACATTCTCTTCAAGGTGATTGCGATGGGCCGCCATGCCGAGCGTTTCGTTCCGGAAAAAGATCCCGTTCTGATGGTTCAGCCGCACCACATTGGAGCGAAAAAGGTTGTCGGAATCTTTGTGCCCGATGGAAATACCAAACCGCCTATTACCTTCAAGAACATTGTCTTCGAATAACCCATGCCGGACGCGCCAGCACAAGAATAAACCATCCGTTCCATTGTTGCGGGCAATGCAATTTCGGATGCGCGGACGCTGCGAGCCGCTGCCAGGGTGTAAGCCCAGAAAGGTATTGCCCTCGCAGATACACCCAATGACGAACACATCATTGGATTGCTGGAAGCTGATGCCGTCCCCGTTGTAGTCTCGAACCACGCAATCCTGAATCACGGTCCCAAACGCCCGATACAAGAATATCCCGGCGCCCCGACATCCATTTAAGTGGATATTGGAATCCTTGTTGCCGTCTATGATAAGGTTCTCAATTCGCGTCCCTTCGATATGGTAGCCGCTGACGACGGGGAAAACGGTTGCGGCTTGAGCTTTGTTATGGACCATGCAGTCCGCCATCAACGGCTTGTCGATTGAGAAGGTGTTTCCATTTCGACCTGTAATTCGAGCCACCGTCGTGTGAAATCCACCTGAACGACTATCCCAAATCGCAACACCGCCTCCTACCTCGAAACCATCTGGATTCCGGACCGTAATCTGCTGCTCGCCGAAGTCCCCGTCAAGGGCCAAAGCAGATACAATTCCGTCTGCCTTTTTCAGGGTCGTCTTACCCTTTTTACCTCGGACCATGACGTTCGCACGCAGATGCAGCGAATCATACATCATATACTCACCCTCACCGATATCAACCGTCCCCCCTCCGAGTCCGGCAATATAATCCACCGCCGCCTGCAATGCCCTGTTATCCTTACCGATAATCTGAGCATCATGCTTGCCGACAGTGATGCTCGGTAACTCTTTCATTTCCGAGTGCATCGCCCTTGGTAATTGCTGCTCTTTCGGTTGAGGTGAAAAGTCCCTCTGGATTTCTGAAGCATCTAAGATGCCCATCGTGCTAATGATGATAAAAATAAAACGAAGCAATATCAAAGGGATGGTCTTCATAGCATTGTCATCCTTCAAGAAAATTACTCTCACTGAGACCCGACTAAGCTAATTTACCTTCGATCTCTCGTAAAATATGGATTGATTCTTCCGCAATCCTTTTGCCGCCGGGTGTAAAATCAAACACTTCAAGAGATACCCATCCATCATATCGCAAATCCTTGAGGACTTGAAAGGCCTTGACGTAATCGTTCACGGCATTTCCCGTACCAAGGTGTTTACCACCCTGTTCCTGGACATGGATGTGATGAATATGCTTATAAAATTTTCGCAACAGCGTGTCGAACGGCTCCGTTTCATCAACGGTGTTATTGAAGTCAAACATGATATCCACCGCCGGATGATTGACCTGTTGAGCCACTTCCAACGCTTCGGCTAATGTATTAACCACATCCGTGACACGATGGCCTAACGGTTCAATCAATATTCGAATATCTCGTTGCCGAGCATGGTCGGCAACTTTCGCAAGACCCTCGGCAAAATATTTTCTGGCCTCCTCGACGGGGATACCCTGTGCATTGCGTTGTTTGGGTGATCCGAAGATCATCACCTCGCCCCCCAGATCGCCACAGAAATCAATGAGCTGATCGAAATAGCCGACTGTTTTTCGACGAACCGCCACGTCCGGTGTCGTGAAATGCAATCCTTTGGGCGGCGGGGCCAGCAGCCAATGAAGCCCGACGCATTCGATGCCGGCATTCTTCATCGTCGAAACCATTTCCTTCCGCTTTGCCGGGCTAATTTCTTGCACACCTTCCTTGACTAAAGTAAATGCGGCGATTTCAACACCTTGATACCCGGCGTGGCCGATGATCTGACACTGTTCGGCCCAACTGAGTTCAGCCATGCTCTCGTTACACATTGCATATTTAAAACCACTCCAATCACGGGAAACCTTTTCATTCTGATGGCAGCTTACCAGTGATCCGCCGAGCGCCGCCCCACTCAGAAGACTTGCGGATGTTTTGATAAAATCTCTCCGGCTACAATCTAACATGGGTCTTCCTCTCTACGTTCTTTAATGCTCTCTCAAAATGCGTGCTCCGACATAGTTAAAAAATGGACGCGCCTTCATTTGCCGTCACCTACGACTTTTTTAGATTATACTGTATCTCACAGAAATGGGAAATAATGATTCTGATAGACTTGATGTTAGGGTTGTATTAATCCTGCAAATGCACTGCTCACACGTTCTTACTTTCCCAGAGATCGTGGAGGATTTGACATAGCTCGTGTAATAAAGTAGGCTATGCAGAGCAATTACAGTAACTTATGACAACGCGAAAGGAGATAATGCGATGAAGAAGAGTATTGAAATCATTTTGATGTGCTCTCTCGTTCTATTGTTGACGCCCGATTCATTAGCCCAGCGAAGAGTTGCCGAGCCTGTAGAATTCAAAAAGATATCCGGCGGCCTTTTTGAAATTCTGGGCGGACAGGGTGCGCGGGGAGGCGCTTATATCGGCGACAATGCCGTGCTCATCATCGACGCTAAAATGAGCCGGAAATCCGTCGAGGAAGTCATCCAGGGTATTCGGCAAATGACCGATAAGCCAATCAAGTACCTGGTGAATACTCACAGTGACGGCGATCATGTACAGGGAAATCGATATTTTCCAAAAACGGTAGCATTCATTGCTCATGAGAATTGTCGGAAGGATTTCTTCCGGCCCGACAGACGCGGCAATCCCTCACAATGGACTGAACCGGAACTCTCACCTTTCGTTCCCGCAGTAACATTCAGAAACAAGATGAATCTTTATCTGGGTTCAAAGAAGGTCGAGCTGTGGTACTTCGGCGTCGGCCATACGACCGGAGATATTGTCATCTATTTTCCAGAAGAAAAAACAGCCTTCCTTGGGGATCAGATATTTCTAACAAGACCCCAGCTTATCCACTCACACAAAGGCGGTAATTCTTTTGAGTACGTGAAAACACTGACCAGGATGCTTGAGACGATAGACGCCGAAAAGTTCTGCAGCGGCCACAGCGAGATGACGGACCGGTCCGGAATAAAAAAGCTCATCGCGCAGATGAAAGAACGTCAGGATAAAGTCAGAGCACTGTTAGAAAAAGAAATTAATCCGGAAGAAATAAAGGCTGAATTTGAAGAAAATGAAGCCAGGCTTGTTGAGACGATCTGTAACGAATTAAAAGAAACTTCTCAATAGCAGGATGCGTCATTTGAGCTACAGATCGAAGTTGTCTCGCGAAAGAACTATTTAAGATTCAAACGATTCCTCATAAAGCTTATACGGAATCTGTCTCATCCCGATTTTCTCGTATGTATTTTGTGCGGGGATATTATCTTGCTCGGCATAAAGTCGTAAACCGCAAACATTCATGTCATGAAGAGCCTTTTCTTTAACGAACTCATAAAGTCGTCGAAAAACGCCCTGCTTTCGAAATTCTGGTTTGATATAGACACTTTGAATCCACCAAAACGTGGCGTCTCGCCAATCGCTCCACTCGTAAGTCACCATCAGAGAACCCACGACCTCGTGATCGATCTCGGCTACGACATAAAATCCATACCGAGAATCTTTCAAAAGTGTCCTCACGCCCTGGGCAACCACATCCGGCGTGAGCTTCTTCTGCTCCGTCTCCCAGGCCATCGCGATATTGAATTTTGCAAGGACATTCGCATCTTTTTCTTCACCAATCCTAAACAACGCCTCATTCGACATGCTTAATCCCTTGCTTTTAGTTCTCTTCATAAACATCCGCCATCCCTCGACGGACGGCCTTGATATAGGCCCGATGTCGCTGAGAGAGTTCCTTCTCATCCCCTGTTAAAACCCCAGTGAAGTCTGGCTTGGACAATTCGGGCTTTGGCTTTCTCAACTCCGACAAATTTCCCGCCAGAGACTGAAATTTTCGCCCCCAGGCTTTGAGAGTCATGTCGGGTTTAACCAGCCCGGCGTACAAACTAATATCTCGCGATGAAGGAGTATCGGCGAAGGGCCAGGAAAGCCAGCCATCGGCCAGCGAACGGGACGCTTCGATCTCCTCGCCGATCCAGTCAGCCTGCTGTTGCTCGGTCAGGTAGGGATGGTGCTGGGGCGCCCCGCCGCCATACCATCCGAACTCGCCCAGCACCACGGGCTTGCCGGTACGACAATAGGCCAACACAGTTTGGAGGTAGCTGATATTCTTTTGCCGGTTTTCCCTTGATTGAAAAGGACTGCCTAAAGTCGGATAAAAATGAATCGTCACAAAATCGAGCCAATGAGCCTGCCGTCGAGGATTGAACGCGGCGTAACGGCTCGGATTGCCCGGCCGCACCAACGGATAGGACCACTGAATATAACCCACAGTAATCAGATGACTCGGATCGGCCTGGCGAATGGCATCGACCTGACGGCGCACCCATTGGTCAGCCAGATGCTCGCGAAAACGTTGCCAGTCTCGCAATCTCGGATTTCCGCTATCAGGATGATCATCTGGAGCCGCTACGTTATTCCATTCATCGCTCTGGGCAAACTCATCACCCCAGGCGTTTTTCAGGGCCTCGCGGTTTCCATAGGTTTTATGCAGCCAAGAGTTCCATTTGGATCTCCATTGTTCGAGAAACCAGGGTAAATGGGGCTCGTTGAGAAGGTCCCAGGCAAAGATCGCCGGCTCGTTCCGATAACGCCGGCCGACAACATCCCAAAAGTGCTCAAGTGCCTGTAAAGCCGCCTCTCCGGCGTAACGATCCGGCTTCCAATAGGCGGGTTGGCCCTCCCAATGATCCGGGCCGGTCAGGATCAGGCGGACATTGTTCTCTCGGGCGATCCGCACGAGTCTATCCAATTTCGCAAGCGCCTGTTCTTCAATTGTTTCAGCCGACGGTTGAAAACTCCCCGTCGTTAGAAAAACGCGGGCACAATTGACACCCATCTCACTCATGACGCGAAAGTGTTCGTCGGCTTTCTCAGCGTCAAACCGGCGCCATAATTTCGGCGCCCAGCCGGTATGGGGATCGTAGTAGTTCGTCCCGAACGGGATATAGGGACGCATCGAGTCTTGTTCCACGAAGCCGCAGCCATCAGGCGCAACCTCGATCAATTCCATCGAAGTTCGATCTGCCCCCTCGGCTCTAACACAACAAGGGACAAACAGAAATAGTGGAGTGATAAGAATCGCTACCAAAGAGCAATTCGATCTTCGATTCATCAATACGCGCTCCAGAGATACATGATCTGGGGTGTGCCTAACTCATAGAGCGTGGATCTATCCAGTTTCAATAAGTTCGGCTTTTTATAGCTCAAAAAGTCAGCAAATGAAAAGGGCTTGCGATACTCCACGACCCGTGCGTTCTTAATCCCCGCTAAGGATTTAACCAGATCGACGGCCTCGTCCAGATAACCAATGTCATCAATGAGCTTCTCATCAACGGCCTCTTTAGCCCCAAAAATGCCCCCGTCTGCCAATTGCCGGACTTCATTCGGGTCCAGCGCGGCTTTTCTGCCTTCGACGACAATATCCACAAACCGCTCGTAGGCGGGCGTCATAACCTTCTCCCGCATATACGCAAGCTCCTCCGCCGACGGTTTCCTGAACGAGCTGGGCCAATCCTTCTTCAAGCCCGACTTGATTGTCACCGGCATGACACCGAGCTTGTCTTCCAGCAATTCCTGGACGACAAAGTACGAGCTGATGACACCAATCGAACCGGTGATCGTGGTGGGTTCGGCGATAATCTTCTCACATGCAACCGATGTATAGTACCCGCCCGACGCGGCCACGCCCTGCATAAATGCAACGACCGGTTTGCCTTTTTCTTCTCTGAATTTCCGAATCTCCTTGTAGATTTGATCGCTGGCGGATATCGTTCCGCCCGGCGAATTCACGCGGATGATCAATCCCTTGATTCGCCTGTCCTGCCGGGCCGCCTTCAGCTCCCTGTACACGTCATTGGCCAAATTGCCATGGATGATCCCCTGTACGTTCACCACGACAATCTTTTGGGTAGCCGGACCTTCCCGAACAACTTCCTCGGTGAGGATGCCCCCCTGTCCGGTGGCGAATACAGCGACGATGCCCATCAGCATCAAAAACAACGCGATATTGGCCAGAACCGACAGCGCCAAGAGAATACCCCAGAAGATTCTCCATCCGCTCCTCTTTCTCGGCGGTCGGGCCACAGGGTAATCGGCGCTGAACCCATGAATCGGTGGCTCCGGCTGAGGCCCTAACGGCTGAGAAGAATCATCATTTCGCTCATATTCCATCATATATCCTTTCAAAAATGACGCTGGCCATTTTAAAAACTCAAAGCCTAACCGTCAATCTTTCGTCGGCACTATAACAAAATCATCCGGGTAACCCTCCATTGAATAGGTCCTCCATACGATACCCCTCTCGTCTTCAATGATGGTATAGTCTCCCGGTGAATCCTCGTGTTTGAGGGGCTCGCCGTTGTAAATATTGGTCGCGTTCTTTGACGTGAAGTAGTCGTCCATGAGTTTGGCGATTTCATCTTTGCCCATGCCGGCGAAGTTATCATGGTCATGCGCAAGCACCGCTATCTCCGTAGTTCTTTGACGCCTTTCGAGCATGACACGCGCAAAACTACCTTTCCCTCCAGGAACAGCCCTGACGTTAATCTTAGGCAATGCAGCATAGGTAAGAACCCAAACCATAGAGCTGAGCAGCACGCTCGGAACCAGGGCCGTCTTTATAAAGATGCTCCTTCCAGAACGCTCCTTCCTTTTCCTATGATAAACAACGGCAAACAAGACGGGTAAAAAGCACCACATACGCAGAAGCATTGCCAAACCAGTGTCTCTGGCCCCACGACGACTGTAGTAACGCTTCCGATGTGGCCTGCTTTTTTTCAACTGTAAGACAAGATCTTCATCCATCTGATGAGGTTTGAGTATCCCGCACAGCTTGCTCACAACACAACCATCCCACATAAATTTTGCGGCATCAGTGTGACCTATATTCTGCTTGTGGGTTTTTCCCGCGAAATCAAAGGGAACGATTTGATCGGAAAAACTCACTTTACGCTCTTTGCGAAAACGATATGCGTCAGAGACTTCCAGCGTCAGCACGTCACATGTCGCCTGCTCGTCGGCAATCACGTAGAGCTCCAGATAGACATTACTGCCTACCGTGGCGGTCAGCCTGAACGGATATATAGCTTTGTTGCTGTAAAAAGACATGGATAACGGATGCGGCCTACTGTAACCGTCGCCCTGCCTGCGCAGTTTAACCGCCACAAAATACCACCCATCCTGTACGTAGTCCGAGACTATCTTCTCGTCTTCTTCACTCAGTCCTGCAAAGCCGTTGTCCTCAAGCCAGGCATCCAACGCTCGAGAGCTTTCCGTCTCAAGAACAGTGATTTCATAGCTTCCCACTTGCCTGACATCATGAACTCTGACTCCGGGTATATCGGTCGCTGCGGTTCCCTGAGAATGTATCCCCAAGTGCGG
>Ga0272442_10004106_pt1 | contig 20047 bp, 17 predicted proteins | sample SSMForm2O_FD_200262 | JGI IMG/M metagenome (GOLD analysis project Ga0272442, IMG submission 200262) | Marine sediment archaeal communities from Little Sippewissett salt marsh, Falmouth, MA, United States - SSM-Form-2O | ecosystem: Environmental > Aquatic > Marine > Wetlands > Sediment ... | reverse complement strand
TCCGTATTTCGGATATGGAAGATTGTGGAAGGCTTGTCTCCACAAACTCTTTGCTGTAGTACCATAATACACCCTCAGACAAGCCTTATCCACACACGATGCCTACTGCATCTGTTTATGCAGCTTCAGGAGCTGCTTCTTCCACTTCTTCCTTCCGGCCGATCCCTTTGAGGAAATTCACCATCAAGGCTGTAACAACTGCGCCAGCAGCCAGGGCAATCAGGTATCCCACCACATTGTCAACAACAGGCAGAATAAGAATGCCGCCCAACGGAGCATGATTCCCGACCTTGAGCAAGCCAGCAATTGCGCCGGCTACAGCGCCGCCAACCGAGCAGGAAGCGATTACGCGGATCGGATCAACTACAGCGAACGGAATAGCGCCTTCGGATATCGTCACCAGGCCGAGAACAACAGCTGCTTTCGCTGCCTCGCGTTCTTCCTGGCTGTACAGTTTCCGGGCCAGTAGAACTGCCAATGCCATACCTACCGGTGCAACACTGATTGCGGGGCCAACCATGCCCATCGGCTCGAAGATACCTTCTCCCATCAAACCGACAGCAAAGGTGTAGGCGACCTTGTTTACCGGGCCGCCGAAGTCAAAGCCGATCATTGCTCCAAGCACGAGGCCAAGAGCAACAGCGCCACCTTCCGACATTCCTGTCAGCCAGGCTGTGAGGCCAGTCATCATGCTGGCAATTGGATTCGCAATAACGTAAATAAGAATTACTGCGCCAACCAGTGTTCCGGTCAGAGGATAGACTACGAGGGCCATAATCGGCTGCAGGTTGCGGTTAAGCTTAATCTTGCGCACTGCCCAGATTACGTAGCCGACAACAAGGCCAATGACGATACCGCCAAGGAACCCTGTCCCTCGATCGTTCGCAAGCATACCGCAGATCAAACCTGGAGCGATAGCCGCACGGCCGCCGATAGCGTATGCGATGTATGCGGACATTACAGCAACAAACAAACCCATACCGACACTACCCACGCCCATGAAAAATGTTGAGAGCGGTGAGGCCATGTCGGTATCAACAATAATGCCCAATGCCAACGGAATAGCACCGGAAAGAATTACCGGAACCATGTACGAAACACCAGTCATCAAATGTGATCTGGTCTTCTTCAACATATCGAGAAACTCTTGCATTGCTTCTCTCTCCTTTATCCTTGTCCTAAAAATGAGGTCATTGTCGAGATGAATCAAAATGCCAGGCCAGAAATGTTATTCCAATCCACCCCCTTTCTTACGCTGATACGCCTCTATAGTATCCAGGACATCCATTGGAGTTCCTGCAGCAAAGAGCGCCTGTCTGCTCTCCTCATCAACCAGCATTCGAGCCACATTTGACAGGATCGCCATGTGATTATTGGCAGCATTCTCCTCCGGTACTGCCAGAAGCACAACCAGCTTGACACAACCGTCTTCTTCACCGTTCCAGTGCAAGCCATCTGTAAGTCCGATCGCTATTGCGGGAGAAACGACAGCAGACGACCTCGCGTGTGGAATTGCGATCTCAAACCCTACCGCGGTGTCGCCCAGTTTTTCCCGGCCCCATACATCCTGAATGAATTGATCCATATTGCGAATTTTCTCATTCGCTACCAGCGTTGCTGCCAGTTCTTCGACCACTGCTTCCTTGGTCTGTCCTTTCAGTGATAAAATTACCTGGTTTTCATCAAGAAATGTGCGAATATTCATTTTTCTACCAATATATTATGTGTATTTACGCAATATACTATAATATATTGGTGTTAAAGTCAACATTAATCGTTATTTACTGGTGTTTTTATCAAAAATATACTAAAGTCGTATTACATAAGGAGGGGTAATCGAGTATTTCAGGTTTTCCTATACCATTTATTTGTGTATATTATATTAATACCAGTCGTTTTATGTGAGTCGATTCTCCGATATCAGAAATTTTTCTGGATATTTCCCTGGAAATCTGATAAGGTAAATCGTCATTAAAGATCGGTGAAGTGATTGAATGGACAACTCTACAGATAAATCAGTCGATATCGGATCCATGGTGCGTACGTTCAGACAGCAGCGCGGCTTTTCCCAAAAAGACCTCGCCGACCTGAGTGAAATCTCAACAAATACACTGAGTCTGGTTGAACGGGGAAAAACATCGCCAACAGTAAGCACCTTGCAAAAAATCGCCAATGCTCTCAATAAAGACATCAGTGACTTTTTCGGGAGCGAATCTGCTGAAAACAAGATCATTTTCAGCCGAACAACCACCCGGCTTTTCCTCCCGCTGGATCAGGGATACCTGGCGAATCTTAAAGCAGATTTCCCCAACTCTCCCATGAAACCGCTGAACCTTAAATTGAATCCGGGGGCGAGCAGTGGTAATCCTGTAACACACCGGGGGCATGAATTCGTATACTGCCTTAAAGGGCGTTTACTTTACGTTGTTGGCAGCAACGCATTCCTGATGGAACCCGGCGATTCACTCTACTTCCACGCCGAAAACCCACACAGCTGGCAGAACCGGGGAACAGGTCCTGTGGAAGCACTCCTCATCTTCTGCAGGGTAGATACTGACCAGGACGCCTTACATGATGACGAGGATATTACCCTGCAGCACTTCTAAATCCTGGAGCCTGTGTTTAAACCGACAACTGGATAACCATACACCTCTATTAGAATACCGGGGGTCGGGGAAAATTCTTTCAGGCCGCAATCAAAATTTTATATCAAATCTTGCCAGTCAAACTCATAAAGAATACAGAAGCTGTAAAAAAGTCCAGCGTGTAATAACCGCTGGACTTGCCATTTTTCCTTATCTATGGGGAAACAGGATTCATCTTAAAGACAGGACTTAAGAAAGACAATTTTTGATTACTTATAGTCCTCAAAAAGATGTTCTCGATTCCTCACTGCTTCAAAAAAGACTGGGATCGATCTGGCCACAAGAACTCCACAGGGTGTATGTCCCGAGGAACCATAACCTTCGTTACGGAGGTCCATACATCGAGCGCTGCCGAATGTTTCGATAAATTTCTCACGGTAAAACACTGAAAGCCGATACGATGGCTGATCATCCTCAGTTGGTCGCGCCCTGCCAAACAATCCCCCAATACACAGAACCCCTCCTACCAACGCCCCGCACATTTCCTCATGAGACCCCCCTACACCCCCTGCGAGGCCCGAAGTCACTCTCCGCATCATCGGACTGATATCGTCGAAAAGATAGGACCCTGCAGCAAGCACAAAGGCTTCAGAGCAGTGGAAACGCTCACGAACATGCTCCCCTTCCATGAGTTTTTCGGCTAACAGGCTGATTTCTTGCACCTTTGCATCATCAAGGTCTTCCAGCTTCTTCACGAAGGATAGTTTCTCCTCAAGACGTCCAAGCGTATAGCGAGTGCTCCGGATGCGCTCCATAAGCCTTTCATCCGAGCCCCCGATAGTATGAGCCCCGACCTGAATCTGCTCAATCAGTGATTCATTCAAAACTTCCAGTTGATTCAGGATTTTCAGTATCTGTTCCACCATAATTATCCTGTGACAATAAAAGTTGCTTAAAATTACCACAATCCCGGGATTCTCACTTATCACTGGAGATACAAATTCAATCCAATATCCTCAAACTGGAAAAAAGTGTTTACGAGGCCATAATCATCGAGGGAATTCTCACGATCGGCAGACACCTGACTAACAGACGGCGACAACACTTTCAGAGAAAGGAAGCTTTCATATACTGCCTGTTTACAGATCCGACTTTTAGTACCCCCAATTTAACGAGACTCAGGAAAGATTCCAATCTCCTATCAGGATCAAAACTTCAATATATCAAAAGAGCCCGATCGCAAGGCGCCAAAGCTGGGTTATAAAAAACGTAACCATAAAACCCAGCCCAACCGGAAGCAAGGTTGCCAGAGCTGTCCATTTCCAGCTGCCGGTTTCTTTATAAATCGTAAAAATGGTTGTGCTGCAAGGATTGTGCAGAAGACTGAACAGCATTAGATTAATACCCGTAAGAAGTGTCCACCCCCCTGCCTGCAGAATTTCCAATGTTCCTGAAGCAGATTCCAGCTCAAATAACACCCCGGTTCCATAGTCAATACCCGCCACACTGCTTGTCAGCACTGTCAGCATCAAAATTGTGGGGATTACAATTTCGTTGGCAGGAATTGCCACAATATAAGCAACCAGGATAACTCCATTCATTCCAAACAACAAAGCTGCGGGGTCCAGGAAATTTATCATGTGTTCGGCAAGGCTTGCCCCAGAGACCTGTAGATTTGCTATCAGCCAGATCGCAGCGCCGGCAGGTACTGCAAATACAACAGCACGGTACAGTACGATAAGAGTGCGGTCGATCATTGAGGTGTATATTGTCTGGAGAATCTGCGGCGGCCGATACGGTGGCAGCTCCAGACTGAAGGTTGAAACCTCACCGCGAAGAACTGTTTTCGACAATCCCCATGAGACAATAAACGTAAAAAGGATGCCGAGCAGAGCAACCGCTACAACTGCTCCAGCTGAAATCAAACCTCCCAGATAAGCCGGGACCAGGGGACCGATAAATACAGTAGCTATCAAAATCTGTGTCGGCCAGCGCCCATTACAGAGGGAGAAGTTATTGGTAATAATTGCTATGAGTCTTTCCCTTGGGCTGTCAATAATTCTTGTAGCAACTACACCCGCTGCATTACAACCAAAACCCATCATCATACTTAGTGCCTGTTTCCCATGTGCACCAGCTTTACGGAACACACTGTCAAGGTTAAATGCCATACGAGGCAGGTAACCAAAATCCTCAAGGAGAGTAAACAACGGGAAGAAAATGGCCATGGGCGGCAGCATGACACTCACAACCCAGGCTGTTGCAAGATAGATCCCGTCAACCAGCACCCCTTTCAACCACCACGGAAAGCCCAGGCCAAGTGCCTGCTCACCGAGCCAGGGATAGATACGGTCGATCAGTATGGAAGAGAGAAATGCTGAGGGCACGTTTGCACCGCTGATTGTGATCCAGAAAACCAGGGTAAAAAGCAAAAACATAAGCGGAAATCCCCATATCTTGCTTGTGACGATCCTGTCAATGCTTCGTTCGAGATCAAACGCCCGCTTTTCCTTGGGTTTCTCCAGAACGCGTGTTGAAATTCGCGCCGCTTCCTGGTAGATATCATCTACAACAGTTTCATGCAGGTCAAGGTTAATTTCCCAACGCATACTGTTTGCTTCACTAAGAACTGCTTCCCTGTTCTGAGTTGTTCCAATAGAATCTTTCATAGCGGGCTGCACCTACCGTGTGATTACTACTCTTCCTGGAACTTCATATCTCGTTTTAAATCCCCCAACTCGCCGCTGCGCACTGCTTCCTCGATACTTCTATCTCCTGCAAGCAATCGCATTGCTACCCAGCGTTGATTTGGGACATCCGGATAAACCTGTATGAGATGTTCTGTCAGTCTAGTGATTGCTTTCTCCAGATCCGGATTACTAATTTTCCGATGAGCAGGCTTTCCCCTCAACCTGCCGCTGGCCACATCCGCTGTAATTTCCAACAGCTTGTCCAGCCCCTCTCTTGTCCGCGCCACAGTGGGGACAACAGGCACGCCAAGTTCTTTCCCCAGCAGCCTGTCATCAATATGCCAGCCGTGTCTTCGAATCTCATCCATAAGATTCAAACACACTACTGCTCTATCAGTAATTTCAAGCACCTGGAGAACCAGATTCAAATTCCGCTCCAGCCGTGTTGCATCCACGACAATAATCGTTGCATCTGGACGGCCAAAAAGGATAAAGTCTCGTGCCACTTCTTCATCGAGGCTTGTAGCCAGTAGAGAGTAGGTTCCGGGAAGATCCACCAGCTTATATCTGTCCTCACCGTATTCATAACCACCTTCAGCCCTTGTAACAGTCTTTCCCGGCCAGTTACCCGTATGCTGCCTAAGTCCGGTCAGTGCATTAAATACAGTGCTTTTACCTGTATTGGGATTGCCGGCAAGCGCAATAACATAATCCCAATCGGTCATATCCACGCCAAGACGCTTGAGATTGGCAGCGTTATGGGCAGGACAGGATTCACAACCGCCGGGTACTGAAGGAACAATATCAGACATTGCCAGACGCCTCCCCCTGTCGTTTAACCCTTATATATCTTGTTTGATTCTCGCGCAATGCAAGGAGGCTGTCCCTGATTCGATACGCTGTGGGATCACCCCCCGGGCTCCTCATTTCGACCTGGATTTCTGTACCAGGCAGCAGCCCGAAATCCATTAATCTCCTTCTTTCTACACCTCGGATCTGGGGCTGGAATCTCAGAATGACAGCGTCTTCTCCTGGGTTCAAGGTACTGAGAGGTTCTCCTCCAAGCTCGATTGAAGCCTCTTCCTCATCTATTTCCACTACCGAAAACTGACCGGCCAGCATCTTGTCGAGAAACTTTCGTTCTCCCTCAACATCAAGAAGCAATCCCTCTCCTTGTTTTTCAATAACCTTCAAATGCATTCCAGGATAGAAGCCGGCTTCAGTTATTGAAGCAAATAAACCCTGCGGCTCATCCTCAATATGCTCTATCAATGCCATAGTACCTGCTTCGAGATCAGTAAGATATTTCCACTTTGGCCTGCCTACAACACCATCTGGTGTAGGTATGGGATCGCCATGAGGATCACGGGTAGGAAAATGCAATTCCGCCGCAAGGTTCTGAACATCCTCAGCAGTCAGGAAATGCTCAATATGCTCGGCTCTTTCATGCCATTCCTTTTCTGCATAACCTGTTTTTTCTGCCAACCAATGCTCATAGAGTCTGTGAGCACGCAGGAGGAAGTACGCATACTCACGGCCCTCATCTGTTAACGTAATTTCCCCCTGCTCGATTTCAAGCCACTTGCTGTTTCCGAGAAATTGGATCAGATCTGAAAATTTCTTTTCCTGACACCTCAGGGCATCAGCCAGATTATCCACATATATTCGGCGCCCTTCCAATTTTTCTGACAGAATGGTTTTTAATGCGTCTTCTGCCAGTATCTTCAGGCTTCTTCGGCTGCACCTGATTCTCTGGATAAGGCCGATATCAGGCCAAAAAACAAGAACAAGTAAAACTGCTGGAACCAGGCCAAGTATGAGAAGTAGAAAAGGATGACTCAACATGCTGCGGCTCCTTTCGATTTCAGAATACCACCAGTCGAAAGAATTGGCTTCTCTTGGCTCAACGAAAACCACGGATTTGAAAAAGAGAAATGTATTCTCAATTCATTCTAAACCATGGAAGGCTGAAATACTACAAATTGCCTTATTAAGCCGTCCCGACCCCATGGTTGAAAACTTCTGGACCGGGAAAAACCTCACGGCAATGGCAAGGTTTGAAGAAACTGGAATCCGAAAATATTTACAAGCGCAACGCCCGCTCCTGAAATCACGCCTCCAATAAGCGAAATCAGAAAAGGTTCTTTCGCCTCCTCCCAGTGCATGAATAAAAAGACCAGATTGGCAAAGGGAAGAAAAATAAAAGCCAGCCCCCAACCTACACTGACGCCAAATGCCCGGATAATGTATAGAATATACCCGTAGAGCGAAAGAAGAATTCCAACAAACGAAGCAAATATAGCCAGGAATAAAATCATATTTTCCATTCAATCCTCCCGTTTTTTTATTAACCACTGACTGCCCATTACTACACCATAACATAATTACGAACTCATACGTGCAGGAGACCTGACAGACAGCAGAAGCTGGCTGACGGGCTCTTATATGAATTATAAAAAACCGGCTGCAACAGAAATCATCCTGAAAGAATATAGATTTTACAAAGAATTTCGCCTTTTTTTACAGTCAACGTATGGAAATTTTGACTATGATACGCTTGAGACCGGTGTATCTTATGTTCGTTTTATAAAAGATATTCCTGGCAGCTAACGTTCCGGTCCGAAGAGCGAGTGATAAAGGAGGTTTACTTGTCCTGGATCACCATCCTGGAAATAGGGGCAATACTCATATCCTGTCTGATAACGGTTTTCCTGCTGCACAGCACCTACAACAATCGTCATGCACCAGGTGCAATTCCCTTTTCCTGGCTTATGGTCTTGAATATCAGTTGGCTTCTCAGCAGCATAAGTCCAGTCAGCTCTACACAGCCTTATTCAATCTCACCTGTATTCAAACTCAGCTTTATATTCATTGCATTCATACCGGTTGTTTTTTTTAATTTTTCCATTCAATTCACCCGGCATCAGAATCAAATAAATTACAGAAATACCCTGCTCCTGTCCATTGTTCCACTTCTAACTCAGGTAGTTGTCTGGACCAATGAGCATCATCAATTGATGTGGACTTCATTTGAACTCACCCGACACGGAATCCTTTCCAGCGTGCTTTTTTCATATGGACCCTGGTTCTGGATCCATACTTTCTATTCATACTTCCTAATAATTTTTTCTCTGGTTTTACTGGTTTCTAAATCTACGCGCTCTTCCTATCTCTCGCGCAAACAGAATCTCCTGATTTTTCTTGGTATCAGCATCCCATTTGTATTTAACATCGTTTATGTTTTTGGATTCTTTCCTGAACTGGAAATTGATTTAACCCCGATCTGCTTCGCGCTTCTCAGTCCCGTGATTGGTTCTGGTCTGATGAGACTTCGCACCTTTGCCTTAATGCCAATTCGCCGCAGTGAATTAATCGAAGGCATCAGTGACGGGATTCTTGTTATTGACCATATGGACAGGATCATCGATATTAACCCCGCTGCTTGCCGCATTTTTGACCTGGATGAAAAAGAATCGATTGGAAAGGAAATCCTTAAGGATATACCTGTTTTTGAATCCTGGCTGGATTTCGATGAAATTAAAACCTGGCAGCAGCCACAATTTCAATATTCGATATCCGGAATTCCTCATTACTTCAGTCTGAGGATGTCCAAACTCACTAACAGAAAAGACGAAGTAATCGGTCGATTGATCATCGTCCGAAACATTACTCGTCTCAAGGAGAGCGAGCTTGCAGAACGAGAAGCCCGGCGGATTGCCGAGAACCGATCCAGCGAACTTGAGGTTCTGAACAAGTTTGCAGGCACATTGAATCATGCTTCAACCCTTCATGAGGTCACCACATCGTCATTCCAGATTATCCTCAATCACGTAAAGGCAGATTCAGCCTGGTTGATACTGACGCGCCATCTGGCACCTCCCACCCTGACTGCAATCCAGACCCACAAGGGTCCGCTGGACCCCTCAACGTTCGATACCAATCTTTGTGAGTCATGCCCATCACTGGAATTAGTATTCAGCAAAAAACCCTCCATCCTTGAGATAAATGAATGCCCTCTGCTGGCAAGGATCTATCAAAATACCGAAAACAATGTACAGCAGCTTTGTATTCCACTCAGAATTGGTGACCGGGTGATCGGATCACTCCATCTCTGTTTTCAGGAATCAATACAATTCGAAATCACTCGCAGGAATTTCTACAACACCATTGCCAGGCAGCTCAGTGCAGCAGTGGAGCGAACCATCCTTTTTGAAGATATTCAAAAGCTGGCGATAACTGACCCCCTTACAGGTCTCTTTAATCGCAGGCATTTATTCTACATGGCTGAACGTGAAATCAATCGTGCAGTCCGTATGAACCGACCCCTTGCGGTCATCATGATGGATCTGGATCACTTCAAACAGATCAACGATCTATACGGCCATATGACAGGGGATCGAATCTTGAAAGAATTAGCACAGCGCTGCCAGGAAGGGCTCCGGCAGGTGGATCTTCTTGCCAGATATGGAGGTGAAGAATTCATTTTCCTCCTTCCGGAATGTGATTTCGATCGTGCTGTTCAAGTTGCAGAACGACTGCGGAAGAGTATTTCAGAGACTCCATTCACAACTTCCAGCGACCTGATCTGGGTCACTGCAAGCTTTGGTGTCAGTGCTGTCGAACCTGGAGAAGAGACCACGCTTGAAAAACTGATCCAGGAAGCAGATATCTCCCTTTACAATGCCAAAGCAACCGGCAGGAATAACGTAAAAGCGTGAACTGTGAATTTTTTCAAACCAGGTTATCAAACCCATCCTCTTGTATTTCCAGGCTGTAAATCATTATCAAAATCACCCGGATTGGCTTCCGCATCTTCCTGATGACTCCGGGCTAGATAAACACATGGAGGACAATGGATTTTTTTAAATTGGATGAACTATTGAACTGAGACAGGGCTCCGGCAATTTCGATCCCTGGTATATAAAAATCCAAATACCCGCTGATCCTTATCTGTGGGATATGGTATCCGCAGATTTGCCTCGATTGATAAGGATTTCCATCAGAGCAATCTTTTCACCCTGGGCTGTCCACAAATTCAGGCATGAACACGATCTGAAAGTCTTTTCCTGACAGGCACAACCAGAAGATCGAACTTGTTACGGAGCTGCCTGTTGAGCAAGTGCAATAGCACCCAGCACGCCTGCCCTGTCACCCAATCCAGGGGGAACAATGTAGTCTTCAATATTCTCCTGGATCGATGGTGAAACAATATATCCGTTGAGGATATCCTGCACTCTCTTGCGCACCTTCGGGAACAGCTGCTCCTGCTTCATCACGCCACCGCCCAGAATGATCCGTTTTGGAGAAAGGCAGCATACATAGATCGCCAGAGCCTGCGCGAGGTATCTGGCCTCCAGATCCCATGCCGGATGGTCTTCAGGCAATTCTTCAGCCGGCTTTCCCCATCGCCCCTGAATCGCAGGTCCTGCGGCGAGCCCCTCAAAACAATCGCCGTGATACGGGCAGAAACCTTCATAAGGATCTTCCTCGGGGTCCCGCTGCAGTTTAATATGGCCCGTTTCCGGATGCGTGAGGCCGTGGAGCAAGTTTCCCTCCACCATAACCCCTCCCCCGATACCTGTGCCGACTGTGAGATACATGAGTGTATCCATCCCCTGGCCTGCGCCCCACCGGTATTCACCCAATGCGGCACCATTTACGTCTGTATCAAAACCGACCGGCAGACCGAACTCACGCTGAAGAATACCTACAACTTCGGTATCCTTCCATCCCGGTTTGGGGGTGGATGTGATATATCCATACTTTGGCGAATCCTTGTCCAGATCAACAGGGCCAAAGCTTGCCACGCCCAGTCCTTGAAGGTTGTATTTATTCCCATGCTCTTTGAAGAAATCAACTGTTCTTGCAAGCGTTTCCTGCGGGGTGGTAGTAGGAAACTTCGCCAGTTCCGCGATACTGTCCGGGCCGCCGCCAATGGCACAAACAAACTTGGTACCGCCTGCTTCAATGCCTCCCCAGAACTTTTCCGCCGAAACCATAATCTCTCCTTCCGTCTAATTCAGTTCGCGTTATTCTGAACTGAACTCGCTCAATATATCTTCAAAAGTGTTATTTGTTCTCTTGATATTTAATTTCCCTCGCTCCAGTACAACTATATATCTCTTCCTCCCAGCCATCCGGTATTCGCACTTCAGACATCACGAAGCAGGAGCGGCCAGCTGAATCATATACTTAATTATAGACCTCCGGATTAACGCAGTACGGGAGCTTCTCACCCCCTAGCCCGGTTAACAAATTCTCAGCAGCCATTACAGACATACGCTCACGAGAAGCTACACTGGCACTGGCAATATGCGGAGTGACAATAAGATTTTCCAGCAGAAGCAGTGGAAAATCACCGGGCATGGGTTCCGGCTCCGTTACATCCAGCGCTGCTGCTGCAATTGTCTTATCCAGCAATGCGTGATAAAGAGCGTGAGAATCCACCACCGGCCCTCTCGCAGTATTTATCAGTACAGCAGTCGGCTTCATCAAAGCAAAACGATCCTCGCTCATTAGATGATGGGTCTTTTCAGTCAATGGTGTATGCAGTGAGACGAAATCAGATTCACGCAGCAGTGTTTCCAGATCGACCTGCTCAATAGAACCCGACATATCGGGAGAAATTGGGACCTCTGAATTGTCATTAAAAAGCACCTTCATTTGAAAACCAAGCGCTCTTTTCGCAAGTGCCTGGCCAATACGGCCAAAACCGATAATGCCAAGTGTAGCACCCCATAGATCTACACCGAGCAGCAGCTGCGGACCCCATGTTTTCCATTTCCCTTCTCTCACATACCGGTTTCCCTCCACCACGCGGCGTGCAGCAGCACACATCAGCGAAAAAGCAAAATCCGCTGTGGTCTCCGTAAGGACACCCGGCGTATTCCCAACCGGGATTCCACGAGCTGTGGCGGCTTCAACGTCGATATTGTCAAAACCTACAGCATAATTACTGATCACGCGCAGTTTCGGTGCAGCACTGATCACGTCTGCATCCACGGGATCAGTCAGCAGGCATAGCAGGCCGTCCACATCTCCAACGGATTCGATCAACCGCTCCCTTGAAGGGGGGAGTGCATCCGGCCAGATCGTAATATCCAGCTTTCCGCGGAGAAAATCCAGACCCTTTTCTGGAATCTTCCTGGTGACAAAAACTTTTTTCATCCTGACTCCTTCATAACATGAAAATGACAAATCGATCCAATGGATAGGATACAGGATAGTTTAGAAACAGCAAAATCCATCCAACATTTTTCTGATGCAGAAACGAAAGAGCCTGTACGCCGGGATACAGAATGGAGAAGGGTATTTCTCTGTTCAAGCCCCTGCTGCAACAGCCGACCGCTATCATCAGTGATCCCGCAACGTTGAAAGGAGGATTCGGTTATAGTAATTAAGGAAGCAAGAACAAGAGCAGCCTATGTACAGCTGTAAAACCACCACAACGCAGCCTGCTTTCACTTCATACACAACATCTTGAAACACCCAATCACTTGACCACATGAAGTTCTCTGGAGACCCTGTGTAACCAGGAGGGCACCCTCTCATGCGAGCAAAAAAGTCAGAAACGATAATCAGAAATCTACTTGATCTTGCTGATATACAGATTGGCGGCCCCAACCCCTGGGATATCCATGTTCATAATCAGGAATTCTACAACCGTGTATTGAGAGAAATCGAATTGGGGTTGGGGGAATCCTATATGGACAGCTGGTGGGATTGTGAAGCCCTGGATGAATTCATCAACCGCGTACTGAAAGCCAGACTTGATACCCGCATCCGCGGGAACTGGAAAATTCTGCTGCACATTCTGCAGGCCAGGCTTTTCAACCTGCAGTCATCATCCAGAGCATTCAAGGTAGGCGAACAGCATTACGACCTGGGCAATGACCTGTATCAGGCTATGCTCGATAAGCGATTGAATTACACCTGTGCCTACTGGAGAAATGCCGCAAACCTGGATGAAGCACAGGAAGCCAAGCTGGATCTCGTTTGCAGAAAGATTGGCCTTAAACCCGGGATGAAGGTTCTTGAACTGGGCTGCGGCTGGGGGAGCTTCGCAAAATATGCTGCGGAAAAATATGGTGCCCAGGTACTTGGTGTAACCGTATCCAAAGAGCAGGTCGAATTGGGCATGAAGGTGTGCCAGGGCCTTCCCGTTGAACTGAGGCTGCAGGATTACCGTGAAGTACAGGGCAGGTATGATGCTGTTATTTCCATTGGCATTATGGAACATGTCGGTTACCGGAACTACAGGACTTACATGGATATAGTGGAACGCAGACTAAAGCCTGGCGGTGTCGCTTTTTTCCACACGATCGGATCGAATCTGAGCAGGCACTCCGCAAATGCCTGGTCGAACAAATACATCTTTCCCAATGGCATGCTGCCTTCCATTGCACAGCTTGGCAAAGCCATGGAAGGCCTATTCGTTATGGAAGACTGGCATAACTTCGGGCCAGACTACGATACAACACTGATGGCATGGCACACCAATTTTGAGAATGCCTGGCCGGATTTAAAGCGTAATTACAATGAACGTTTCCGGCGTATGTGGCGCTACTACCTGCTCAGCAGCGCAGGCGGTTTCCGCGCCCGCTTTACCCAGTTATGGCAGGTCGTTTTGACCCGCCCTGGCACACGGCAGCCTGACTGCCGTATCAGTTGAGGGTGCAGTATGAAACAATCTGAGGTACTTATCATAGGAGGCGGACCGGCAGGCGCTGCCTGTGCATGGAAGCTCAGGCAGTATGGGGTCAATGTCCTCATCCTCGACAAACAGGCATTTCCTCGCAATAAAACCTGCGCCGGCTGGATCACGCCTCAGGTACTCCGGGATCTGGAGTTTGAGCCGGAAGAATATCCACACGGATTATCAACATTCTCAACCCTGCACCTATCCATCCGAGGCATGCCCCTCATTATCCCCGGCAAACAGTACGCCATCCGTAGATACGAATTCGACGGATGGCTGCTGCAGCGTTCGAATGCGCCTTTAATTCAGCACCATGTAAGGGAAATCAGTGAAGTCGAGGGCGGATACGTTGTGGACAATGAATATTTCGGCCGGCACCTGGTCGGTGCAGGAGGAACATACTGCCCCGTTTATCACACTCTCTTCAAAGCGGAATCCCGCCGTGATCCGGGCGGACGGATCGTTGGCATGGAAGAGGAATTCCAATGGCAATGGAAAAATGGCCAATGCCGACTCTGGTTTATGGAAAACAATCTGCCGGGATATGCCTGGTATGTACCTAAAAAGGATGGCTGGGTGAATATTGGTGTTGGTGGTTTTGTTGGAAAAATGAAAGCCAGAGGGGATACAATCCAAAACCATTGGCTAGAACTGGTAACAAAGATGGAAACGCGCGGCTTGATTACCAGGCACACCTATAAACCAGTCTCCCATCTGTACAACGTCCATCAAAACGTGCCGGAGGTTCAGCGAAATAGAGTTTACCTTGTGGGAGATGCAGCTGGATTAGCGACACTGGATATGGGAGAAGGGATCGGGCCGGCAGTAAGCAGCGGCCTGTTGGCTGCTCAAGCAATCTTGAGCGATCAGAAATATACTGTTGAAACCATCCCAAGATATTCACTTCTGCCGCGAATTTTTCAACGACGGGAACAGACCAATAAACCCAACCTGTATCAGCTGTGATTCAAACAGAAAGACAGCAACTCTTCCCCCTCTGTGAGTTCTACCTTAATCGCACGATTTTAAAACCCAGGCTGGCCAGTACATCCGGGAACTCCCGCACCGGGACCCGATTTTTCTCCCGGTCGACCTCTGAAAGCTCCTCCCAGGAAACCAGTGCCGGGTGAGTTTTTTTCTTCGGATCCTTGCTGCCGGGTGCATACTTCCAACCATCCCTGCGTAAGTCCTTGCACCAGCCGTTATGCTCCATGCATGCAACCCGTTCCACTTCCTCTTCTGTAAGCCTCTGAACCTGCTCGCCCCATTCAGGATCAGGCATGATCGAGTATCCAAGATCCATCAGGTGCCCCTGCATCCGGTCGACCTGCTTGCGGTTGGCTTCCCGCATCTGCTCAGATAGTTCCGGCCATGGTTTCAAAGCTGGTGAAGCAGAATCAACACCGGCTTTCAACTGACTCCTTACATATTCCTGGTGCAGTGAAATCGCAAGCACCTCACGATTGCCTTCTCTCAGAATATCGGGGGTGGATGTGCGGTCCAGCAGTGGAAACATGAACAGGCTGGAAAGTGTGTCTATTTCTGCGTCTGCATCGAGCACCCCTTCCAACCCTTCCTCCTGTTTCGAACGAATAAAAACGGGAACAGACAGATGCTGTAAATGATGGAAGAGTGTGAGGATAATATTTAGATTTAATGAGTCATCCTCAAGGCAGAGATAGACTGCATCAAAAGCCGGGTTCCCCTCCCCGTCATATAGATATGTGCCCCGGGCAAAATCTGTGGAAGAAAAATCCATTTCCATGGGGACCAATCTGCAGTTTTTCTGAAGCTTTGGATACCGGTATTCAAGCGCAGCACATCTCTCGACGGCATCCCGATCGATAACCATAACCTGCAGCTGATCCTCTTCACCATTGGAAGCCTGAAAAGCCGCCCTTGCAGCATGCAGTACCAGCGCCTGCCCCAGATTACCCATCCCCAGCACAAGCAGGCGGCCCGCCCGCCAGTCCAGCACCGGATCGACTGCCAGGGTTTCCTGCAGCAGTACTTTGGCACCCCGATCATAGATATTGAAAAGTTCCAGCCTGAGGTTTGCGAAATCTCTGCTGCCCAGAGCCTTCATCTGGAAGATATCCCACAGCTGCGGCTGTACGACATGAATGTAGGTAGGAAGCACACTCCCGCGCTTTTCGGAAACAATCCGCTGAGCCTGAACAGCAGTCTGTACATTCAAGCGGTCATCCTGATGCACACAGATCAGCTTACCGGCTCGTGCAACAGCCGCACGGACAAGAGCATCTTCTCGATCGGGATCACCCTGAACAACCGCAGCACCGATAGAACGAGCTTCCTCTCTCCATGGATTTGTTTCTTCGCTATCGATAAACACTACTTTTTCCCCTCGTTCGATAAATCCGCGCCCCAGCAAGAATCCCTGGTTGTTCAATCCGCAGATCACCACATGTCCCCGGATAAAGTACAGGCGCAGCACCTGAGCCTGTTCAAGGAATACAACTGCCAAAGTTTTAATGGCGGTAAACGCAGCCAGCAGCGGCAGTACAAAACGCGCAACCTCGAGCTGCCATGGAATCGGCATCGTAACACTGCCCGATTCAATCATCACCAGCTGCAGTGTCAGGTAAACCAGATCGAACACAGAAACGGTAATATTCGATTGTTGGAAATAAACCAGGAAACCATAGTAGCCGAGTCCCAGGGCGATCAACCATGCCAGGCCGATCAATACCCAGTCGAATTCATTCAGGATAACCTGTTTTTTTCTATCTTCCACCGCACATACTCCTGTTCAGCTTTCCAATGTGTTTTTCGCCTTCGGAAACCGTTCGTATACAATGTTCCCTGCCTCAGCCTTGTTGTTTATCACCTGATCCGATCGGGATGCGAACACCCATGCCAAAGGACGGCTTCTCTCCCGTGCAATTGCCACAATGTCTCCCGTTCCGCCAAACCCGCGTGCAGGTTCACCATCCCACACAGCCAGCAGCACATCACATAGATCAAGCACAGCAACCCCGGCTTGATAATAGGCTTCTTCACGGTTTGCCGTCTTCTCAAGTACTTTTACAGCATCCGCCTGCTCCAGCAGCTCGGAAAATTCTGCAGCAGAAGCGGCATCAAAATCAGCCTGATAGTCTTCAACACCCATGGGAAGAACTGCAAAAAAACGAGATGGAGCCGTTTTACGTGCGGCTTTGATAACCAGCCTGTCCGCACCATCCGCTAAAGCGGTTAATACACACAACTTTTCAGCATCCGAGCAGCGAAGGATTTTTTCCAGTGCCTGTCTAACAGCACGCAGAACAACGGTTTCTTCCTCGATAGCTCGATGGCCGCTGACTGCCACCAGAATTTCTCCACCTTGACGCTGAATTTCCATATATTCCTCTGGAGTTCTTCTCCTTTTGAAGCTTCATACCAGCGAGTAAAGACTCCCAAAACCTGGTGTAACTCTACTTTTCTTCCGGATTGTTGATTGATTATACAGGATGCCAATACCCCTGTGCGAGCCGTGGAATATCCCTGACTTTTCGGTTGAATGAAAAGCTTCGTGAATTTGCAGTGAGTGGAATTCTCCTGTAAAGTGGTACTTGTAAACTTTGCAGATTCATTGTCCCCCCGACCACTCTGTGCAGGTATAACGGAGACCCCATGGCAGATCTATTTATTTCATACTCACGGAAAAACATTTCATTTGCGCGCCGTCTGTTTTCAGGCCTTGAAAAGACTGGCCTGGATATCTGGATCGACTGGGAAGATATTCCGCCAGGCACAGAATGGCTGGAGAATATCTTCCAGGCAGTTGAGGAAGCAGATAACTTCCTTTTTATCATCAGTAAAGACTCCGCTCAATCAGGAACTTGCAGCAAGGAGCTCGAGCACGCTCGTCAGAATAACAAACGCCTGATCCCGCTGGTTATTGAAGATGTGGAAGCCGAATCGCTTCCCGAATACCTGCGGGCATTGAACTGGATCTTTTTCCGACCGCAAGATGATTTTGAATCCTCCCTGAACCTGCTCCTGGAAGCCATCAATCTGGACCAGGTACACGCAAAAGCGCACACACAGTATCAGACGCGGGCATTATCCTGGGAACGGGGAGGAAAAGAAGCCGGATCACTGCTTCGCGGCGCGGACCTTCAGGAGGCAGAAGTCTGGCTGGCAGCTGCTTATGAGAAAGACCCTCCCCCTACAAGCCAGCAGCAGGAATATTTCGCTGCCAGCCGGTCTTTTCAGGTTCAGCGGCAGCGAAGAACCTTCACGATTATGGGAGGTGCCTTCCTGGTTATGCTCCTGCTGAGCATCTTTGCGTTTATCCAGCGGGGGGTTGCCCGGGAGCAGAGTGCAGCACAGGCAACCGCAGAAAGAATCGCCGTAGAGGAATCACACCTCCAGGCAACGGCTGAGGCTGGTGCACTCAGCGACATGAATGCGAGAGCTACCTCACAGTCCGAATCACAGACCCAGCGTGACATCGCCTACTCCCAGCAGCTGGCGATGCAGGCGGAAAGCCTGGATGCCGGGCAAATGGATCTGCGCCTGCTTCTTGCTGCTAAAGCTGCAAATTTCTCCAATACAGCCGCTGCTCAGAACAGCCTGCTGAATGCTCTCACCCAGCAGCCCAACCTCCATTGTTTTCTGGGTACGGAAGAAAATTCCCGCGTTCGAAGCATCCAATTCAGCACAAGCGGGGATTTGCTGGCAATTGGAAATGATCAGGGATCGGTTAAAGTATTCGATCCCACAGGTTGCGAACTTCTTAATGAACTTCAGACAGAAAACGAATCTGCCATCGTTCAACTTCTTTTTTCCCGCGACGATACAGTCATGGCGGCTGTCGATTTCCAGGACAATCTGTATCTTTGGGAGCTTGAAACGTTTGAACCGAAAGTGGAAGCCCTTGAGACACGTTCCATTTGGAAGGAACTGTTGACCCTTAGCCCAGACGGCGCCTATATGGCCGTACAACTTGGTGATGGTTCCATAAGCATCGTCGACTCAGTCACAGGTGAAACGCAGATGGTACTGGAGGAAAGCACAGTCGTCAATCCTGTTGCCGCATTCAACCCTGTTATGAATGAACTTGCCGTTCTCGATGGTGGAGCAGTAATCCGTTATTGGGATTTACAAACGGGACTCCCTCTCGAATCAACCTTCACAATCCAGGACGCTGAAGAAGCTACTCATCCCTACCGAACGGAACTAAATCCATCCTATGCCATAACCTACAATGATGATTCCTCACAGCTGGCTTTTGTCAGCGGTCGGGGCACATATCTTATCGACCGAACAGAAGGTAATTGGTATAAGACTAATGATGCATACGATGTCGGTTTCAACAGCAATGGAGAGGCTTTAGGATTTGGTACATACGTTTTTCAGATAACGGAGTGGGCATTACGGAATGCGGATATCGTTGGAGGCCCCATCTTCTCAAACGTTGTTACAGGAACCATACAGGGTTTCTCCTGGAATCCCCAAAAACAACTATATCTGCAGGTTAATGAATGGGGAGAGAATGGGTCACGATATGTGCTTTATAGTTTTAACCATGCTTATCTAATTGCATCAACTATTCAGCATGATCGTGAAGTATATACATCTGTTTTTGCTCAACTGAACGACGGGCTTACCCTTATCACAGGAGGCTGTGCAGACGGCAACAGATTTAACTGCTACCAGGGTGAAATACTTTTCTGGGATCCGTTCACAGATGAAATCATCAGTGAACCAATCATCGCACACAACAATCGAATAACCAATCTCGCGATCCATCCATCAGAAACGATACTGGTTTCTGCCGGTTTAGACGGCCAGATCCTTTTCTGGGAGCTGCCGGCAGGTAAAAAAATGGATTCTCCAATTGAGGTCCCAAACTCTGATCGTGTTGACTCTATCCTTTTCAACACTGATGGCAGCCTGTTCGCAGCAGTGACTTATGATCAGGAAGATTCCTCTCATCTTACAGTTTGGAACACAGAAAGCTGGGAAAAGGTTTTTGATAGTGCTGATCTACAGGCAGATGAAGCTGCAAACAGAATCAATGATATAAGTTTCGTTCCGGATCACGACCTTTTGCTTTCATTGCAAAG
>Ga0272442_10004103_pt1 | contig 20053 bp, 6 predicted proteins | sample SSMForm2O_FD_200262 | JGI IMG/M metagenome (GOLD analysis project Ga0272442, IMG submission 200262) | Marine sediment archaeal communities from Little Sippewissett salt marsh, Falmouth, MA, United States - SSM-Form-2O | ecosystem: Environmental > Aquatic > Marine > Wetlands > Sediment ... | reverse complement strand
GCGCGGCCATTCATCGAGCTTGCCGTCGACGGTCACGGGCTTGGGCGCGGGCCGCACGGCGGCGGTGCCGCGCCCCTTGCCTCCGGAGAGGCGGAACTGGCGGATCTCCCGCGCGCGGGCCAGATGCTCGGCCTTCACCTCGGTGGCGCCGGCGATGCGCCGCAGGGAGTCCAGGCCGGTGACCTCGAACACGCGGCAGTCCGTGAACCCTGTGGTCAGGATAGTGCGGTCGTCGGCGAGGCGGGTGAAGTAGCCGTGGAACGACTCCTGGCCGGGCGCCATCGCGTTCGCCACGAAGCCGTGCGTCGGCCTGTCGGGCCACGGCTCGTAGTTCGTCCGGGCGTCCATGAAGAGCTGGTCGACGTAGAGCATATCGCCGGTGAAGAGGTAGCGCTGGCCGAAGTCGGAGACCCAGCAGACGACCTCGCCCTGGATGGCCGGCACGTCGGCGATGCCGTGGGCCTGGAAGGGATAGAGGACGATGCCCGGCTCGGGCAGGCGGAAGGTCCAGCGGCCGGTGTTCTCGCCGCGGAACCAGAAGGTGCGTGTGGGGGTGCCTGCGGGGTGGATTCTGCGCATCTCGCTGAAGTAGTCGCCGCGTTCGCCGGCGCAGCCGGAGTTGTAGGAGCCGTCGCGCAGGCCGATGCCGTTCTGGCACTCGCCGGCCATGGGCTCGAACTTCGCGAGGTCGTAGAGGGGCGTGCCGCCCTTCGTCACCCCCTGGAGCCGAAGCCGCAGGCCGGGCTTCTGCACGCCGCGCGTGAAGTAGAGGTCGAGGCCTTGCGACGGGCGCATGCCCCAATAGTCCGTGCTGCCCCAATCGTCGTCGGCGCCGCCGCGCACCACCTCGTCGTCCTGCACGGTGCAGTCGTCGTTGCGGTCGATCCACGCGAGCTTCTTCTGGGGGTCGATGAACACGCAGAGAGCCCAGCGCTTGTCTGGCAGCTCGCGGTAGATTCGCCGCGCGCCGCGGCACGTGTGCACGTAGGCCCTGCCCTTGTAGGCCATCATGTACTCGGCATCCACGTCGCTCCCGGTGGCGTGGTCGCCGTGCGGGGCGACGAGCCCACATTTCTCCGCCCCCTTGGGGATGACCATGCCGAGCTGTTTGAGCGTCCACGTGCCCTTCTCGAGGTCGATGCGGAACTGCATGTCGCGGTAGAAGGCCATCGAGGGGTCGAGCGGGTTGATGACGCCTCCGCCGCCGTAGCCAGTGTCGCCGATGAAGTCGCGCAGCCAGCGGCCGTCCTTCCACACGCTCACGCGCTTGGGCCGCTGTGTGTTCTCGACCACCCAGAGCTGTCCTTGAGAGTCGACGGCGAGCCCGCTGGGCTTCAGGAAGCCTTCGGTCGGGTCGTACCAGCCGTTCTGGGTTCGCCCGCCGCGGCGGCCGATCTCGAGGGCCTTCGCTCCGTTGCGATAGGCGTGCACCTGGTGGAGCGGAGCATCCCAGGCCACGTAGATGGTGCCCTTGCCGTCGGTGGCGAGGGCGTGGGCGGCCGCGAAGTCGCCCTCGACGATGGTCTTGAGCTTGCCCGAGCCGGTGTGCACTTCGAGCAGGCCCTTCGGCGTGGCCGCGAGCAGGGTGCCCTTGCCAGTGGCGAGGATCTCGCCGGCGCCGGGCACGGGGATCTCGCGTTGGAGCTTGAACGTCGTGCGGTCGAAGCTCCGGATCACCGACCGGTCCTTCACGGCGATGTAGAGGCCCGCGGCGTCGGCTGCGAAGCCTGCGGCCACCTCCGTCTCGCCGAGCAGGACCAGGCGGCGGGTGGGCTTGCCGTCGGGACCCGTGATGTCGAGCCACTTCCCCGTCCTGGCATCGAAGTGCATGACGCCGCGCGGCGTGATGCCGAGCCAGTTGCTGTCGCCGCGGCTGGTGTAGCCATAGAGGATGCCGTCGGCATAGGCCAGGCGGTCGGGCTCGCCCACGCCGCGGCCCGTCCAGGCCTTCCTGCCCTTCTCGTCGACTGCGAGGAGGGGGAACCCCGCCTCGGCCCCCAAGCCGCCCAGAAACACCAGGCCGCCTCCTGCGGTTGCCACCAGGAGGTTGCCGTGGTCGGGGCCCCAGGCACCCGTGCCGTCGGCGTTGCCCCAGGGGCAGACGGCGTTGGGCTGGTAGAAGCTCATCTTCCAGCGGATGTCGATGGGGTCGCGATAGATGCCTTTCCACGAGTAGCGGCCGGGGGACACGGGGTTGTTGCGGTCGTCGAGGCCCGACCAGGCGACGGTGTGGGTTCCCCTCTTGAAGGGCACGCCGCCGAGCAGGCTCTTCACGCGATTGCCGGCCGCGTCCTCGATGGCGATGGTCACGCGGCTGTCGCGCGGCACGGTGAAGGTGATGGGCACGAGGCCCTTCGGCTCAGGCTTCTTTGCGAGCTTCCAGGCCGGGGTGGGCAGGGAGATGTGGTTCTTGCTCTCCCGGATCAGGGGGCCCCAGGCCTTCACGTTGGTCCAGAAGAAGTCGGTCTGGGTCTGTCCCTCGGCCAGGTTGTCGGTCACGCGGCTTCGTGGCCAGGAGCGGGCGTCGGCGTCGCCCCAGAACATCTCGATGCCCACGCGCAGGTCGGCGTCGGGGGGCGGGGTCTTGCCGTCAAGGGTGAGCACGGCCCAGGGGATCTTGATCTCCTGGACGTAGCCGCGCTGGTCGGGCGCCATGCGGAAGGCCTGCTCGGCGCCGAGTTGGGCGGGGTAGACGGGGCGGTCGACCTTCGGCTGGCCGCCTCCCTGCACTCCGTGGCGGCCATACTTGATGGTCATTGCGGGCTTCTTGCCCGTCGAGTAGTACCACGCGTCGATATGCGACACGAAGCCGGCCATGTTGCAGCGGAACTGGACGCAGTCCGAGCGCCAGCCGTTCCCGACCATCGTCGCCGGGTCGACCTTGTTGACCATGGGGGTGGCGTCGCGGAACACGAAGGCGAAGTAGACGTTCGCCGCGTCCCACATGGCGGCGACGCGCACGCTCTCGGAATCGAGCATGCGCTCGACGTCCTTGCAGCAGACGATCTCGCCCGAGCGGTCCCACTCGGACAGGTCGCCGTCGACGACCACCTTCTTCGGCGCAGGCACGGCGTGGAGGCCGTGGTTCAGCGTGCGCTGCGCCGCCGCCGAGCCTGCGACGGCTACCAGCAGGCACAGCAGCGCCCACGCGTGGCTCCAGTGGACGGGATCTCTCACAACACCCTTCTCCTTTCAGCCTACTTCCCGAGGCTGGCGGTTCCCCACAGGTTCGGGTTGGCCATGATCTCGCCGGGCACGTCGGCCGTGAGGCCGGTGGCCTTGTTGGCCCAGTAGACGCGTGCGGCGCGGTTGGTGCCCTTGGCATCGGAGTAGATGACCCCGAGGTCGAGCCTGTAGGCCTTGCCCGGTTGGGGGGCGAAGCCGAGCGTGGCCAGCGGCACCGCCGCCTCCACGATGTAGCGGCCGCCGTGTCGGGCGATGTGGATCTTCGCGTCCGCCAACACCTCGACGGAATCGACGGTGTGCGAGCGCCAGGGGCAGCGGAAGACCTGCTGGCGGGCCTTGTCCTTCGCCTTCCAGCGATAGAGGACGGCGATGGGCTTCCCGCCGTGGACCGAGATGAGCAGCCGCAGGTCGCCGAGCACGGGCTGGGTGCGCTTGGGGTCGGCGGCGGGGTCGGTGCCGAGCTGAAGGTCCACGCTGTCGCCCGTGACGAACAAGTGGGTGGGGTCCTGGCCGCCGTTGACCATGGGATTCGCGTCGCCCGACACGTCGTAGGCAAGGCAGAGGCTTCCGCCGTGGACGGCAACTGCGGCGCGTGCCTTGTAGGTGCCTGCCGCCCATTCGGCGAAGCGTTCCTTCGGATACTCGTTCAGTCTGCCGTCGAGCGTCGGGGCGTTGGCGAGCCGGGTGATCGCGAGCTTGCGGCTGGCCGCACTGGCGGCTGCACGCTTGCGGAGCAGTTGCTCGGCGGCCGCCACCTGGGCGGTGCCGACTTCCACCCGCCCGCCCTCGATGCGCCGCAGGCTGGGGAAGCCGTCGAGCCGAATGAGGCAGTAGGACACGCCGCCCGCGATGAGGTAGTACTCGTTGGTCTTCTCCGCCCTGAAGAAGTAGCCGCCGAACCACTCGGAGCCCATCGAGACCGCGCCCAACGGCGAGCCGGCCTTGGCCTCGTTCGGCCAGGGAGCGGCCCCCATGCGGCTGTCCTGGAACACGTTGGCCACCAGCAGGCCGTCGGTGGTCATCACGTAGAGGCGGCCCATGTTCGAGTTCATCGCGAACACGCGGCCTATCGGCGTGTCGGCGCGGCCGATGCAGCCCAGGACGCCGACCAGGACGGCGTCGCTGGCGGGCATGGGTGCGCGGTGGGAGCCGTGGACGTTCGACCAGCGGTTGGCATAGGTCCACGCCACGGTGCCGTCGGGGCGGAAGGCCTTGATGGGGTCCTGTGCCACGATGGGCATCCCCTTGTCGACGAGGAGGAGTCCCTCGGGCGCGGTGCCGCTGTGAGCGGCGTCCACGTAGATGTGGCGCTTGCCGAGGTCCCACACCGGGGCTCCGCCCTTGGTGAGGCGGGCGAGCGGCAGGCGGCTCACTTTCTCCCAGCGGTAGCCCGGCCAGATGGCGTAGAGATTGAACTCCTCGTCGAGCCAGTAGCCGCCCCAGTAGCCCGCGCTCTGCTCCTTGCCGCCCGTCTCGACGGCGATCTCGGCGGGCTCCATCGTGCCGTCGTCGTCGAGATCGGACCACACGTAGTTGAACGGACCCTTGGCGTTCGCGTCCTCGAGGGGCAGTGCCACGCCGTCCACCTCGGGCTCACGCACGGCGCCGTAGCGGGCGACGGGGGCGAACACATCGCCGCGGCGGACGAAGAGCTCGCCCTTCTTGGCCATCACGTACTCGCGGCCTCGGAAGCGGAGCAGGTCGCCCGAGACCTGGTGGCTCAGGCAGTTGGCCACCACGCGGGCGCGGTTGGCCTTGTAGTCGAGCCGCCACTCGCAGGCGCTGCCGAAGAGGCGGGTCTTGTCCTGGGCGTCCGCGAAGCCGCCCATCCCGCCGTACACGGTCGGGCCGATGAAGTCGGTGACGAGCGTCCCGTCCGCGCTCCACACGCTGATGCGCTTGGGATGGAGATCCTCCTCGGCCACCCAGATGCGCCCCTTCGCATCCACGTCGAGGTCCGCCGGGTTCCGCAGACCGCCGGCGACCCACTTGCCCGGCTTCGGGCGCCCGCCGGCCACGCCGATGGCGCGGAGGAACTTCCCAGTGCGGTCGAACGCCTTGATCTGCTGGCTGCCGCGGTCGGTCACGAACAGGCGGCCCTGGCTGTCCACCGCCACGTCGTATGGCTTGTCGAGATGGTCCCGAACGACTGCCTGGGTCTTCTCGTCGACGAGCTTGACCACGCTCTTTCCCGAGACGACGAAGAGCGTCCCCTCTGCGTCGAAGGTCAGCCCGCCGGGGCGGGGCACGGCCACCTGGCCGAGGCGCTTCATCGTCTTCCTGTCGAAGAAGCGCACGGCGTCGATCCCCGTGAGGGCGACCGCGAGGCGGCCGGCGTGGATGGCGAGGCCGGCCAGATTCGCCTTCTCCTCCTGCTTCGCCACGGGGACGATGAGCTGAGGCTCGGGCGTTGTGAACGGGGCGTACTTCCCGCTCTTGAGCGTGGTGCGGCCCACAGTGGGGAAGGGGCGCACGTCGAAGCCACGCTCGGCGGCGGCCATGCCCGCATAGACGAACTCGTCGTCCACCGCCAGCGCACGGATGGCCTGGAACTTGCGGACGCCCCAGCGCTTCCTGCCGTTCAGGTCGGTGCCGATGAGTGCCCAGCCTGCCTCGGAGCCGCTGGCGGCGAGTGCCACGATGTCCTTGCCTGCGGCCACGGCCACGGGGGGATTGTGGTCGCTCATCCACGCGCCGCTGCCGTCCGCAGTGCTCCACGGCGGCGAGCCGGGGTTGCCGTAGGTGGCTTCATACACGGGGTCGATGCCCTGGTGGACCAGGCCGCGCCAGGTGTAGGAGCCCGGCTTCGCGATGTTGCCCTTCTCGTCGAGCCCGTCCCAGCGCTCGACCTGTTGGCCTTTCTCCCGGGGAGCCATGCCCACGAGATTGCGGACTCGGCGGCCGTCCTTGTCCTCGACGACGATGGTGGTGAAGCCGTCGAAGGGCATTTGGTAGCGGATCTCGACCGGGCCGTCGCCCTTCTGGAGGAAGGCCGTCGTGTCCCCGTAGTCGGGCTGCGGGAGCGAGAGGCGGCCCTTCGGTTCGAGCTTCACCGTGCCCCAGGCGTCCTCGGCGGTCCAGAAGAACTCGCGGCTGGTGTGGCCTTCCGCCAGGAAATCGGCGTAGCGATGGATCGGCCAGGTCTTGCCGTCGGAGCCGCCCCAGAGGAACTCCATTCCCATGCGGAAGTTGTCGCCGGCCTTGTAGGCCCGCGGAGGCGCGAAGGGCTTGCCCGTGGCCTTCACGATGGCCGACTGGCCGGTGATGAGCTTCCAGGGCAGGGCGAGCTCCTGGGTGTAGCTCTTGCCGTCGGCACCCATGGCGAAGGCCTCGCGGGCGCCCGCCTTGATGGCGTCGGCGATGTTGGCCAGCTTGTCGCTGTGATTCGGCGAGCCCCTGCGGAGGGAGCCGTAGGCGATGTTCACCACCGGCTGCTTCGCCGCGGCCGAGTACCAGCAGTCGATGTGCATCACCACGTCGGTGATCACGCGGAGCTGCACGCAGTCGCTCTTCCAGCCGCTCCCCACGTCGAACCGCGCGTCGACCATGTTGAACAGGGGCGTCGGGTCGCGCCATACGAGGGAGAGGTAGAAGTGCTGTGCATCGTACATGGCCGCGACCTTCGCCGAGTAGGTGCTTCGCATGCGGAAGTGGGCGAACACCTCGGTGCAGCCGCTGAGATCCCAATCATCGAGCTTCCCGTCGACGGCCACCTTGCCCGGCGTCGGCACGGCATGGAGCACGTGATTGTTGGACTGCTGGGCTCTGGCACCAGCGGCCACGAGCAGGAGGGCGAGAAGCCCCGACGTCAATCGCATGGGTCAATGTCCTTTGCGTCACTACGCTTCGTCTGTTCTGGGGCCGCGTTCGTCAGCACGTTGCGGCATGCTAGCTTCCAGTTCGTCTGGTGTCAACCGGTCTACAGTCGCTTGACGGCGGGAGGTGGGAGCCCGTACTATCTGCGGACCGTCGCGAGCAACCACGCAGCGAGGGGCAAGCTGGAATGAGCGATGCTTCTGGACTTCTCGATGGCCGAATCGTCGCCTGCTTCGCTGCGGCGCTGTTGTGCGCCGTAGCTGCCGCGGAGGCCCGCCCGCCAGGCTGCGAGATCCGCGATGGGCGGCTCTTCGTCGATGGCCGCTGGGTCTTCCTCAAGATCGGGAAACCGCTGCGGAACTTCGCGAATCCCGCCGACTGCGAGAGGCTGATCGCCGACCTGGACATCCTCCAGCGGAAGAACTACAACTGCCTGGAGCTGAACTGCTACTGGCACCACTTCGACACCGATGGCGACGGAGCGCCCGACGCCCCGCTCGAGCCGCTCCGCAAGCTCGTCGACGCCATCGCGGCTCGCGGGATGTTCCCCTGCCTCTCCATCGAGACCTATGGCGTGGGCGGCGGCCAGATCCCCGCGCCCTTCTGGAAGCGTTGCCCCGATGCCTATGCCATCAATGCCCAGGGCAAGCGCCTCACGGACACCGAGTATGGCTTCAACACCAAGGTGCCGTCGATCTTCTCACCGGGCTACCGGCAGGCCACGCATCGCTTCGTGCGCGCCATCGCGAAGGGCATCGACCATCGCAAGCTCCTGTGGTACGAGACGACCGTGGAGCCGCAGTACATCGGGAACCAGAGTCTCGACTACAGCCCCCACGCCCGCCGTGCCTACGAGGCGTGGCTGAAGGAAAGCGGCCTGGCAGGCCCGGCATGGCTGAAGAGCTTCCCCGCCCCCGCCGCCTTCGTGGCCGACCCGACCTGGAACCGCTTCCGAGCCGAGGCACTGGCCGACTGGGTGAACCAGGATGCGGTCGCCTTCCGCTCTGTGGCAGGGGAGGGCGCCTGCGTGGCCGTGGACTACCTGGAGACCGCCGGCCCCGACATGCGCAACCGCAACGGCGACTCCGCCACCTTCCTTGCCCGCCTCACAGCGGCCACCGTCGTCCAGGTGAACTGGCACTGGCACCTCGGCACCCGCAGCACCAACCACGCGGCCTACCGCAACGTCCGCTCGGTGATGGAGAAGATGAAGCGTCCGTGGGCGATCGCCGAGCACATGACCCTCAACGGCTCCGACTTCCGCCCCGCCGAGGTTCCCGCGCTCCTGCGCAGCACGCTGCGCCACGGCACACGGCTCGGCTGGGAGTTCGTCAACGTGGCCCCCAGCAGCCGCGACCGCTTCGCGCTCTACAACGACGACTGGTCGCCCAAGCCGCTCATCGGCGAAGTGGACAACCACTGGGAGCGCTGGATGGACGAGGTGCGCTCGGCGGGCCGCCCCGACCCCAGATAGCAGCGCGGCGAAGGCTGCACGCCGCCTACTTCCCTGCTGCCGCGGCAGAGAGCTTGCGCCAAGCCTCGATGGTAGGGACGAGGATGGAGCGGGCGTCGCCCTTGATGCCGTAGCCCTGGAAGCCGATAGGGCCGGTGAAGCCGATCTCCTTGAGCTTCCGCAGCACGATCCCCACGTCGTAGGTGCCCTTGTCGAGCGTCTGGATGAGCTGCTTCCACCTGCCGCCGGTCACGCCCGTGTCCGCGCCGCAGATCGTCACCGTGACCAGGACGGACTTGGCTTCCTCGATCAGTGCTGGCAGATCCTTCTCCTCGCCACTCGCCATCGCGTGGCACAGATTGAGGCAGACGCCAAACTGCGGGTGCTTGACCACCTTGGCGAGCTTGGTGGCGTTAGCGAACTTCGCCGTCCACTCGCCCAGGTGTGGGTAGATGGCAATGCGGAGCCCGTTCGCTGCCGCCGTGTCCGACAGCGCGCGCAGCGTCTTCACCAACGGCTCCTGGCCGGTCAGCTTGTCGAACGCGGGGCCTCGTCCGCCGATGTGGATCCAGATGATCGTCCCGTGGCCCTTGAGGGCCGCCATCATCGCCGCCAGTTGCGGCGGGTGGGTCAGCTTGCCCTCGGGCGTCACTCGCGCGGGGCAGTAGATGGCGTGCATCTTCAGGCCCGCCTTGGCCATCGCCTCGGCACTGGCCTTGGCTCGCTCGGGAGCCTCCTGGTGCCAGCCGATGCCGTCGAAGGCCAACTCCTTGAGGAACTGGAACTGCTGCTCCTGCGTGAGCCCAGGACGCCGGAACGCGGTGTCCATCGCGTAGAACGGGTTCGGTAGGCCAGCGGCCCGGGCCTCAGGCCCCACCGATGCCAGAAGGGCCGCGACCAGCGCCGCTACCGCGATCAGTTCTCCGCTACGCATGCTCCTGTCTCCTTTGCACACGGCGATTGCGTGTCCACTGAGCCGCACCTCGATGCTGGCCCACGCTGTTATGCCACACGCGGGCCGGAAGATCAACAGGGGCATGGCGCGCCGCGCCGCCTGCTCCTGGCATGCCGCGATGGCGACAGCTATACTGCTGTCCGAGGCACCATGCGGACCGTCCGCCATGGCGGATGCGCTGTGGGGGAACTGCCGTGGCGGTTCTTTGTATAATGGCGCCTCGCCGAGCGGCGCAGATCAGAGCAGGAGGCTACCGGGACCCGATGCGCGAAAGGGTGTGCGATGGTTCGAGACGACCCAGGACAGCGTGGCTCGCAGGGTGGATTGCGATGAGTCTGATCGCGGCAACGGCCTCGGCCCGCGAACCCGTGGCGGCCGAGGTGCGGCTCCACAAGGGCCGCCCCACGATCTTCATCGACGGAGTTCCGAACCCCCTGCCGACCTACAATCCCAGGGACTGGGAGCGCGAGGCCTTCAAGACGACCATCGGCCGCTTTTTCCAGCACGACATGGCGGCCTACATCCTGAGTATCTCGCGAGCCACGGGCGAGAAGGGCTACTGGACGTCGCGCTTCTGGGCGGGCGATGCGATCGGCAGCACCCCTCAGGCCGAGGCATCCTTCAGCGTGGACGAGCAGGCCGAGCACGTGTTGGCGAAGGACCCCGATGCCTTCCTGATCGTGCGGTTCCCTGTGGTGGCTCCGCAGAGCTGGTGCGAGCTGCACCCCGACCAACTCGTGGTGACGGAGGATGGCGAGCGTCACGACGTGGTGTCGCTGGCTTCGGAGGCGTTCAACGACGCCGCGCGGCGGTTCTGCACCGCGGTGGTGCAGTACTGCGAATCGCGGCCGTGGTCGAGCCGTCTCATCGGCTACGCGAACTTCACCGTGTCCGAAGGCACGCACCCGCCGCTGCTCGGCCACATGCTCTTCGACCACAGCCCCCTGATGCTCGCGCGCTGGCGCGCGTTCCTGAAGCACAAGTACGGGACCGCCGAGGCGCTCCGCCAGGCCCACGGCGATGCGGGCCTCACGTTCGAGAGCACAGCGGTTCCCACGGACAAACTCCGCCGCAGCGTGCCCGAGGTCTCCGCGCTGCTCTACTGGCAGAACGCTTGCGACAACCAGCCGTTGCGCGACTACCTGGAGCTGACGCGCGACCTGTTCCACCGCCAGTTCACCGCCATGACCGAGGGCACGGGCACGGCGACCGACCGCAAGCGCTTCTATCTCTACGACTCGCTGAAGCTCTCGATGCTCGGGTGGAGCAACTACGGGTTCTTCGAGCCCGGCTACTCCTGGCAACTGGCCTATGCCTCCGACCGCGCGGGCTCGGGGCACATGAACGTGAGCCGCCTGATGTCCGCCCGCGGCTTCGACGGGCTCATCACGCCCCACGGCTACCAGGCGCGCGGTATGGGCGGCGTCTACGAACCCGAGGGCTCGGTCGATTCCGTGGTGCTGCGCGGCAAGTACTTCCTGACCGAGATGGACACCCGGACCTACTGCCAGGCCGACAACGACCGCTACGGCTCGGCCCGCGACGCCAGGGAATTCGCGGCCATCACCTGGCGCAACGTGGCCACCGGCCTCACCCGGGGCTTCAACTCCTATCTCTTCGACCTGTGCTCCGACTGGTATGCGGCCGATGCGATCCACGAGGTGATCGGGCGGCAGGTGGAGGTGATCCGCCGGTCGGTCGACTGGCCGCACGAGACGATGCCAGGCATCGCTATGATTCTCGACGACGCGGCGGTGCTCGAGACGAACGGCTCGGGCAACTTCTTCAACGAGGCCATCCTGTGGGAGTGGAAGATGGGCCTCGCGCGCTGCGGCGTGCCCTTCCGCATCTACCTTCTCGAGGACCTCGCTCTCGATACCTTCCCCGAGCATCGCGTCTTCTACTTCCCGAACCTGTTCCGGGTGGACGAGGAGCGGCTTGCGCTGCTGCGGCGGAAGGTCTTCCGGGACGGCCACGTGGTGCTGTGGGGCCCGGGCTCTGGGATCAGCGATGGGAGGCGCATCTGTCCCGCCGACGCGGCGGGGAAACTGCTCAAGGACGCCCCGCCCGAATCCCCCCGCCGGCTCACGGGGTTCGCGTTCCACCCGCTGGAGTGGTCGAACTACCCGCGGCGGACCCTGATCGCGAGGTTCGACCACCCGATCACGAAGGGCCTCGCGGCGTCGACGGTGATCGGCGGGCCGCTGCCCTACGGGCCGTTGCTGTTCCCCAGCGACGGCACGTCGCTCGGCCTCGCGTGGACCCGGATGGGGCGGAACCGCTCCGGCCTCGCCGTGAAGACCTTCGGGGAGGGTGCGCGCGGAGCCTATGCGGGCTCCGATCCGCTGGGCGAGGGCGACTGGGCGTCCGTCTTCACCACCGCCGTGCCCGTCCCCGCCGCGGTGTGGCGCAACCTGGCGCGGTTCGCCGGGGCACACGTCTACGCGGAGACCGACGACGTGGTGATGGCCGACCGCTCCGTGGTGGCCCTCCATTCGATGCAGTCGGGCGAGAAGGTGGTCGCGCTGCCCGGGCGGTTCAAGGTCACCGACCTGGTCGCGGGGAAGGTGCACGCCGAGGCGTGCGACCAGATCCGATTCGCTCTCGACGCTCCGGATACCCGCGTGTTCCTGCTCACGAGTCCGTGAGGCCGCCGCGGCGGTCGGTCCGTGCGCGAGTGCAGGGCGTCGGGTCGAGGTGCATGGCAATGGCTGTTCCCGAAACCACAGGCGTTGGCCCGGTCGAGTCGGCCCTGGCGCGCTACGCGCGGCGCAAGGCCCTCGTGGCAACAGCCTCGCGGGCGGCCGCCGCGCTCCTGGCGCTTCTGGCGCTCGTGCTGGCCGCTCTGGCTGTGGACCGGGTGGTCGAGCTGCCCCGCGTGCTTCGGCCGGTGCTGCCGCTGGCCGCTGTCGTGGCCCCCCTCGCCATGCTCGCCACGCTGCTGGCGCTGTTGCGCCGGACGGACCCGGAGCGCCTGGCGGGAGAGGTCGACTCCCTCTATGGCGGCTCGCGCGATGTGCTGCGCAGCGCGCTGAACCTGCGGCGGCGAGAGCGCGAGCGGGTGCATCGCGTGAACCCGTTCCTGCTCACCGAGACGGTGCGCGAGGCCGATGCATTCGGCGAGCGGGTGCAGCCGGCCGAGGTGGTGCGATGGGGCTCGACTCCGCTCCGGCTGGCCGCAGCGGGAGGGCTCGCGGCGGTGTTCGCTGCCTTCTTCTTCTGGCCGTACATGGGGATGGACGTGCTGCTGGTGCGGCTGCTCGACCCGATGGGGAACCACCCGCGCCCTTCGCTCACGCGGATCGCCGTGTCGGGGCCGCTTACGCGCACGATCCCAGCGGGCGACGACGTGTGCCTGGAGGTGCGGCTCAGCGGGCGGGTGCCCGAGGAGCCGCAGGCGATGCTCCACGTGGTGAGCGGCGGGCGGGAGCAGGTGGTGGTGATGACGCCGCGGCCCGGCAATCGGTTCGAGTCGGAGCTCAGGGGCGTGGCCTCGGCGGCCACGCTCTTTGTGACCGCCGGCGACGGGCGGAGTGCGCGGTACCGTATCCTCGTCATCCCCCGACCCTCCCTGCGCAACGTGCGTGTCCGCTACGACTACCCGCGCTACACCCGCCTGGCGCGAGTCGAGGGGCCGCTCGAAAACCGCCAGGTCACCGCCGTCGTCGGCACCCAGGTGCGCCTGAGCTTCGCCTCCTCCCTGCCCGTCCGCGAATCCGACCTGACCTTGGGCCAGGAGATGGGGGGCCGCAAGCTCAAGATCCGCTGGGACAAGACCCGCACCCAGGGCGCCGCCAGCCTCCGCATCGAGCGCGACACCACCTTCCGCATCAACCTGCTCGGCGACCAGGGCACCGACAACCGGCACGACCCCATCTTCCGCGTCCGCGCGATCCAGGACAATCCGCCCACCGTGGCCCTCACCGATGTGCCGGCCTCCACCTCCTTCTTCCGCGACGACATCCTGCGTCTGGGCTACAAGGGCAGCGACGACTTCGGCATCTCCGAGGCGTTCCTGCGCTGCCGCCAGGAGCCAGGCGACAGGCGGACCGTGAGGGAGTGGTCGGTGGATCTGCCCGAGGTCAACGCCCGGGCCACCGCGGGAAGCGTGGCCGTGGACCTCCGCGAGCTCACCGACGAGATGGCCACGGGGCTCGAGGTGCAGCTCGTGATGGCGGACACGAACGGTGAGGAGGGCGCCGCTCCGCCGCTGCGGCTCCAGATCGTGGCGGACAGCTCGGACCGCCAGCTCCAGGACCTGCTTCGCTTCCACGAGGCCTACGCCAAGCAGCTCGCCGCCACCGCTCGAGCCCTGCGCGCCAAGGTCGGGCAACTGGGCATCCTGATCGACGGCCTGGACGACCAGACGGCCCTCACGCCCAAGCGGAAGGAGATGCTGCGGAACATCGACCGCCGGCTGGGGGTTCACCCACCCGCCCCCAGCGCGTACAGCGTCGTCCGCAAGCGCCGCGGCCCTGTGGTCTTGCGGTCGTTCCCCCACACGGAGGCCCCCTATCATTCGCTGCGGAAGACCGAGGAGTGCCTGCGGAGCTGGCAGGTGCTGCGCCCCGTGCGCTTCTCGGAGGACGAGCTGCGGGCGCTCGAGCAGGACCCCACGCCCCGCAAGCGGCTCGTGGCGATGCAGCAGCGGCTCGCCGACCAGTCCGCCCAGGTGGACGCTCTGGCCGCAGCCTTCGCGGACACCGTGCTGGAGACCCGCCTGCGCCTCACCCTGCTGCTGGCCGGGAAGAGCCTGAGGAATGCGACGGCGGCGGGCGGGACCACGTCGGGCTTCGCGGCCGAGCTGGCCGCCGAGAAGCAGCAAGAGATGCACGATGCCATCGCACAACTGGCCGGGCAGGTGGGCGAGAGCATCGAGGACGAGAAGCTCCGAGCTGCCCTGGCTGCGTTCGCGGCGGCGCGGCAACTCCCCGCAGACAGGGCCGATCGTGCGATAGCGGAGGCCCTCCGAAGGGTCTACGCGGGCCTGCTCACTGGGCCGAGCCTCGACGGGCGCCTGGGCAAACGGCTCGAGGCCTGGCGCCGGTCCCACGGGCTCGAGAGCGAGGTGGCCAAGGCCCGCGCCGCGGAGGCGCTGCCCCTGCTCGAGGAAGCCCTGGCTCTGCACATGGTGCTCCGCCGCGACAACTACGTGCTCAACGACGCCGACCTGCTCCTCACTGCTCGCATGTACGAGGCCGTGGTCTCGGGCGACATGCGGCGAATGGAGGCGGCCGGCCGCGCGGCCGAGCATCTGGCGCCATGGTGCCTGCGCGTGGACGTGCTCCACAGGGCTCTGCTGCTTCGCCACGGCCTCCGCCGTCTCGCGCAGGACGTCAAGCTCGGGCGCGTGCGGCTCGACTCGCCCGAGCTCGACGTGCGGTGGCAGGGGCTCCGCGAGCTGTTCGTGTCGCTGGCGCGCGACCGGAACGCGGGGCGGTTCGCCGACCTGTCGGCAGCGGCCGTGCAGGAAGTGGCGAAGCTCGATGCACTGCGGGCAGCGATGGCGCCGGGCCGAGGCCGGAGCTTCCTCACGGAGCCAGGCGACGCGAAGGCGCGTGCGGACCTCGACGGAGTGGCCGCGCGCCTGATCGCTCACCTGCGCCCGGCCGTGGACAGCGATGCTCCTGCTGCACTGGCACAGGCGGAAAGCCTGCTCCGCGACGTGGCGGCGAATCTGCGCGCTGAGGCCGGCCGCGTGCTCGGCGAGGTGGAGGCCATCAACAAGGAAGCAGGGCCGGGTGGGCCCGAGCCGAAGGACAGGGCGGCGTTCCGCGAGCTCATGAAGGAGGCGCAGCGTCCCAACCCCGGGCGCGAGCGGTTCAGCGAGGTGCACGGCGAGCGCATGGCCTGCCACGCCATCGCCGTGGCGAAGGTGCTCGACGTGTGGCAGGCGAACGGCCGAGCCGCCGACGCGACCGACGGGACGGCCGCGCTGAACATCCTGGCGGAGTTCCTCGCCCACCTCGAGGAGCACACCTACGACAAGATCCTGTCCATCTACAAGACGGCCTACGGCACGCCCGTGATCTTCACCGTGGCGGCCCGCCAGTTCTACACCGAGGCGGCCCCCATGCTGAGCCGGCTGGGAGAATGGGCGGATCGGCTCGCGGCCGGCCGCGGCGCGGAGCTGATGAAGGTGCAGGGGTACACCGAACTGCTCCGGAGCGCGCACAAGGACACCCGCCACCGCGCCGCGATGGCGTCGCTGGCCTCCCACCGCGCGTTCCTCGGGCGGCTCGATGGGGCGAGGAGCCAGGAGGCCCGCCGCCTGGCCCTCCAGGCGATGCTCACCAGCGGCGAGGAGAGCCCTGCATACTGGGAACTGCTCCGCCTGGCCCTCGGCGACCTGGCGGAGCGGAGCGGCACCGTGGCCGGCAGGGCACAGGCCCCCGACAGCCCAGGGATGACGCCAGGCAACCGCAAGGGCATCGAGGCGGCCATCGCGCGGGTCCGGGGGATCCTGCCTGCGGCCGCCGAAGCCCCACCCGAGACGAAGCCGCTGCCGGGCCTGCTCGACGGGTTCGCGGACCTGGCGAGGCGGGCGGGCGCAGCGGCGCTCGCGAGCCGTCCCGATGAGGATCGCCGCGCGACGCTCGAGGACCTGGGCGAGTGGCACGGGCGGCTGCTCGCGGCCATGCAGGGGATGGACGCGCGCGTGGCACGCCCGCCCCTGCGCTACCGCCCGCGCCTGCGTTACCAGCGGACCATGCGAACCGACCTGGAGCACCGGTTCGGGCACGTGCTGCGCAACGAAGCCCGGTGGTCGCGCCGTGTGGCCGAGGCGCGATGGGATGCGCGTGCCGCACGAGCACAGGGGCTCGAGGGTACCCTCGGCCGCGACGACGTGTGCTGGCTCGCCGCCTTCGAGCAAGTCTGCCGACGCAAGAGCGCGGCGGCCGCGGCCCAGCAGTCGCGAGCACTCGACCTCGAAAGCGGAGAGCCCGACGAGCGGTTCCTCAAGATGCCGCTCTACCTCTACAAGGAGCTCCGACGAGCCCTCACGAAGCCCTACCCGACGCAGTTCAAGCAGCCCGCGCTCGAGTATATGCGCGGGCTGGTGAGCGACGCCCGTTGAAGGTGATTGAACGCTGTGAGAGTTGAAGCGAGAAACCGACGCGCTGTCGTGGTCGCGCTGCTGGTCTGCGGGGTCGCGCTCGCCGCGCAGGCGGCTTCCGGCACGCGCCCGACAACGCCGGGGCTGCCCTTCTGCCGGATCGGCGAGGCCGTCGATTCGGGGCTTGCGTTCCTCGCCCGCTCGCAGCTCCCCGACGGGTCGGTCGGCACGGTGCAGCCACACCTCCAGACCGGTCTCACGATCCTGGCGTTCCTGTCGTCGGGCCGCACGCCAGATGGCGATGCGGGCTCGCCCATTCCCCCCGCGTGCCGGTGGCTGCTGGAGTTCAGCGGCGAGGACGGGTTCCTGGGCGACGCGGAGTTCCCGATGGAGTCCCATGCGGTGTGCGCCTTGGCGCTCGGCGAGCTGCGCGGGATGCTCCGAGAGCCGAAGCTGCCCGACCGCGCCTCCCGGGCACTCAACTACGCCCTCGCGGCCCAGGACAAGGCGGTGGGCGCCGACTTCTACGGCGGCTGGAAAGCCGACCCGAAGGACAAGCTCTGCGACCGCCGCGTCACCGCGTGGCACCTCCTGGTGCTGCACGGTGCCGCCCTGCGCGGCGCGAAGATCCCCGCCAGCGCTCTCTCCCGCGCACTGATGTTCATGGAAGGCAGCCAGCGCGTGCCCGCGACGGGCAGGACGATCGAGAAGACCGACCTCGGCGGCTTCTCCTACGACGCCACGGGCCTGCCCATCGTCTCGATCACCGGCGCGGGCCTGGCCGTGATGAGCCTCTACGGCCGCGACGTCGAGCGGCGCGACCTCGCACTCGCCTGGCTCCGGAACAACCGCCCCCTGTGGTACGGCCCGAACTTCTACACCACCCACTTCTTCACAGGCCGAGCCCTGGCCTGGGAGGCCCGCCGCACAGCCGAGGCCCGCAGCCAGCATGCGGCCTACGCCCGGGCCATCTGGGACATGCTCCGCGACCACCAGAACCCCGACGGCAGCTTCCAGATCCCGCCGGGCAACGCCGAAAACACGAAGAGGATGGGCGCGACATACGCCACCGCCATGGCCGTGCTCGTGCTCAACGTGCACCGCCAACTCCTCCCACTCGATGCTGCGGAATGAGACGAGGATGAACGTGAGATACTCCGTCGCGCTTTGCACTTCGACCGTGCTGGCGGCGCTCTGGGCCGCCGGCGCTCAGGCGCCCCAGCCCCGCGACGCCGGCAAACCGGGCGGCCCGTGGAAGTTCCTCGCCCACGAGCTGCGCATGCCCGACGGCAAGGTGGGCGACGTGCCACGGGAGATGCGGCGCCTCTACAAGGTGGTCGAGGACGGCGACGCGGAGGGCGGCAAGGCTCTCCAGGTGCGGGTGGACAAGCGGATCATCCGCTCCGCCCACATCCCCATCGTCCGCACGCCCGGCCTCACACGCAAGCAGGCGCCGCCCGGCCTCTATAAGGTCACCGCACGGCTCAAGCTCTCGGGCATGCTCAACGTGATCGGCACCGCCATCCACTTCGCCTCCACGCCGCCGCCCAAGGACAACGCACGCTACGCCGACCCCACGCTCCACGGCTACCATTTCAAGGCGGACGACGCCTACCAGGAGTTCAGCTACCTGGCGGAGGTGGTGGAGCCCGACATCGTGACCGGCCGCCCTGTCCGCCTCAGGCCCCAGGGCGCGCTGGGCAGCTTCCCCGGCACGAAGGCGCGCTGGCTCCGCCTCAAGGCCGGCACCGAGCCCACGCCAACCCAGAAATGGGAGCACCAGCGCGCGAAGCTGCGCGACGACCCAGCCCGCCGAAAGCAGGTGCTCGACCATTGGAGCCGCGGCACGCTCTTCGCCGACCTCACTTTCCTGACCACCCCCACGAAGGGCTACGGCCGCGCCTACAACTCCATCCAGTCGCTCGCGGTCGACTGGATCCGCATCGAGCCCGTGCAGGAGCCCGGCCCCCTGACCGTGCGCCAGGTGCTCCCCCAGAAGGTGTGGCTGCGGCCGGGCGACGAGCAGACCTTCCGCGTGTGGCTCCACAACCGCTCCGGCGCCGACCAGACGGGCCAGCTCCGCCTGAAGGTGGTCTACGGGCTCGACCGCGGGATCGCCGTCGGCACACGCGACGTGGCCCTGGCCAATGGCGCCTACGTGGTGGTGGACGTGCCCTGGACGCCGAAGGCGGGCGCCGACCTGTGGGGCTGCCGCGTGGTGGCGGAAGCCCTCGCCGACGGCAAGCCCGTCTCCTCGGCCAGCGAGGTGTTCAGCGTCCACCAGAACCCCTGGGCGGTGATGAACTTCGGCGGGGCGAACCGAAGCCGCAACCCCTACCACGAGCTGCCCTACTACCGCAACTACTGCGAATCCTTCGGCGTCACGCCCGGCGACTCGCTCAAAGCCTGGCCCGACGAGCCCGACCTGCCCTACTTCACGGGCATGAGCGGCTACCTGACCCACGTGGACCATCAGCGCTACCTGGCCCAGCACAACCGCACCGTGGGCGTCGCGTCGTTCATGTACCTGTGTGGCAACGCCTCGGGCCTGCCCGTGCAGGAGGCCTATCTGAAGCACCCCGAGTGGTTCCCCGGGCGCATCCGCTGGTCGGACCAGGCCGAGGAACTCGCGCGCGACAACCGCCGCCGCATGCTCGAAATCTGGAACAGCGACGGGGAGTTCGACTTCAAGGAGTTCAAAGACCTTCACATCGAGGCCCTGCCAAACGGTGCGTTCGACGACTTCGTGCAGCAGATGACCGACGGCATCATCACGGCGATGACCCACGTGGGCTACGACGGCGTGCGCTGGGACACCTCGGGCGGGGTGAACGTGATGAGCTACACCCGCATGGGCGTCACGTCTGGCACGGGGGACAGGGCGAAGGACGCCGCCCTGTCCGCCGCGAAGATGCGGAAGCTACGGGCCGACATCCGCAAGCACGCGCCCCACTACATGGCCGGCTTCAACGGCACGCCCGCCGGCATCTACACCGCCTTCCACCGACGCGGCGGCAAGGCGGTGGACATCGACAGCCACCCTGCCTTCCGCGCGGCGCTCGAGGGCGGCTGCTCGCTGATGGACGAGAGCTGGATGAACGCCATCGGCTACAACGACCCCCGCAACATCGCCCGCGACTACCTGTATGCGGCTCGGAACGAGTGCGACGCGGCGCGCCGCGCCGGCGGCTTCTTCCACACCTTCAGCCCCATGCGCGACGGCACCCCCTACTTCTCGAGCTCCATCGCCTACTTCACCCTCCTCGTGGTGATGGCGGGAGCCCAGTACCCCGGCTCCTTCGCTTGCACGCCGGGCAGTGAGACCGGCCTGGCCCACTTCGCCACACGCTTCAGCGAATTCCTGTGGGACAACAAACTCCTGTGGCTGCGCGACGCGGGCAAGCTCATTCGCGTGGACGCCCCCAACGAGCTGTGGTTCGACGAGGCCGTCGTGTGGCGCGACCTGCCCGACGGCCGGCGGCGCTACGTGATCCCGCTGATCAACCCCCCGACGTTCGAGCGCTTCCTTCGCGACCGCTTCAGCGAGCTTCCCGAGCCCATCCGCGAGGCGTTCCCCGTCGAGGTG
>Ga0272442_10004102_pt1 | contig 20066 bp, 15 predicted proteins | sample SSMForm2O_FD_200262 | JGI IMG/M metagenome (GOLD analysis project Ga0272442, IMG submission 200262) | Marine sediment archaeal communities from Little Sippewissett salt marsh, Falmouth, MA, United States - SSM-Form-2O | ecosystem: Environmental > Aquatic > Marine > Wetlands > Sediment ... | reverse complement strand
CGGTGTGGGAGTAAGCCGTTCGCGGGTGTCCAGGAAACTAGACAATCGTGTCCTGCCGATTGGACAAATATCTTAGGTGTTTCGCAGTATGCCCAGGCACCGGCTCATGTACTACGATGCATCGGGGCGCGCCCTGGGCCGGCCGCAGTCAGGCGGCGACCGATATCCCGGGCCGGCTACCTACCGTGCGCTAATGCCCCCGGTCTTCTTCCAGTGCGATCAGCTGAAGGAGCCAGAGGCTCTCCTCCTCGAAGTCGGCCAGCTTGCGGTAGTGGGTGGGCTGGCGTCCGGCCAGCAGCTCGTTCAGGCCGCCGTTTGCCCACAGGCCGGGCGCCGCCTGGGCGATGTCCATCAGCAGAAGCCGGAAGTTGGCGGCGGCTGACGGGGCTTTGCGGCTCCCCAGGTAGTCGAAGTTGAAGCGTCGCATGTCTATGCGCAGGTGCCCGGCGGCTCGGCTCGTGAAGATGTCGGCTATCGTGTGCTCCACGGTTTTCTCCACGCGCCTGACCGCCGGGGGCGCCGGTCCGTGAGAGGCGGCATGGGGGGTCCGCTGTAGGGCGAGCGGGGTCTGCCGGCTTGGTGAGTAGATCTTCTGCGTCTCCTGCATATCCACCCGGCCGCAGGACACGAGCGTCACGGACGGCCACGGTATGGTTGTAACGTCGGAGCCGCCGAGCGTATCCTGGAGCACCAGGCCTTCCGCCCTGCAGTCCATGTTGGTGACTTCCTCCGCCGGGGGCGGATTCGCAAAGGCGTCTTCCCGCAGTGCGAATGTCTCGAGGCCGGAGCCGGCCAGGGCGTTGACCAACCTTTCGGCCGTGTGGGCGGGCAAATCGCGGACCAGTATGCCGTTGAAGTGTCGAGTGAGGTAAGTCGCGTCGGCCAGGGGCATGCCGCAAACCTCCTTGAGCACGTGGGAGACGCGCGAGAAGTCGTACGGCTCCTGCCTCGCCTGGAGCACGGCGTAGCGATCCGGGTTCACTGAGGTCTCTCTCCTTCCTCCAACTGGCTGAGTTCGAAGGACGCCGCTTCGGCCCAGGGCGTTGCGGCGTAGTCCGATAACACCCTGGTCAGCAGTCCGCGCGCGCCTTCGGTGTCCCGCAGCTCCGCGGCGATACGCCCGAGCATGTAGAGGGCCTCAGCAGCGCGGTCATCCTCGGCATAGTGGTCTGCGACCCTTCTCAGCGCGGAGGACGCGGCTTCGAGCTCGCCCCTCCTCTGCAGGATACGTCCTAGGCCCAGTTGGTATTGCAGCCTAAGTGCCGATTCCGGAAACAGCGCGGCGAAGCGCTCGTATTCGCCCCAGGCGGCGAGCTTGCCGTGATCATCCATCAGCCGTTCGACACGGCTCCGCGCGGCGTCGGCGGCCTGGAGACGACTTGCCGAGCCGACACCGCCGCCGGGGGCGCCCGCCGCGGCCCTCCTCCTGCTCCGCAGCACTATGGTGCTGCCCCTGGCCACGGCCAGCCCGAAGATGAACCCGCCCACGTGGCCGCAGTTGGCCACCTCGCCGCCGGTTCCTCCGCCGGTGAGCGCCGCCCCCACGGCGGCTCCGAACCAGAAAAGGATAAGCGGCCAGGCGGGCACCCTGAGCGTACCCCGCAGCACATGAGCGGGGGAGATGGGAATCGGCAGCGCGTACCACAAGCGAAGGTTGCTCCTGGGGAAGAACAGCACGAACGCCCCGAGCAGTGCGGCCACCGCTCCCGAGGCCCCCATCGTGATACCCGCCGGCTGGGAGGCCGTCAGCGTCAGATCGAAGGCCTCGGCGGTTATGCCGCCGGCGACGAAGAACGCCGCGAATCGGACGCCGCCTATCCTGTCCTCGACCGGCGGGCCGAACATTCCCAGCACGATCATATTGATGGCCAGATGCCACCAGTCGGCATGTAGGAATAGGGCCGAGAAGGCGGAGAGCAGGTCGGGCCTGTCCTGGCGCAGTCCGACGGAGGGGAAGACGCGGGCGACCACGAAGTCGTCGCCGGACCTCAGCCGCAGCGCCAGCACGGCCAGCGCGACGAGGACGTTCGCCGCGATGAGCAGGCGCGTGGCGACCGGCGCGCGGCCGGTCTCGTAGTCCACGCCGATGGGCAGAAGCAAATGACACCTCCCCAAAGGCCTGTGGGGGCGGCTATGCCCGGTGCCGCCACCCACGGGCCGCCGCCTCTACACGCCCAGAAGGATCTCGATCGTGCGCTGGTCAATCCGTTCGAGCATGAGGCGCCGCCGGTCCGGGGGGCGCTCGAGTTCCCCGCCTCCCGCCGAGTCGTCGCGATGCCGGTAGGCGCCGAGAAGCTCCGTCATGATGGGATCCCCGCTGAATACGCGGACCTTCTCGCGGAGCACCAGATACGTTCGCATGCATCCGAGCACAAAGTCCCACACGCCCTCTTCGTCCTCGGTTCGATAGGCATGGGCGTCGAAGCACCTGGCCCCCTCCCAACCGGAGTCCTCGATGGCCTTGACGATGAAGAACGCTTCCTTCAGGCCCTCGCCGCCGAAACGGATGTCCTGGTCGAACCTCAGGGGCTTCTGCGCGTTCAGGTGCACTCCGAACAGCTTGCCGGCGTCGATGACCTGCGCAATCTCGTGATAGGCGTTGAGGCCGGCCATCCTGACGTGAGCTACCTCCGGCACGACTCCCACCATCTCCGGGTGATCGAGCGTCGCGATGAAGCCGAGCGCGTGCCCGGCCGTAGGCAGATAGGCGTCGCCACGGGGCTCGTTGGGCTTGGGCTCTATGGAAAGGGTGACGTCGTGGCCGCCCGCGAGTACGAAATCGCAGAGGCCGTTGAAAGCATCACGCAGGAAGCCGAGCGCGTCGAGTGGATCGCGCGCCGCGTCGACCTCGGAGCCCTCTCTCCCTCCCCAGATGTTGCAGTTACCGCAGCCCAACTCGGCGCCGATCTCGATGGCGCGCCTGTAGCGGTCGACGGCCATTCGCCTCACGCGCGCGTCGTAGCTGGTGAGCGCGCCGTCCTTGAAAACGGGGTCGGAGAAGACGTCGCTTCCGATCGATGTGCACTTGATGTCCGCGTCCGCCATTCGGGAAGTGGCCTCGGCGACGACGCGGTGCCTCTCCGAGGCAGACGCGTCGGCGGGGACCAGATCCTCGGCGTGCAGCTCGAAGGAGTAGACACCCCGGCGCCCGAGCTGTGTTATGGCCTCCGGGCCTGAGATGGGTTGTCGGGTCGGCTCGCCGAAGGCGTCGCGGCCGGGATTCATCACGGTCCAGAGCCCGAACGCGAAGCGGTCGTCTTTCGTGGGCGCGTAGTCCGCCATGGGCGCTCCTCTGACGGCAGTCGGCCTCCGTGTCCAGCCCAAGTTACGCGGGGGCGGCCGGGGGTGTCAAGGTGCGCGGCGGGGCAGTGGCGCAGGCGACGCCGGCGCGCGGCCTGGGACGGGCCGTCAGCCCTCCGCCGACCCAGAATTCCCTGGACAGCCGTGGGGCCTCGGCGTAGATTGCTGAGACACCGGTTTATCCGGCATGCAAGCTCCAAACGCAGAGGAGGCTCCAAATGCGGCGCGGCGCATATGTGACGGCGGTAGTGCTTCTGGCGGCCATCGCGGGTTGTGGTCACATGGGCTTGGGTGGGGGCTCGGCCGGAATGTCCCTGACGGTGACGCCCGGTGAGCCCATGGCGGCTCCCAAGAAGGCCCTGAGTGTGGAAGTCCCGGCCCGGGGCGGCCGAGATGTCACCATAGACGGCGTGATAGGCCGGGGCGAATGGCCGGCCGAGGCGGCCATCGACCTCGCCCGCGGGCTCGAGACCCAGGAAGGCCAGTGGTCCGGCCCCGATGATCTCTCGGCCAAGCTCTACTTCATGGTCGACGCCGAGAACCTGTATCTGGCCATCGACGTGACCGACGACGTCCACGACCAGGCCGAGGCCGGGCAGCTCATCTGGCAGGGCGACAGCGTGCAGTTGGCCTTCGATCCACTACACAATCCGGAGACCATGCGGCACCGGGTCGACGACTACGAATACGGATTCGCCCTGACCTCCAAGGGCCCCGTCGTCTGGCGGTGGAAGAGCGGGCCCGGCAAGAGCGACGGCGAGACGAGTGGCGTTCCGATGGTCGCGAAGAAGCGCGACGGCGGTATCGTGTACGAGGCCGCAATCCCGTTCGGAGAGCTGAGCCCGATAGCTCCGCTCGTCAGGCCCGACTGCGGGTTCACCGTGGCCATCAACGACGCGGACGGCTCCGGCAGAGGCTCGTACCTCGAATGGACGCCCGGCATCGTCTCCAGCAAGGACGACAGCGCCTTTGGTGAGCTGCGCTTTGCCTATATGCCTCCGGCCGAGCGCGATGTACTGATCACACTGGACATCCAGCGGATATTCGCCGACGACGGCCAGGACTTCTCCTTCACCGTGGGAGCCAACGCGAAAAAGGCCACCTCGGTGGACGCCATTATAGAGGTCGTGGAGGACGACCAGATGGTCACCTCCGCGGGCGCCAAGATCAGCGTGCCCAAGGGCATCTCGTGGCACGTGGTGAGCTTGCCGACGGAGACGCTCCAGCCCGCAAGGTACGTCCTACACGTCACGGTCAAGGGCGCCGACGGCGCCATGCTGTTCGAGCAGGACTTCACCGTCTACCGTTATTCGTCGAAGCGCGATAGCTCTTGGTAGTGTGGCGGATCCTCAGACCCGCTACACTCATCCGGGACAGCCCGGTCCGCAGGCCGGGCTGTCTTGCGTGAGGTGGGCGTCGGCGTAACTGCCCGCGTGAGTATGGCGTGGCGGCGAGCCGAAAAGCGCAGGCCGGGCTGAGAAGCCCGGCCTCCTATTCTGCGACGGCGGCCTCAGATGAAATCCAACCAGCCGTGTTTGTCCTCCCTGCGGCCGTTCACCGTGTCAAAGAAGGCCGACTGTATCTCCTCGGTGATCGGACCGCGCGAGCCGTTCCCGACCGGTATGCCGTCGACCTTGGCCACGGGCGTGACCTCGGCCGCCGTCCCGGTGAGGAATACCTCGTCCGCGATGTACAGCGTCTCTCTGGGTATGAGGTGCGAGATGACCTTGTAACCCAGCTCGGCTGCGAGCGTGAAGATCGTATGCCGCGTGATGCCGGCCAGTATCTGCGAGCTGGTCGGCGGCGTGTATATGCGCCCGTTGCGCACGACGAATATGTTCTGGCCCGAGCACTCCGAGACGTAGCCGTTGGGATCCAGCGCCAGGCCTTCGTCGTAACCGTCCTGCATGGCCTCCATCTTGATAAGCTGACTGTTGAGGTAGTTGCCTCCCGCCTTTGCCAGCGTCGGAAACGTGTTCGGCGCGGGCCGCCTCCAGGACGCGACGCATATGGACACGCCCTTCTCCAGGCCCTCTTCGCCCAGATAGGCGCCCCACTCCCAAGTGGCCACGGCACAGACGACGGGGCATGTAGTGGGGTTCACTCCGAGAGCCCCGTAACCCCGGAAGACGAACGGTCGCATGTAGCAGGATTCGTAGCCGTTGACGCGGATCGTCTCTCTTATGGCCTCGGCGTATTCCTCCTGAGAGTAAGGGATGTCCATCCGGTAGATGCGGGCTGACTCGAAGAGCCGCTTCACGTGGTCCTTGGTGCGGAAGATCGCGGACCCCTTCTCCGTCTTGTAGCAGCGCATTCCGCCGAATACACAGGACCCGTAGTGCACCACGTGGGACAGCATCGATATGTTGGCCTCGGCCCACGGGACGAACTTGCCGTCGACCCACACTTTTCCTTGTCCGAAGGTCATCTTGTATCTCCTCTTGCCCGTTGGGATGTAAGTTTACCCTCCCCCGGGGCGGTCAGTCAACCGCTGCGGCTGTTGCCCGGAGCCCTCCGCGGCCGTATACTGTCTCCAGCGATAGGAGAGCCGATGCCGCCGGAACCTCATAACTACATGGCGCCCATGCGGGACGGAGTGCGGCTGGCCACTACCGTCCGCCCCCCCACAGGGAGCGACGGGCCCTGGCCTGCAATACTTGTCCGGACGCCCTACGGGCGCGACACGGTGTTCGACTGGCAGATGGAGAGGCTGGCCTCATACGGCTATGTCACCGTCGTCCAGGATACGCGCGGACGGTTCGACTCCGAAGGCGAGTCGGTGGTGTTCGCGGCAGACGGCTGGGGCGAGAAACAAGACGGCTACGATACGGTGGAGTGGGTGGCATCCCAACCGTGGTGCGAAGGTCGCGTCGGCATGTTGGGCGTATCAGCCCTCGGCATAACGCAGTACCTGGCCGCCGGGTCCGCTCCGCCCCACCTCTCGTGCTGCCACGTCGGCATAGCCTCCGCCGACAGCTACCGGCATTCCACCTTCCAGGGAGGGGGCTACCGCAAATCGCTCCTCGAGAGGTGGCTTGCCGACAACCGCTTTGACACGCAGAGGCAAGTGGAGGAGATTCGGCGGCATCGCCTCTACGATGACCTTTGGGCCGCTGCGGACCTGCCCGCCAGAGCGGGTCACGTGAGCGTGCCTATCCTTCACTACGGTGGATGGTACGACTGCTTCGCCCAAGGCACGCTCGATGCCTTCGTGGCGCTGCAGCACTCGGGCGGCCCGGGAGCCAGGGGGCGTCAGAGGCTCATAATGGGTCCATGGCCGCACGGCATGGCCAAGGACTTCGGCGAGGCGCACCTTCCCGATGACGTCTTGACCCCGCCGCACATCGACCCTCTCGAGTGGTTCGACCGCCACCTGAAGGGTCAAGAAACGGGCGCCGACTCCGTCGCGCCCGTGCACTACTACACGATCGGCGATGTGACGGACCCGCGCGCGGGGGCCAATCGCTGGCGGCAGGCCGACGACTGGCCCGTGCCCTGCGTCTACGCCTCCATGTTCCTCGGCAGCGACGGGCTCCTCCGGGGAAAGAGGGCGGCTGAAGGCGATCCGGTCAGGATCGTCTCGAATCCCGTCGACCCGGTCCCGACCATGGGCGGGGCAAACCTCTTCCTCGGCAAGGGCCCGTACGATCAGAGGCCCATCGAGAGGAGAGGGGACGTTGTGACGTTCACCTCGGATCCGCTCGCCGAGCCCCTGGAGGTGACCGGCAGGGTGCGCGCTCACGTGTACCTCTCCTCGAGCGCCGTCGACGCGGACATCTGCGTCCGCCTATGCGACGTGCGCCTCGACGGGCGCAGTCTGCTCGTCTGCGACGGGATATGCAGAGCCCGATACCGCGAAGGCTTCGACAAGGCAGTGCTGCTTGACCCGGGCCAGATCGCCAAGCTTGATGTTGACCTGTGGTCGACAAGTTACGTGTTCAATCCCGGCCACCGCATTCGGCTCACCGTGTCCGGGAGCAACTACCCCAGGTTCGACACGAACCCGCATACCGGCGAGGACTCCCCGCACGTTGCCGTCGGGGTGCCCGCCACTCACCTGATTCACACCTGCGGCGACAGGGCATCGCACTTGCACCTGCCCGTCGCCAGTGGGTAGGACCGAGGAGGACGTGTCATGATCGGGCGACTGCTGGTGGCTCTCAGTCTGGCCTCGACGGCATTCGCCGCCCCCAAGCTGACGGCTGAGATAGCCGGGGACGGAAGCACTTTGACGGTCCGGCGCGACGGCGAGGTCATCATCGCCGGCGAGCCCGGGTTGGGTCTCTCCAGCGCCCTCTTCTACGACTGCGAGCGGGGGCGCGAGTCCATAGGCCACGTCCTCATGCGAGATCCGCTGCCCGGAGGAGGGCAGTCGTACACGCTCGTCACCCAGGGCGGCAAGACGGCCGCCATCGTCACCATCGAACCGGGTGACCCATACCTGCGCATAGTATTCCGGCTGGATGATACCTCTCAGTCCCAGCGGCTCGGGCTGTCGTACCGTTTGCCGACAACTGAGCACATCCACGGGCTGACCGAGCGGGTCCGCGATGGGGGAGACTGGGAGACGTGGGGCTGGAAGGGCCCGGTGAAGCTGGACCGCCGCGGCGATAAGGTCAATATGTGGGTGACGCCGACGGTCTCCATGTACACACCGTTCTATCTCACCTCGCGGGGCTACGGCGTCTTCGTCAAGACCACCTGGCCGGGCGAATACGATCTCTGCAGCACGGATCCGGATGTGCTCACGCTCTTCTTCGAAGGGCCGCAGCTCGAGCTGCACATCTACCCCGGCCCGACCGTACCAGACGTGCTCGACCAGTACACACAGGACACGGGGCGTCCCTGCCTTCCCCCTCGCTGGGCTTTCGGAGTCTGGCGCTGGCGGGACGAGCATAAGAATCCGGATACCCTCTACGACGGTTCGCCGAATCCGTCACCCTACAACTCCCAGGTCTACGAAGACGTGATGATGTTCGAGAAGTACAACATCCCCTGCTCCGTCTACTGGATCGACCGGCCATGGGCAAAGGGCAAGTGGGGCTTCGACGACTTCGACCCGGATCCGGACAGGCTCCCGAACTTCGACGAAATGGTCCGCTGGTTGAACGGGAAGGGCATGGAAGTGCTGCTCTGGACCGCACCGCGCGTCCGGGGGGAGCGTAACGCTACGGCCAAGGAACGGGGGTATCTCGCCCCCAACTCCGCAGAGATCCTCGACTTCACCAACCCGGAGGCAATCCGCTGGGAGAAGTCGGGTTTCGGCGCAATAGTCTCCCGGGGCATCGCCGGCTTCAAGCTGGACAGGTCGGAGGAGATAGTCCCATCCAATCCCGAGGACATCTACCACGACGGACGCTCGGGCAGGGAAGTCCACAACCTCTACCCGTACCTATATGCCAAGCTCTACAATGAGGGCCTTTCGGAGAGGCGCGAGGACTTCATCGTCCTCCCCCGGGCTGGCTTCGCCGGCAGTCAGAAGTACGCTGCCTTCTGGGGCGGAGATACCTCCAGCGATTGGCAGGGCCTGCGCAGCGTTGTCATAAGTGCCCAGCGCGTGGGCCTTATGGGCATGCCGGTATGGGGATCGGACACCGGTGGCTACCAGCGGGACCCCAATCGCGAGGTGTTCGCCAGGTGGCTGGCCGTCTCCTGCTTCCACCCGATCATGGAAGTGGGAGGCAACGACGCCCACGCCCCGTGGGACATGGCCTTCCACCCGCGGTTCGACGAAGAGCTCATCGAGATATACCGCTACTACGCGACGTTGCATACGCTGCTGGGCGACTACACCCACACGTACGCGCGGACGGCCCACGAGTCGGGCCGGCCCATCGTCAGGCCACTGTTTTACCACTTCCCGGACGACGAACGGGCCTGGACTCAGTGGGACGAGTGGATGTACGGCGAGGACATACTGGTGGCGGCCATCTGGACTGAAGGCAAGCGTGGCCGGGAGGTCTACCTGCCCGAGGGCACCTGGGTGGACTACTGGGATGAGTCCCGGACCGTGACGGGACCGACGACCGAGTACGTCGAGTGTCCACTTCACAAGATCCCGATATACCTTCGCGAAGGCTCACGCGTGCCGGTGCGTCACAAGGTAGGGGGGCCTGCAGCTAGGTAGCGCGCCGCCGCCGGCACCCGTCCATGGCCGACCTTCGCCGGGGACGCAGAACCTGCGGCTAAATGCGATTGAAAGGGCAGTAGAGGCGAGCGGCGGTTTTTTTGTCGCTCGCCTGCGTTTTTGGGTTTGCCGCTGACTCGCACTGGAATATCATACCTCTCCGGCTTGGCATCGAGACGCCAGCGCATGTAATGATGGCGGCGTCTGTGTGGGATAGCTCATATGCGGGTGAAGATACACGGTTTACGACTTGCTATCATGGGTGCGGGGGTCTTCCTTGCGGCAGCCATGCTGGTGCTGGGGCTTGCCCAGAGGCGCAGCCTCAGCCGCCGCTTCGTCGAGAGCGAGGCGGAGTCTCTGCTGACCGAGGCTCAGGCGAGTGCCCATGTTCTCGTCTCCGCCATGCACGACATCAGTGCGGAGCTGCGCTTTGTAGCGGAGGTGCCCGGCCTAGCCGAGTTGCAGCAAGATGTGGCCGCGGATGCCCTGGCGCAACTGCGGCAGCGGCTGCCTCTCATCGATTCGGTGGCTCTTCTGGACGGGCATGGGCGCGTTCTGCTGGCGGATCCCCCCGAGCAGGACGGACTTGCCATACCACCCCTCTCACTGGGCGGCTTGGGCGTCAGAGCATACATCGGCGTTTCCCCCACGAGCGACTCGCGTGCGCTGGCCGTGGCGGCGGGCGTGGGCGGATCCCCCCTGGACGTGGTGGCCTGGCTGGACCTCGCGGCCTTGCCGGCGGCCGGTGCTTTCGGCGGCCGAGCGGCGGGGCTGGACGCCGCCATAGTCGACGCCAACGGCGTAGTAGCCTTCGGCCCGTTGAAGCTTACGGGCGTGAACCTGGGGGAGCTGGCCGGCAGCCCCTCGGCGCGGGCGGCAATGGACAGACTAGTGGCTGGAGGAGATGGCGCCGGACACTTCCCGCTGGACCGGCGCGGTGAGCTCGAGACGACGCTGCTCGGGTTCGCGCCAGGCGGCGAGGCCGACGCCTGGTCGGTCGCCGTGCTGGCGGGTCCAGACGAAACAGCAAGGCTCGAGAAGGTCATCGGCGGGTCCTCCGCCCCTCTCGCACTGCGTCTTGGGCTCGTGTCTGTCATCTTCGCGGGCCTTCTGTGGGTGGAGAGGCAACTCAGCCGTGAGGCGGGTGACCTCGTTGCCTCCGAGGGCCGCTATCGCCGCGTCTTTCAGGAAGGCACCGAGTGCGCGCTGGTCGTCGGCGGCGCGAGGGTGACGGAGGCCAGCGACCGCGCCGTCGAGGAACTCGGGTGGTCGCTGCGCGAACTGGCCAGGATGCCACTGGACAAGCTGGTCACCTTGCTCGGCGACGAGCCGGAGCTCTTCAGCAACGCTCTCCGTCAGTGTGCCGCATGGCAGACCTTGCCCGTCCGCCTACTCAGAAGAGACGGCACCACGGTGGTCGCCGAGGCGCACGTGCGCCCTCTGGCCGAACTGGGCGGCCCCCCGTACTATCTCGCCCTGAAACGGCTCGGCGGCGTGGACGATACCGTGGGGCCCTCACTGGCTCAGCCGTTTGCCGACACGGTGTATGACCAGGACGCGGTAGTCGATTCCGCGTGGGCGGACTCCGAGGCCGCTCTCTCGCGGAGAGGCCGGGCCGCTGTGAAGAGACCCGGCGGGCAATCCAGCGCGTATGCGCACAAGATGGAGGTCGTCGAGACGCTCGCCAGAGGCCTGGGCCATGACTTCAACAACGTGCTGAGTGTGATACTCGGGTACAGCTCTCTGATAAAGAGACTGCCTCATCTGCGGCACGACGTGGCCTCATATGTTGACGTCATCCACACATCGGCTCAGCGTGCGGCCGGCCTCGTCAAGCAGCTGCTGGCCCTATCGCCAGGGGACTGCGGTCCATTGGAGGCCTTGGACACAATGAGTCTGCTGGACAGGGTCCGACGTGTGATGCGCCCCTCCTTGAGGGAGGGTTACAGCATCGATGTGCTCGCGGCGGACGGCCTTCCGCCTGTGATGGCGAGAGGGTCTGAGTTGGAGCAGGCCATAGTCAACCTTTGCCTCAACGCCCGCGATGCGATGCCCAGCGGCGGAGAGATGACACTACGCGCCTCCGTGGTGGAAGCCGACGGTTCTCAACGGCTGTCGTGCCCGGCACCGCCTCCCGGAAGCTACGTGCAGATCGAGGTCTCCGACAGCGGTGTGGGCATGGACCAGGAGACGCAAAGGAGGATGTTCGACCCGTATTTCACGACCAAGGGGCCCGGCAAGGGCACAGGTCTGGGCCTGACCATGGTCTATGGGGCGGTTCGCCGGTGTGGAGGCGTGCTGTCCGTGATGAGCGAGGAAGGGCGCGGAACCACCGTCAGCGTGCTGCTTCCCGCGGCCGTCACGTCCGACAGCCCGCACCGGCGCGCAACTCACGACGGCCAACTGGGCGGAACCGAGACGCTCCTGGTCGTGGATGACGAAGCGCACATACTCAGACTGGTGCAGAGCGGCCTCGGGTCGCTCGGCTACGACGTCATAGTCGCCTCCGACGGCGAGGAGGCCCTGGAGGCGTACCGCAAGCACGGGGATAGGGTCTCCCTCATCCTGCTCGATATGATCATGCCCCAAATGGGGGGGAGTGAGACGTGGCATGCCGTCCGCGCATCGGATGCCCGCGCCAAGGTCCTCTTCATGAGCGGCTACAGCGGAGAGGCCCCGCCCCCCACCGGGCCTGGAGTGGTCGGCTACATCCACAAACCCTTCACGATCAACCTTCTGGCCGAGACGGTGCGTGAGGCCCTGGACGCAGACGCACATCGATCGGACCGGGAAGGGCTCCCCTCGGTGGAACGGAGCAAGAGCGCCCGCCAGTTCTAGCTTAGGTGGCGCACGACCTCTCGAAGCGACTGCTCGTGATCGGGCATGGAGGGATAATACTCGAGCCCGACGAATCCCTTGTAGCCGAGTTCATCCAGTCGACGCAGTATGAAGCGGTAGTCGACCTCGCTGAGAAACAACTCGTGGCGTCCGGGGACTCCGGCGGCGTGGAAGTGCCCTATTGCGTCGAGGTTGGCCTCGATGAAACCGAGAAGATCCCCCCGCATTATCTGCATGTGATAGAGGTCGAAGAGCAATCTCAGGGCCGGGCTGCCTATGCTGCGCACGACGGCGGCCGCCTCGTCCGCCGAGTCCAGGAAGTACCCGGGGTGATCGACCTTCGTGTTGAGCGGCTCCAGCAGCAGCTCGGCCCCCTCGGCCTCCGCCGCCTCAGCCGCCTCCGCCAGGGTTGCCAGCATAGAGTCCCGCTGGGCGCTGATCGATACCCCGTCCAGAGCATTGCCGGCGCAAACGATCAGCCTGCGGCAGTCGAGCTTCTCGGCGAACCGGAGGCTGTCGTGTAGGCGATCGACCACCTTGCGACGGTCTTGAGGGTCCAACAGGGAGCCCCCGTGAGCGCCCTCGGGGGCGTTCAGGACCATGTTGGATACGCCGACGGCGGCCTCCTTCAGGGCGAGCGCCAGCTCGGCGGCGTCTTTGGGTACGGCCTTCGGGCCGTCGTCGTCGAAGGTCATGTCGGTGAACCAGAACTCGACGGTCCTCACCTGGCAGCGGGCGGCTGCGCGGATCCGCTCGGCGTAGCACCTGTCCGTGAAGACCGTCTCGAGGCAGACATCCAGACGGGGCATGGGGGGACCTCCCGTGTTGAGGGCACTCCGGGGATTATAGCCCGGGCCGTGGCCCTGGCAAGCCCTGGCCCGCCTCGGAGCCGGCCCCACTGCGCCCCAACTACCGGTTGACTGCCCTTTCCACCCGGTGCTATACTCGCCCCACCTGGGACTCACTTATCCAGACGCGGGGGTCACCTGCTGTGTCGACAAGAATCCTGGTCTGCGACGACGATCCTGACATGCTGCGGCTGGTGGGGCTGCAGCTCAAGAAGGCGGGCTACCAAGTCCTTTACGCGGGCGACGGCCTCACATCCGTGGCCAAAGCACACAAGGAGCAGCCCGACCTGATCATCCTGGACGTCAGGATGCCCGCCGGAGACGGTTTCTCGGTTATCGAGCGCCTCCGCAAATCGACTGAGACCTGGCACATCCCCATCATCATTGTCTCCTCTGACAGCCGCGAAGTGCTGGGCGACTTGCTCGACGACTCGAGCATCTCCCGATTCCTTCAGAAGCCGGTCGAGGCCCACGAGCTGCTGATGGCGGTCCACGAGGAACTGGACGACTGAGTCCGCCCCAGCTTGAGGTGGCCGGCGGGGCGCTGGGGGCGTGTTAGGGCGGTGAAGGGTCGGGGTGCTGCTGCGGGGTGTTGCTGCGGGGTGCGAAGGGGCCGGAGGCGGGGCGGTCAGGAGGTTAGGCAGGGGCAGCATCGAGGCTGCTGTCGGCGGTGGCTCGGATCTCACGGTCCGGGCCCCGGTTGTGTATGGGCGCGGCTGGGGTATCAACGCGCGCTGGCGGCTGACCTCCAACCTGCGGAGTGCTGTCAGCTTCCCCTTAGATCCGCGACGGCGCGGCGGAGCCACTCGTACCAGCCCTCGAGCCCCTCGCCCGTGCGGCAGGATACCTCCACCACCGCCAAGTCCCCCTTCACCTGGGCCACTTCCTTCCGATACTCGGCGAGGTTGAAGTCCGTCGGCTGGGCGAGGTCGATCTTGTTCAGAACGACGCACTTGGATTTCTGGAAGGCGAGGGGATACTTGGCGGGCTTGTCCAGACCCTCGGTCGTCGATGAGACAACCATCTTGGCGTGCTCGCCCAGCTCGAACTCGGCGGGACAGACCAGGTTGCCGACGTTCTCGATGACCAGCAGGTCCAGTGCGGTCAGGTCCAATCCTTCCAGCGCCGTCTTGACCATCGAAGCGTCGAGGTGGCACGCCCCCCCGGTGTTGATCTGAACGACGGGCACGCCGGTCTCGGCGACCTTCTCCGCGTCCCTCGCTGTGGCTATGTCGCCCTCGATGACAGCCATCCGGAGGCCCGCCTCGCGTGCGGTCCGGCAGACAAGGCTCGTCTTGCCCGAGCCGGGCGAGCCGAGAATGTCGAGGGCGAATACCTTCACACGGTCAAACAGCGCGCGGTTCTCAGCAGCTACGGCGTCGTTGGCGCCGAGAATCTTGTCCACCACTCTTATCGTCTGGGTCAACCTCAAACCTCCGGTTCTTCCACGTCGAATGATTCTATCAACAGCTCGTCGCCCGCCTCAACCCGCACGCGGACGCTTCCGCAGAACCCGCATATGATCGGCGGGGCGTCGAGCTCCGTCCTGCCGCCGCAATCCTCACAGCGGACGGCGATGGGAACGCGGCTGATCTGCAGTTCCGCGCCCTCGGCGGCCGTTGACTCGGACGCTATCGGAAACGCCGCGTGCATCGCTTCCGGCACTATGGTCGATAGCGCGCCGATCCTTAGGCGAACCACCGTTACCCTGCAATCCGTCGAAGGGAGGTGATCCTCGATCACGCGCAGCAGGCTCTGGCAGACGGACAGTTCGTGCATAGGCTCAGTCCGGATACCCCTCGCGCGCCCGGCGCTCCGGATCGAGCCGGTAGGAGATCTCTCGCATTATCTTCTCGTCCTCGGCCCGAGCCGCCTCCGGGTCCGCCATCTTCTCCTCCAGCTCGGCTATAAACTTAACGACGCGGCCGTCGTCGGGGTCGAGCTCCCGAAGCTGCTCGAAGCCGGCGAGGACGTCGTCCCTATACTCCTGCCGGCCCTCCAGCCATAGCCGGAAGGCCCAGAACGAGCGACTTGCCGCGCGCTTCTTCTTCGCCTCGAACAGGTTCCGCTCGAACCGATCCCGGATCGGCGCCGCCTGCTCGGGATGCATGTGCAGGGCCGCTCTCTCGAAGTCGGCCAGCGACGCCTTGCACATCTCCATTACCTCGTCCTTCTCGCCCAGAATGCGCTCGTAGAGCTCCGGCGTCGGGTGCATCAGCAGTTCGGTCATCTCCCGGTCCGCCTCGTCGCGCGACCAGAGGTACGTCGAGCGAAGACGGATGTGGCCGAAGGCGTAGTGGTAGCCACGGAGCGGGTACACCCAGCAGCTCAGGGTGTAGCGGCTTCGGTGGGCCATCTCCTGCGTGCGCGAGAGGGCCGAGATCATCGGCTCGACCGCCGCCGGCGGGAAGCGCAGCTTCACCCATTCGCGGAGCACAGAATCGGCGCCGAGACCGGGGTTCGCGGCAAACCGGCTGAACGCATAGTAGTTGCACTCCCCCAGCTTGTTGAACCCCTGCGTTTCCCCCAGATGACACCGGCCCACGACTCCCGTAGCCCCTCTGGACTCGGCTGTCCGTGCGTAGCGGCCGATGTACTCGATCTGGCAGTAAGCGGAGTGCGACGTCGTGGCCTTCTCGTACCCCAGGTCGAACTCGACGATGCTCTTCTTGCCCGGGACGCGGCCCATCATTGGGTCGGGCGGGAAGAACGGCATGAACTCGTGGGGGGTGGTCTTGCCCATGACGAGCACGTCGTCGGGCAGGCGCCCCAGCGCCTCGGAAAACCACTCCACCTCCTTGGGTTGATAGAAGAAGTTGCGGACTATGAGCTGCTTGCCCGCGGCCTTGCACGCGTCGTAACAGGGATCCAGTATGCGCATCATCCGGTCGGGGACCGGGAGTTCGGAGATGACCTCCGTACTGCGGAAGATGCGCCGTCCGCTCTCGTGCAACGTCATCACGATGCCCGCTATGCCCGGCATCCGCCGGAACAGGTCGTCGTACCGGCCCCGCAGGAAGGTCGGCAGGGCCGGATGGTCCACCAGGGCGAGCCCGTCCTGCATGAACTCAATCGGGAGGTCGTTCAGCTCGTGGAGCCACAGATACGTCCGGATTCCGTGCAGGGCGGCCCACTCGGTAAGCTCGGCGAGGTCCGCCGCGCGCGCGTTGTCCTTGAGTACCTGGCTGGCTTCACCGATGAGCCCATGCGAGAGGATGATGAAGTTGACCCCGTAGTCGGGCGCCAGGGCTATAGCCTCGCGCGAGAGCGGCATGTCGTAGTCGTGGAACTGCCATCCCACCATCTCGAAGGCGGGATCGGCTGCAGCCATAGGGCACAGGACAAGGAACAGGAGGACTGCGAGACAGCGTTTGCGGGGCATGGGGTCTCCCTCAGCTATGGTTTCGCGCTGGGCCAATCCTAAGCTGAGACGGGCCCCGAGGCAAGTGCGGCGGGGCCGGCGTGCGGGCCGGCCGTCGAGGGCACGCTACTGATGGACCCGGTCGTGGTAGTGGCCCGTGGCCGTCTCGACCTCGACCAGGTCGCCGTCCTTTATGAACTGAGGCGCCAGGATCTCCATCCCGTTCTCCAGGCGCACGGACTTCATCGTGCTGGACTCGTTGTCCTTCACGCCGGGCGGCGCGGCGGCCACGCGCAGGCGCACGGTCCTCGGCAATTCCACCGCTGTCGGCCGTCCGTCCAGAAGCTGCACCTGAACCTCCGAGTCCTCCTGGAGAAACTCCACCCCCGGCCCAGCCGACTCCATGGGCAGGTCCACCTGCTCGTACGACTGCGAGTCCATGAAATGCAGCGTCTCGCCGTCACGGTAGAGGAAGACCATCGCGTGTCTTTCCACCTCGACGGCGTCCACCGTGTCGCCGAGCTTGAAACTGCGCTCGGTGTGCGAGCCGTCCGAAAGCCTCTCGAGCTTGGCGTGGACGATTCGGCTGGTTTGAGCAGTGCCCTTGACGTCGAAAGAGAGAACCCGGTAGGGAGCGCCGCCCATGACGATGACGGTGCCGTTGCGGATGTCAGCCGCGGGAATCTGCATGACACACCCCCGTGTATCCGTCTTGCCCTCGCAGCCCAGGGCAAGCCTATCGCGGCAGGCGGGGCCGTGTCAAGCCGTGCGAGCCGCACTCCGGGGCGAAAAACCGGTGCGCCAAGGCCTGGCAGCGTGCATACTGTTGGGCCGGCCCAGGCGCATTCCGAAAGGCTACCGGATGACTCAGCGGCCAAAGCACCTCACCCTCCTCATCACCATCCTCTGCCTCTTCGGAGGTGCGGTGGGGCGTGCCACAGGTCGTGATTGCCCCGTGGCGACGGTGCTGTCGACGGTCGACGGCTTCGTGATGTGGATGGCACGTGAGGACGAGGTCTTTCTCGAGGCGCAGCACAAGCCGTTCTATCGCAGAAGCGACATGCCGTACTTCCCTTGGCTCGCGGATGTCTCCAGGGCTTTGACCCCGATGGGCGGCAGACTGTCGTTCGCGGCCGAGACGGCGGAAGGGGAGAGCGCCGTCGGATTCGAATGCATCGAGCGTATGCACAGGGATGCATCTCGCATTGAGGCAGCCTTCCGGCTCGAGGGCGGGGGCCTCACCATGGAGTGCCTGGTTCCTCCCGAGGGAAGCGCCGTTATCGTACGCGTGAGGTCCGACGGTGATGGGCGTCTGGAACTGGTGATGATGGTGGAGGGACCTCGCCTCGAGGCCCGCTACACGTCGCCCCTGGAGAGTGGCTCCGACTTCCCGCTCGGCGCTCCGTGGTACAGGTACGAGCCGGCCGATCGGACCCTGCGGCAGATGTGGGACGACAGAATGGAGTTGGGTTCACCCCGCCGGGTCCACGACCCCTGCTCGGCGCTGTACTGGTCGCTGCCGTGCGTGACGGACCTCCCTGCGGGCCTGTGGGCGCGCTCGCCCCGCCCGATCCAGCTTCGCTGGACCCTTGGGGCCGACGCGCCGCTCGTCCTGCAGCTCGCAAGCGCCGACAACCCCGAGGAGCTCGGACAACGCATGCGCGCTCTTAGGTCCAGGGACTTCGACGGTTGGCTGACCCACACCGGGCGGTGGTGCGAGCAGACCCTCGAACGCGCCGAGTCGGCCGTCCTCGAGACCACCGGGGTAGCCGTCCGCGAGATGCCGGACTCGTGGAGACGGGTGTTCCGGCAGAACCTCCTGGAACTGGACAGGTTGCACCCGCCGAACGGTTGCCTGTTCGCCTGCCCGGCCGGCAACCAGCTCCACCGGGACGGCATCGCCGGGTACTTCAACTCCTGGATACGCGACGACTCCATAGCAGTCGTGAACCTGGCGGCGATCGGACTCGGTGAGTGCTATCTGCCGGGTCACATCGCTCTGATGCTCGGCAACCACTACGAAGCCGTGCTTGCCGACGGCGCAACTCACAGATGGTGGGACACCTTCTACTGCTCCAACGATAACTGCGCCGGCGGCACTCAGTTCTCGGAGACCGACTCCACCTTCTTCGGCGTGTGGTCCCTGTGGGAGGCCGGACGAGCTCACGGCGTCGTTCACGAAGTGAGCGAGGCGGAGTACGCCCTGTGCTGCGACGCGACGCGCTACCTCGAGAGCTCCGTCACGCACGACCCGCTTACAGGCCGTGGGGTGCGTTACTTCGACGAGAGGGTGGGCCTCTTCAAGGAGATGCGTATCAATGAGGCCGACATCACGGCCGACGAGCCGGATTGGTACCGCTATCCGGTGCCGGCCAAGGGCGACCGTCTGTCTTTCGTCGATACGCTCTATGTGAACCTGCTCATGCATGCCTCGTACGTGATGCTGGGCGAGATGGCCGGTGATCTGGGTCGGCCCGCCGAGGCGGCCGGGTGGCTCGCCAAGGCTGCGGAGCTTGCCGGGAGAATCGACGAACACCTCTGGGACCAGGACAAAGGGAGATACATCGCGGGCCTGGGGTGGCACCGCGGTCTCTCCGACTACGTCCCAATAGATTACGACTGGTACAATATTGGTTTCGACTACATCTGGGGACTCACACTGCCGCGGGTGGAGCTACTGCCCTGTTCAGTCGAGGTCCGGGATAACTGCCTTCGGGCCGCTTACCGCGACGCGTGCTGGAACAACACCGTGTTCGCCAAGGCGCAGTTGGCCGTGGCGCTTGCTGAGGTCCGCTGCGAGGTTGTCGAGGAGATCGTCTCGGACTGCAGGACCACGCAATATGCGTCCGACTCCATCACCGGCGAGCGAGTCGAGTACTACTTCCCGTCTGTGATCGCCGAGCAGTTCGGGGGGTGCAACCTGCCCCAGGTCTTTGCCATCGCTCCCACCTTGAGAGCGATGGTCCTGGCGGCTTCGGAGAAGGGTCTGGGCAGATGACTCTGCGAATCTGCTGCTCCTCCGCCGAGTTCGCTCTGGCGCTGAGGGAAGGCCGTGTGGGCATCGAACGAGGGGCGGCGCGGTGGTGTCGCGGGGGGAGAGGCCCGTTCCGGGTTCTCGCAGAGCGCAACGGCGAGCGGACCGAGGTATGGCCCGAGGAGATGGACTGGGAGCCTTCCGTGTCGAGCTGGCGGGGCCGCAGCGCCGAGTACGGCGTCGGCGTTTCCTTGAGCTCGCGCCAGAGCGACGGTGGCGTGATAGAGCTGTCGGCCGAGGTGAGCGCCTCGGGGGACTGGGGGGTGACGGCCTTCGCCTGGCCTCACATCTCGGGGCTCTCACACCCCGGCGGGGGCGGCTCGGTGACCTGGCCCTTCGGCGTCGGGGCGAGCGCCGCCGTCGCCGACCTGCCCGCCTGGCCCGGCCTCATCCTCACCTATCCCGTGTACGCCTCGATGCAGTGGATCGACCTCTACGACGAGAGATCCGGGCTGTACCTGGGCGCCCACGACGACGCCCCCTTCATGAAATGGCTCTACGTCTGGAATGCCTCGGACGGCGTCGGCGTCCGGTTCGACTGGACGGACCTGGCCGTGA
>Ga0272442_10004101_pt1 | contig 20066 bp, 23 predicted proteins | sample SSMForm2O_FD_200262 | JGI IMG/M metagenome (GOLD analysis project Ga0272442, IMG submission 200262) | Marine sediment archaeal communities from Little Sippewissett salt marsh, Falmouth, MA, United States - SSM-Form-2O | ecosystem: Environmental > Aquatic > Marine > Wetlands > Sediment ... | reverse complement strand
TTGACCCACACAGAGGGTCTTTGCATCTCACTGGCTTTTTATGTTTTAATTTTATAGTGACATAATGTGCCCCACATTTGTCACATATTACTTCCGCTCTATATTTCATATCTTCCAACTCCTATTTTTACTATTCCAATAACATTTCAAACAAAGTTTATGTCTGTAATCAGGTATTGGTTTACCACATTTTATACATTTTTTCATATTTATTTCTCCATTAAAGTTTATGGTAGACACTCTTAGCCTTTCTACCAGGGGCTTGTGTTACTTCTCTTCTTATATAATGTTCTTCTTCTAACATACCAATTGCATTTTGGATATCTATTGGTTTAAGATGCACAAGTCTTTGTAGGGATGAGTGGTCAATGATTGGGTGCTTATCTATTTCTTTTTTAACTTTAGCATATGGTTGCCATGTGTCTACATAATTAACCAATTTTGCAACATATTCAAAGCATGGTTTTATGATTTCATATGCCCTGTCAACATAGTCTCTTGTAACCTGCACTGTACTAAACTTAGATAATTTTTTTATATTTATATTGCCTGGATGGGCACTATTGGAGATATTGTTCTTACTTACTATATTAGGTTTATACTTTAAATATATATACCCCAATTTTTCTAATTTATCTAATTTTACTATCTCTTTTACATTTTCATCATAGGGCTCTTGCATATATTCACCCAAAGCATCACTGACTAAAAGTATGTCTGCAAATGATATTATGTAGTTAAGATATCTCCCAACAAATGGTAATATTTTTTCTTTCTTTAGTAAGAATTTTTCTATTTCATTATATCTTTTTAATGCATCATCATCTAATTCAAATGTAACCCCACCACTACTTAGTCTATGTAATTGCATTAACATAGTATTAAGTCTTTCTTTGTATAGCTTAAACTTGGGGTCTAACCTGCCTCGGGGTCTTGTATTAGACTTCCCTTCCACTAATAGGAATCTTGCTAAGAACCCACCAACCAATAATTCTTTATCAAGATACTTCTCCATCATATCAGGGGTGCATGTTGTATTAAAAGATAGATATGGTTGATTAACATTAAATCTTACTGGAACCCCTTTATTATCTCTTAATGTTTTAGTATAGCTATTAGGACAATCAAATATATGGTTCATTATCTCAGCCATTCTACCCATCCAATTGTTACTATTGATACCCTTTAATAGATATGTAAACTCACCATACCAATTAAAAAAGTTTGGGTGTTGGGATAATTCTACTAAAAATTGTTCGGGTGATGATTCATCAGGGTGGCAAAATGTATTTGGGAATACTTCTTTACCAATTCTTTGTGATGTTGATTTTCTTGTTATAGTTGATTCCCCAACTAATCCCACATAAGAATTATGATATACAGCATCTGGTTCTATTAGATTAACAGATTTTCTACCAAGCATATGCCCAAGCAATTGACAGCCTTCAATCTTAGCAAAGTTTGGGTCAGCATCTGTTCTAATAGAATGGTAAATTAAGTAATGTTCTAACCATCCTGGCATTAGTACCCACTCCTATTGATTCTTATCTCTTTTATATTACTGAAAGAGATGTAGGATGTCTCTTGGGTTGTTTCTAAAAGTATGCCATAATCATTTACTTCTTTAACTGTGCCATAAAGTGTAAAACCATCTACTTTTACCACTTGGCAATGTTTATCTAAAAATACTTCTTCCATATTCTCATTTCTCCATTCTCCAATTATTTAAAGTTTATTGTGATTTTAATAGTTTTTCTTCCTTAACAAGTGCTTGTCTTTTAATCATTAAGTATACAGAACATACTAATAACATACCACATATTATAAATTGTGTATATGCTTGTAAGTTATGTCCCAAGTTGAGATAGCATAATGTTAATATGCCACCACAGACATATCCAACCATAGCCATTAGAATAACTGCATACAATATTTTTATATCTACTTGTCTTTGTGTTAATTTCATCTCATCAGCCTCTTTTTTTATAACAATTTATACATAACCCCGCTGGGGCTACCATAAATGTTTGTTCATATTTTTTTCCACATTCTTTACATGTTAGCATTTCTATCACTCCTCAGGGGAATAGACAGGGGGATAAATAAAGAAGGCACTCTTTAAAAAAATCCCCCTGTTGTCACAAAGGTGACTGGAATTTTTAATCATACATATTACTCCAATTTAATTTACAGCTACAATCATCACATTGTCCTTTGTTTGAATTGCGCTCCATTATTGTAGCTTTAAACTTTTCACCGCACATATTGCATTTGAATTCATGTATTGTTTTATCATACATTGTTCTTTCACTTATCATCTAAAAATTCCCCAATCAATAAATCCTTCCAGCTGTTATAGCCCTTTGATTTCATCACATACTTTAATTCACTCCATTCTTTTAATGGCAGGTCAAATTGTAATGTCACATTTTTCTTTTCATCTTCCATTTGTTTCATTCTCCATTGGGGTGTCTTATATCCCCAATATACTAATGGAGACCCTAGTATATATAATTTGTGTATGATTTTGGTATAGTTTTAAGATGGAGCCTTAATTTTTCTACCCAAAATTATAAAAACCCCAACTTATATTATATTAGTATAAGTAGTTATAAGGGGAGACCCAAAAATGGAACCAATAGAAAAAAATATAAGTAATGGTTTTGGTCATGAAATCTATGTATCAAATGTAAGGGTTTTGAGACCAAATGAAGCAAAAGTGTTAATCAAAGCAATACCCAAAGAATCAAATGTGACAAAATTTGAAGCCCTTCTTTACTCGGGCATGAGATATGTTGAACTCCAAAGATTATTTGATAATCCTCAATGGTTCAATGGTGAACATATCCATTTAACAAAAGAAGCAATCAAAAAGAAAAAGATAGGGGTCAAAGAAAGATATGTACATTTGAATCCCATTGGAAGAAGAATTATAAAAGCATTTCTAAAAGTAGACAAGCCCTTACCATCTTATAAAGATTGGACTGAAAATTTAGAGAGATGGGCAAAGATGGCGGGAATAGAATCAAATAGATTAGGACCAAAGACTACAAGAAAGACTTGGGAATGTTGGTTGGTTCATTATTATCCAACACTTACACCGCAAATCTTTTTAAGCCAGGGTCATGATACATTGACTGCATTAAAGCATTATGTAAATCTACCATTTAATAAAGAAGACAAAGAATCAATGGGAGAATTTGTAGGTGGTTGGGAATAATCATTAGAACCGCCTAATATGGAGAAATAGTGTATACTTTATGGGTAACTTTTACCATTAGAAGGGATTATATAAAAAGATATCATCTAAGGAGCCTTCTTATTATGATGGTATGTATTAGAAAGCTCTCTTAAATTTTTTCTTCTTTATCTTATGTTTTTTGATTTTTGGTAAGTTTAGTTTTGTTCTCTTCCTTTTTAACTTTCTGTATCTAAATTTTTTTCTTCTCATTTTACCATACTCCTTTATATTTTGCTGTTAAACCTACAATCAATAATATGGTGCTGATTATCAATATGGTTCCTACAATGGTGAAAGTTGTTGCACCTGTTGATTCTATGTTTGATGTTTCTTTTATCCCTGTGATTCTTATATTGTTTGTGCAATTAGTTGTAGTGTTGAACCAATAGATTGCTCTGGTTGTGTTGACAGAGTCAGTAATGTTGACCCACCATATGTAGGTGGTGTTGCAATTCCATTTATATCCTGTAATATTACAATAGATGGTTGTATTGGTGTTGATACCATTTGAGCCTACAGGGCCATTTGTTTCAATAGTCCATATCATAGTATCACTGTCATTATCACTTATTGTTACAGATAAGTTCTGACCCTTCAAAACCCCTGGCTCATTATGTTGGGGGTCTGGGGATGAGATGACAGGGGCTGAGTTCTTACCCTGCTCTCCGCCTAATGTAATGAAGTCATCATAGTTCCAAATGTTGTTGTATGTTGTATTCATATAAGATTCATTTCTATTGATGTTTGATATGCGGACTTCATCAAATGTTGCATTGGCTATTCTATTGGTAACTACTGCTCCACCATTTTCATGATAGACCCCTACTAATAGATTGGCAGCTCCATTACCAATGATTCCTTGGCTCTCATTTATTGTTTCACAATGGTAATACCAGACATTGGGAACTACTTTCATTTCATTGCTTGGCTCAGTTCCCCCAGCCCAACTTGTTACATTATAACTTATATTTATTAAAGTACCATTTGTCCATATAGCCTTTGTTGATTGATATCTTGCAACTACTTCAAAATTTTGGGGGTGTGTAGCATCTTTAGTTTCTTCAAGATAATTGTTAAAACCAGGACCTGGGGTGCCAACTGCAACATCATATTTATTTACTAATCCATATCCATAAACAGGGTTTAGAGCTGAAGGAATAGAATTAAAGTTTACCCAACATTCTACAGTTAAGTTATATTCAATGGTTGCCATCTTTGGTACCATATTGGCTTTTAAATATGATTTGTGCATAGTGCGGTTGTCACATGTTTGACCATAGCCAACTACTCCTGTTGATGCATTGGGTGTGATTATCCCATATTTGGTAAGGGTGCTTGTTGATGTGCTGTCATTGCAATTGGTGTCTAAGGAGTTGTTGTCCATGTGGTAGACATCTATAAAATGTTCATCCCATGTTCCAAGGATGTTTTCTTGTGAAGGGCAGGCTGTGTTGTTGTAATACATCCAAAATTTAGTATCAGTGTTATTGAAGACTTGACTAACATTGACCCATGCTATTAGATTAATGCCTGATGCTGTTTGGTTAAAGAGTTCTATTTCATGAGGAAAAGTAGTTGTGTTATCATAGTAGTCTACAAATGTAAGGTCTTCAGCCCAAGAAGTGTTGAAATCATTATAAAAGGTAAGGTTGTCAGTAAGTTTAACCATAACAGGGTAACCGCCTAATGTTTGGTTGGTCATTGAACTATTTAATGTTACAAGTACCCTATTGTTCCATGCGGGGTCATACCAATTAGCCCCAGCAGCACTTACATTACTTATTGGAATAAAAGAAATAAAAAGAATTAAAAGAATCACAAGGAGAATAAGGCGGCGGCCCACAATATTACCGCCCGCCCTTTCTATAGTTAATGTAAACTATTCCCACAATAGTCATTATGGCTCCAATAATCAGTACTACTCCTACAATGTTGAAGATGTTTGTACCTATACCTTCTACATTTGTATTTGTTGTAGTTCCCCTGATTCTTATGAGTGTAGTTTGTAGACCCCATGTTATGCCCCAGTAGTTTGTATCTGATACTCCCTGGTCACAAGTTATGTTAGCCCAATTACCCATAATGCCTGTTTCATTGTTACAATTGGTTACTAATACATCAAACCATATGTTGAATGTTTCTCCGCCTGCTAAGTCAGGGATGGTCATGTTTATTGTGCAATTGTCAGTGTCATTTGTTACATTTAGATGCCAATAGTATTCTGTTTGGTTTGCATATAAAGTCCAATTCCATTTGGAGCATGAGCAATTATACCATGTTTCATTTAATATAAAGCCTGTTAATCCACCTGACCCTGTGTTTGTTATATTCAGCCAATAGCGGATAATGTGACTTGTATCATTTGTCCAATTTGTTGGCATTGATGATATGTTTGATTCTTTGGTTATGTTAACTCCATAACTACCTGAATAGTTAAAAGTACCATCACCTGTTCTACCTTCTCCCCAATAACCAAAGTTATGGTCATCAACTGTAAGGTTGTAGTCACCAAGGGCTGTTGTATTTAATACTAAGGTTTTAATGTAATTATGTGATTCATCTGCAAATGGGGAACATAATGATTCATTGTAATTTTGCCAAAAGCATATATTGTTATCATCAGTATTAAATGTAGCAATACATAATCCAAATGTGTGGGATGCATTCATTGACTTATTATCCCAGGTCTTCAGTTGGTCCATTGGTATTAATACTCTGTGAGTTATGTGAGGACCATATCTGTGTATATTTATAACTGCATTTTTATTTGTCTCTCCGCCTGTAGCATTTATATTCCATTCTCCAGAAATCACATTACCATGCCATTCTAAAGCAATTCCAATAGGGGGATATGTTGTCTCCCAATAATACATTCTGTCATTCGGGTCCATGGTACCATTGTTATCTACATCTATTCCAATGAAGCCAGCATCAAATCCCACAGCATCATCACCATCAGGACAATCATCAATCCATAAGTATAAGAAGTTGTTGTATAGTATTGCTGGGACAGGGTCATCAGGGAAGAATTGTTCCCACCATGTTGACCAATTTGTAAGGACTGCTGAGTAATAGTAGACTGTATCATTTTGGTCTTGGGCATTTGAACTATTTGGTGCATATGGTCGGGAGACCATTGAAAAATCATTTGTAAGGTTTCTTACTAAATCAGTTAAGTTATCAAGAGTTAAGTTCCCACTAAATGATGCATTAAACCAAAGGTCATAAATTGCTTGGGCATGGTCCATTATGTTTATAATTGGGAAGTCCATATGAGGTCTTCCATATGTACCATTTGTGTCCCACCAAAATTCTCCTGATATATTTCTTGAATAGTTTAGTTGCCATACATTAATAAAATCAAATTGGGCATCAAATTCTTGACCTGGACCCCAAGTTGCTACTCCATGACAAGTTGTATTTTGCTGATAAGATACATTTATAAGACTTGAATAGTTAATTTGCCACCCCGCTGGTTCATTCATAAGCCCCATGATTGTATCATCACCCCAACACTTTGAATGTAAGTAACCGCATTGAGCATTATATATTGTTTTTACCCATGAGCCTTGGTCTGCCCATGGCATAGCATGATAATATGAACTTCCATCTTGATTTGTTCCCCATGGATTTACAAAGTCATAGTAATTATATGCATCTGCTAAGTCTTCTACTAGGGTAGAATCATTTGTATTTGTAAGGTTGGTACCATTTGATGTTAAGAGTAGAACGTAGTTTGCACCATATAATACCATATCAAAGTGTGTTCCATTTCGTGCTGAATATATTGGTCCTGAAAATACTACATCATCAGATATGTTGTGATGTATCCATATTAAAGTTTGAGAGCGGTTCATACCACTGCTGTTAAGGAATGCATAACCAAAGGGGTTACCAGAGCTGTTATAATTAAGTGTGTAATTGCCCATCCATGTTGCTATTGGGTATGATGTCCAAAGTGTATTATTTGAATATGTCCAGTTTTCATCAGGGACTGCATGGCGGAGATGTTCTGAATGTGACCATGTGCTATTTTCATCTGGCATAGACTGACATGAAAATGATGCCCCTTGTCCTCTTTCTCCACCAAGGGTAACAAAGTCAGTTGTATTGGTGTTGTTATAATTAGCCATTATCCATGAGAGATTGTGGGCGGTGTTGTTGGTGAATCTTACTTCATCTACTAAACCATTGTAATATTTTGATGCTGCATTATAATCTTTACCAAATACAAGGCTATCTGTTACTGCTCTACTACCAATATTTTTTGTCATTTGTGAATAGTTTGTTTCACCACCATCTACTATTAATCTTGACACTGTGTTTGGTTGGTCATAAGAATATACTATATGATGCCATTCTCCATCATTTATATTTCTACCAACACTTCTATTGTGCCATAAATATAAGTTTGTACCTGTACCCGAGGTATATGTATATATATCAATGGGATAGGATTCATTTACAATTGTCATTAGTCCATGTCCACTGCCACTATTTCTTTTATTCCATAAAGATAATATGTTGGATGGATATGAAAATACAGGCTTAACCCAAAATTCAAGAGTAAAACTTGTATCCCACACATCATGAACATCACCAAGGTTATACCATGTTGACCTTGATTTATCAAAGTATGTGCAGTCTCCAATAACACCGCTTGTGTTTGATAAGGGGGCTCCATTGCCGACTGTTCCATTTTGCCAACCATCTGCACTTGCACTATCATTCATACAATATGTGACATTGGGTAATGATGCATTCATATGGTAAACACCACTATATGATGCCCATACAACATCTTCACTTTGGTTGTCAACACATCCACTGTTATTATAGTATAAGTTAAAGACAAAGTCAGTATCATTATATATTACTTCTGTAATATTGACCCAAGCATATGATGTACCTGAAGCATTCCAATAATCTATTTCATAAGGAAATTCATATTCATTTGTAACATTTAAAAATCTAATATCTTCACCATTGGGTTGACATTTTTGTGCAACTTCAGTTGGTATTGGAACTGAGACAACAAAATTTTGTAGTGATTGATTTATATAGTCTGATTCTATTGTAACTGTTCTTGTATAATTCCAATCTGTTACCCACCAATCCAATGCTTTTACTTTTGGAGTGTTGGTGACTGTGAGGACTGATAATGATGCTACTATTAACATAAAAATTAGTATGTAGCTATTGATTCTTTTTTTGTTCATTTAATCCATCCCCGAAGGACTAACCAATAATGTTCCATTGCCAGTGTAGTAAGTGTAATCAGCTGCTGCTACAGTTGTCCATGTTACTCCATTATATTGAGTGACAACTATACCAGTCATGCCTGTTTGTCCTGTACCACAATTTTGGGTAACAGTTGAGTCAGTGACAGTAAACTGCCCATCATATGCTGGACCATAACCTGATGAGGTTGTTACACCTGTAACTATGAAAAAAGCAAATACTCCAATGGCTAATATTATTAGAGATATCACAATAGTCATAATAAGGTTAGGGTCTAAATATTTAAATTTTATCATATTTGTATTCTCCTTGAGTCTAATACACAGTCAAAAAATATAGAAGGGGCGACTTGCCCCTAGAGTTTTAGCTACTTTAGTAACCGCCTGGTTTTACATAGCTGTATACTAAACCAACAATGGTCATGATAGCCCCTATAATAAGGACCACTCCAACTATGTTGAACACTTGATTACCTGTGTTTGATGCGTTAGCAACAGCTAGTGCAGTTCTATTCCCTTCTGCAAATGCGGCTGCTGACCCTGCGGTTGGTGTTGGGATGTTAGTAGTAGTTACATAAAATGCAAATACTCCAACTGCGAGAATGATTAAGCTGATTACTATGCTCATAATCATCTCGGGGTCCATGTAATGAAACTTTCTCATTCCATCACGCTCCCTAATATCCGCCTGGTTTTACGTAGCTATAGACAAGTCCAACAATAGTCATTATGGCACCTATGATTAATACCACACCGACAATGTTGAAAACTTGGTTCCCTGTCGTAGTTGTGTTATTGATTGCACTTCTTGCAGCTGTAGACATACCAGAGGTTGGTATGTTATTGACAGTTACAAAGAAAGCAAACACACCTACTGCCAGTATGATTAGTGACACAACTATGGTCATAATCATCTCTGGGTTCATGTATCTAAATTTCATATTCTCACTCCATATGTTTTCAACTGCTTCAATATATCCCAAACCCTTTGGGACAAATCTTATTATACTAAATGGGTTTAAACTTAATAAAGGTTATTATGGTATTGGGTAATTAAGGAATATATATTGGGAGATTGTATAAGGGGTACATACTTAAAGTTTGAATATATAATTATTATTTATTCCCCCTTTGTTATTCCTTCTTTTCTTTTTGCCAGGGCGGCACTTTGGTCTTATATCTACTGAGAAATGTGATGTTCTTACTATTTCATATTCAGGGTGAAGGGCAATAACAGATACTGGTTCATCTCTAATATCTGTTGGTGATGGTTTACTCCAACTGAAGTAGACTTGACCTTTTTTCTTTGCATTTTTTAATCTATATGATAATGTCCTTGATGCTTGTCCATTAGTTGTGATGGCTCTTCCATTTTTTTCTAATTGGGCTATGATTGCATCTATTGATTCTTCATCCCTTTTTTGTTGATTCTTTATGCCCTTTAGAATTGTGTACCTTGTCATCTAACCACCAGGCAATCCTTTTCTCCAATCAAAGTGCATGATGAGCATCCATACTAAATTGATGAAGATGAATGCTAAACAGACAGCATTGATTGTAAAATCTATATAATCAGCATCCCCAGGAACTGTAATATAAAAAGATTGTGCCATTATTATCAACCATAACATTAAAGATGTTGCTGAATATATTATGCTTTCTCTTTCTATTGCCAATATAAATAGTATAAAGGCTATTGCTATTACCATTAAGTATATATCTAATATCATCTTTTCAAACTCCTTTCAAATAATTCTATCCTTTTTAAATCCCTTAATGATTTTTGTTTTCTCTCTTTATAAACTGATGGGTCTTCTAATATTGCTTTATGTATTTTTTTCATATGTTTTAAAGTCTCCCATTTTATTCCACTAACCATTTTATATCCTGCACCCTTTGGTAACTTTACAAATTCAGCAACTGCTTCCCTTGTTAATTTAGACTTAACTGCACATACTTTACCAAATTTAGCTTTGCCTGTTTTACCTGCATATGATATTGTAATATCTTCTTCATAAAACATATCTGACCCTACAAGTTTATCTAATAAATCTTCATACTTATCTTGTGCCTTATCAGGGTTCTTTGCCCATAAATCCCAATCTTTAGTAGGGCGGTGATATTGTTTAGGTAAATGTTTATTCATAGCTCGGGCACCATGAACTACAACAAAATGTTCTTTAGACTTAGCAAATTCTTTAGTAGCATTATCAATAAAATTATTATTTTGTTTTGGTTTTGGTATTCCAATAAATTTAGGCTTTATAAACATACCTTTCATACTATCCTTGTCTCCTTTTCTTTTTAAATAACCCTAGTCCCGCAAGACCAATAAGACCTAACAGGCCTATAATATAAGCTTTATATAATTGAGGACATTCCTCATCTATTAGTGCAGATACATTACCACAGAAACAATCTTCGGGGTCTGGCTCTGTTTTAAATTGGAAGTTGTGACTAATGTTGTATTCACCTGTTACTGTATCTGTCACATTTACATACCAATAGTATGTAGTGTTGTATTTGAGTGGATGGAATTCTTCCATACAAGTTTTTTCTATGTATATGTAATATGAAATGTTATCATCTGACCATGTTCCTGTTTGATTTACATGACTATCTAAATCATCAACAATAAATTGTGTTCTTATTCTATCTCCAACTTCAAACTCATCATGAATTTGCCCCATGATATCTCTATCTGCTCCCTTAAATGAAAATACTGTTTCTCTATAACTCCCATCTATTTCTACTTCATTGTTGGTGAGTCTTATTCCCAGTCTGTCTTGGTTGGGGTTTAGTTCTTCACTCATTGCTGATACCCAATAAGTTATTGTGTAGTGACCATGTTCTAATATTGTAAAGTTATAGATATCATTCATTCCTATTCTAATACCATGACCATGGTCATATGATATGTTCTGCCATACATCTGTTGCTGAGGCTGTATGTCCAGAGTGAGAGTGACCAACTGCATGTGTTTTTTGTGATGGTGTTATTGTGTCCATACAATAGCAATATGTGCCATTTGTTACATTAGTGTAGATTTGCCATATATGATAATTGCCACAACCATTACCATTATCTTCTGAACCATATATTGTAAAGTTCATTCTATGCCCCAAGTCATTTCTTACTGTGACACACATCATATCACAACAAGGACAAGCTGTGCCATTGGGGGAAGGGGGATAGATACTGCTTACAGGACATAACTCTGGAAGAAAGCAATATGTACAAGTAATATTAGATGTATAGAGAGGACATACTATTTCTGCTCTTGCTCTCCAATAAAATAAGTAATTAGTATAATCATTTTCTGTACTACATGTAACATTTATATTGTATGCACAAAGTTGTGTTGATGTATTAACACCTGTCCAACTGTAATAATCAAGCCAATAAGAATTATTATTAGGGTTTGGTTCTGCCGACCAATTTACATATATTCCGCCTTCTGACCAATCTTGGGAGTCTCTCCATGCAATCCATTCACTGGTATATTGAGATGAATTAAACCATTGGAAGGTAACATTAATGGTGCAGTTTGCGGGGACAGTTACATTGATACAGGTTAGGACACCCTTTGCTGTAATATTAACATATTCAGGGAGCCAGTTAACTTCAGGAATTGGGTCGCTAAAGATATCATTATAAGCATAATATTCCCACCAATATTCAGAATCATTTATTACACAGAAACCGCATGATGGCATAGACATATAAGGATTGTTCCAATTACCGCCTGTTGAGTGTACTGGAGATGAACAAAGAATTAAGACAACCAATGATATCATAAGGAATTTAATTAGCCTAACCATGGTGTATAATCATCTCCTTCATACCAAATTGTTATGTCTGGGTAGTATTTATCTTGTTCTATAAATTGTAGATTTGAGCATTCTATATCATACCATGTACCATTGAAGTTTACTGATATCCAATAGTGAGTGACTGGAGTATGGGATTCTGTAGTATAGCATGTTTTACTATGAATTTCACTTGTGATGTTATGATATGTTATGTATTGATTGCACACTTCTACTTTCTCTTTAATTGTATGATTATCATATGTTCGGGTATTAAATTGTTTTTGAAGGGACTCTGACAGGGCTACTTGTTCTGGGGATATATTTGTATTGGGAATTGCTTCTTCCCCTTTATGGATAATGTATGGGGTTGGGGTGTTTGATATTAATTGGGTTACTATACCAGCTATTAGTAAAACAATTAAACCCATTGATATTATCTTTTCTTTTTTATTTAGTTTCATTAGAAATCACGACCTTTAGTTATGAAGCCTTTGTATAAGATTACTGTTACTGCAAATGCACCAACTAATCCAAGGAAGGTGCCAATATACATTGGGAATATGATTGCTCCAAATGTTCCAAGGAGTATTAAGAAGACAGCAACTCCAACTACATTTTTGCTGTGAACATAGATTATGCCAGCCATAAAGCCAAAGAATAGACCATAGAACCATGCTCCCATTACATCAACATAACAACCAAGCAAACTTCTTATTGGGTTGTCAAAGAAGTCTGTCCATATTGTTAATATTAGTGCGGGGAGAATACTACTCATAAGATTGCCACCCCCCTGTAACCATTTGATATAATCCCACAACTAATGATGACATCACTATTGCGGTAAATACTGAGACCATTATTAATCCACCAACACCTTCTGAGATAGATGAGAGTAGTAGGGCTGTATAAGTCCATAAGCCAAGGTATATCCCTGAGAATGATGCATAGACTGCTGTGTTTTGAGCGTAGGGGGATAGTTTGGAGACTGCTGCTGCTGTTGATAATGCACCAATAACTCCTATTACTATTACTAGGGTAAACATTCCTATTAGCCCTTCTATAGATTGTGCACCATAACCAATGTTCCATATACCAAGAATGTTGAAGATTGCTACTGAAATATTGAATAAGAATAGTCCCATCATAAAGTGATATGCTTTCATCTGTTTTGACCCCCTGCTAGAGCATAAACAATTGCTAAACTAATAAGTAAAAAGCCAATTGCAATATATGCAATATCAAATCCACTGACCATTGTACTAAAACCAATTATCCAAATTCCTGGGGCTGCAATTGAAAGGACTGGACTATAAGTAATAAGGGCTCCAAATATTAATACCGCAATAGCAAACATTATGAGTGTTGCCCATGGTATTGCTTCCCCAGTGTCTATGTTGTAAAAGGGAGATAGCCCGAAGATATTATAGAATAAACCTTCAATTGTTGCGGCGGTTGTAAGTGCGGTCATACCTGGGTGTAATGGGAATTGAACAGTTGTTATTGCTGTAAACATATCATGACTAAATGTTATATTGATGAAGTATGTTTGGGATTGGTTTGCTGCATTCCATGTAAAATTATATTCATTTGATGCTATTTGATATGTATATACTATGTTATAGTCTGTATCATATATAGTGCAGTTAACCCAACTAGTTGATGTTTCTGTATCAGTGTAGTGAACATATAGTCCAGTTGCTGCATCTACCCAACCAAATGATAAATCAATTACCTCACCAAAAGATATGCCTTCATCAGATATGCGGGTAATGATTATTTCTTCTTCTAATAGATTTTGGTTGGGGGCAAGTCCAATGTTTGAGTATTTTTCTGTTGAGCAATTTACTTCTACAAAGTATGCTTTTTCATGGATTAAGACAGGGTAGACTTTTTGTGCTGAATCCCAATATTGTTGATGTATTATTAGTTTGTCTGTAACATTGTAGCAGTAGAATGCGGCTGATGCATCATTGGGTGGCTTTGTGTCAAAGATATGGGAGCGGTCATCAAAGTTAAATATGTAGGGAACAAGGTGACCAGCCATATCTGTTTCTAGGGTTGCACCTGCTGTAAAATTATAATAATAGTCTAGGTAGACATTTCTATCTGTGATTAGGTAGAATGTGATTGTTTTATTGCCTGTATCATTTGATGCTGCTGATGGGAGTAAAGTTCTGCGGTATGAGCAATGAGAATCAAAGCCTGCACCTGTGCAGTTTGGGTTGATTGTTTCATTCCAATATAGTTCAAAGAATAATACTGTTCCTGATGCACCAATTGTAAAACATGATGAGAAGTTATTGTCTACATATGTTTGGTTGTTAATTAGGTATGTATCCATTAGTCCATCAGTATAGTGTATGTATAGGGTGTGATTGGAGCAGGGGTAGTCAGAGAGATTGATGGGGTCTTGATTTCTGTCTTCATATTTTAGGCATATAGTGTAGTCCCCGCCTGCTGTGCAACATATGTGAGTACCCCTTGATGCTGATAGGTAGTATGTGCCATTTGATGAGTTCCAGTTGGTCCAGAAGGAGAAGGCATAACAGGAACCTTGGTCTAGGTCAGAGATGATTGCTGTTTCATTGGTTGTGTTTGCTCCAAGGGTTCCAAATCCCCAAGAAGGCGGACAGGTTCCTTTTTCATAGTAAATTAGGGTATGGGTTGTTCCATTGTTGTTTGGTTTCTCTGTCCATGTGAGATTGAGGGCTGTAGCGTTGTGAACTGAACAATCAAGAGAAGTTGGGGGGTCAATACAATGGGTTGTGAATTCATATACTATACTTGTTTCATTACCATTTTGGTCTACTGCTTCTACCCAAAAATAATATGTAGTACAGGGGTCGGTGGCGTTCATAAAGGGAGCACAGTAAGTGCCATTGTTGACAGAAGTGTAGTTGTAGAAGTATTCCCAACCTGTTCCATTCCACCAATAAAATGTGATGTTCATTGTGAAATCATCAGGGTGAGATAAGTTTACACATATTTGGGGTGTAAGATTTACATCTGTTGCACCATCTGCAGGGGTGTTCATTGATTCATTGAAGATTGGTGCTGAAAGGTCATACTCTATCCAAAGGCGGGCAGCATGTTCTGAACTATGGTTTCTTGATGCCCATTTAGCATATGTTGTGGAACCTGCATCCCATGGATTTAAGTATGGGTCAAAACCCATTGCCCACCATCCTCGGGATATGTTGTCTTGGATGTCTTGTTTAACATCTGTAAGTGGGTACCATTCATTTGATGTTGAGTTGACATCTTTTTCTCCTGTGTTGCCTGTAAATGTAGACATTACTATTGATATGTATTTGGTTCCATTTTGACTATCTGCAGCTATTTGAGATGCTGTAAGGGTTGAAGGGCGGGATTCCATTTCATATCCATTTAGGATACCTGGACCTGAGTAACCAAGGGAGTAGACTTCAAAGGAGACATTTGTTATTTGAGCATGGGCTGGAATGGTTGATATGTTCCATTCTACAAATCCCCAATAATCTGAAGTAGTTGCTTGGGCGAGAACATAAGTAGTAGTGTTATAGATGGTTGTTGTGCTACACCATCCATCATATTCTACATCAGTGACGTGCATATCATACCTTAAAGCTGAAACACCATAACTTAATCCAACTATTAATAAAAGAAGTGCAAATGATATCAAAAGGATTCTTGATTTATTCATAGTAGTCTCCCCCATAGTAACCACCATATGATTGTTGTTTTTTAATTACTACTGATGCTACCATGGCTATGAAGAGACCAAGGGCTATGATTCCCATTGTTATTTGGAAGACAGATGTAATCATATCTAATATGGGGGTAACTTGTGTTGAAACTCCTGCTATGTCTGCACCATCTGATACTGCTTGATTGTTATAGTAGATGAGCATTGAACTTGCTATAAAGATAATAAAGAATATCCAAAAAGATATGAATAATTTTATTGTTGATATCATTGGTATGTGCCTCCTGGGTTAAGGTGTTTTAGTCCCCAACTAAATGCAAATCCTGCTGGGAATATTGCCCATAAGAATGAGATAAAGGCATAGATGGTGGGGTGGTAGATGTCTACCATTGATGTAAGGGCGGTTATGCCATAGTCGAAGACAAAGAATATTCCGCCAAATACTAAAACTCCTAATACAAATGATAATAGGGCTGCTGCTACATTCATAATTTCATCACCTTTGGTGTATACATTTTTGGTTTAAATTTTCTTTTAGTTTTTTTACTAATTTTTGGTTTTTTCATTTTACCTTTTCTTTGTTGTGCTAACCATCCTTCTACTGTGATACCTTGGAATTCGCCAGGAGAGTCTATTGCATGTGTTGTTTTTTCAATCCATCTGGGACTTACTATTTTTTTGGAACCTTTTTGGATTGGTTTTCTAAATTTGTGGCGTTTTTGAGACCATGTGAAATCATAAAGTCTTGTTGGGACTGCAGGTTTATGGGCTTTTTTAACTTTGAATGTTCGGGAGACTGTGGTATCTGTAACTAGGGCACCAATACCAAGGGCTTGATTTTTGGTCATTGGGTTGGGTGTTACTTTTACATACCGCGCTTTGGCTTTTTTAGTTGCATCTTTCTTAACATATGCATGATACCCTGGTTGATAAGCTTTTCTTCTAATTGGAGCACCTGATAATATCCTTGGTGTTTTCTTCTTTTTGGGTTTCTTTTTCTTTGGGGGCAAGTATGGTGGAGATGGGGCTCTTGTGACTGAAGGGATTGTTGGGACTGGGGTTGGTGGTTTGTATGGGGGTGCAGGTGGTGTAGTGACTGGGGGAAGAGCTTTATAAGATGGTGGAGTATAAATTGGAGTTGGGAACCTTGGAGTTGGTGGTTTTGGGTATGGTGGAGTTGTTGGGTATTTGTAAGGGGTTGGTGGGATATATGGTGAGTAGACTTTTGGATAAGTTGGATAAGCAGTAGTATATGTTGGTTTGATTGGTTGTGGGGTTTTGGTTATTGGTTCAGGTAATGTGATTTTAGCTTTTGTTGGTGTTGGGACTTTGGTTAAAGGTACTTCAGTTGGTTTAAAATATGATGGTGGGGGTTTAACACCAGTAAGGTATTGGGCTCTATATCCTTTGATTCTTGTGTAAGGATTGTATGACATTTGTGCTGATGCCATTTGAGATAACATATGTTTTTCATAATCTGCAATGTCTTTTATTCTTCCTGCTACTTCTAATCCACCTTTAAATCTTGTAGCTCTAACAAATTTTCTTTGTAATAAATCTCCAGGTCTGACCATTCTCATACCTTTAACTTTAATTGGTTTTTGTTGCCAAAATCCACCTTCATAATATTCCCCAGGTTTATAGAATTTTGGACCATGAATATCAATCCCTGAGTTGGGAAGTTTAGCTTTTAATCTTTTAGCTCCTTCAGGAGTGACTGTGTAAATATCATAATCTTTTGGTGCCCTTACTCCTTTCATTTGTGCCTTTGCTGCTGCTGACCCACCTAATACAATTTTTTCTTTTTTCAAGAAGCCAACTAATCTCTTTCTAGCGGGGGCTGAGACTTTTCTTGCCTTTGGGAATTCATATTCAAATTTGGATGGAACTTTAGCCATTTGTACTGTAGCTTTTGCTTGCTTCCACCATGTCTTGAATTCGGGGGTTCCTTTACCATAAGCCTGTTCACCCATTGCAATCATTTGTTGCTTTGACCAAACTCTTTTGTAGCCCTTTTTACCATATTTGTATGCTACTAAAATTTCTAGCCCCATTACTGCTAAATCACCATAAATATCAGATTTTTGCATTTCTAAGGTTTCTGTTTCTTTAAATTTTTGTCTTTTTAATTTTTCTCTTTCTCTTTCACCTTTTGCTTCTTTTATTCTTTTATTAAATTCATCATTAAGGTTTTTGATTCTTTTGTCTATGTCTTGGATTGTTTTTACTTTGGTTGCTATATCAACAGCCATTACTGTGCCCATTCCAACAAATAGAGCTGTTCTTATAACTGTAGTTGTTTTAAATTTACCAACATGTGTACCAAATGTTCTAACTGCTCCATGTTCTACTTTTGCCATTAGACCGCCTATGCCATAGGCAGCTACAAAGGTAGCAGCAAATTGTATTTCTTCTTTAAAAAATGCCGCCCATTCTCCCCAGGATGCTTCTGATTTTTCTAATCTTTCAAATTCAGCTAATACTGTTCCTTGTGCCCTAAAAAGTCTATCCCATTTCTTTTCTATTGCCGCTATTTCTTTTTGATATTTTTCTTTACCATAATAATCAACATCTATTGGTAATGGTCTGTGCATTCCTGCCCAGACTGCATCTATAAATTGTCCACCTGTTTTAAAGAACATACCAATGGAACCTAAGAGCCATCCAAGGGGGTTTTCTCTTGCTAATATTTTTTGTTTTTCAGCATGAACATATCCCATAAAATCTTTATATGCCCAAGACTCTGCTGTGGCTTTTGAAACTGTTTCCCCTGATGCTGATTTAAAAGTAGCCCAATCAGGAGCATATTTAATTTGAAGATATGTTTGTTCCTCTTGAGACATGTCTGGTGGCGGGGTATAATGAACATGACCATACTCATCAACATAAGCTTCAACAAAGGCATTCCCCGCTGGTAAGTTTTTCAAAGTCTCTAATGATTTGTCAATATCTTTTCTTCTCTGTATGTATTTATCCATACCAATTTTGTAATCTTTTAGTTGTTGATACAATTCTTTTTTAGTATAAGTTTTATTATCAATTGTAAAAGAATCTACTTCTACTTTCTCTAATTGCTTCCTTGCATAATCAATGTCAGCCTTATATTTTCTAGCCTGTTCTATTGATGGGACAGTGCTTGGGCCTTTGGGTAAGGGTGGTCGGGTGATTTGTGCTTCAGCTCTTTTTTGGGTTATAGGTTTGGGGACAGGGGGTGTAGGTGGGGTTGGTGTAGGTTTGGCAGTTCTTTTTTCATACATCTTATAACCAAGGGTTGCGGTCGCACCACCTTGTAAAATGAGAGCCCTTTCCTTAGGGGTTGCATCCTTTGGGACAGCTACTGCCATATCTTCTCCAATATGGTATATGGAGTAGGTACTATAAATAATTTGGGTTCAATTGGTTAAAGTATTTAATAATATCCTTTAAAGTTGGGTTATTATATACTGGGGTGAAAAAAACTAATAGACCCCCATCTGTATATTATTTATTGGTTATTTCTTTTATATATACATAAGTATAACTATAACATATCACAATATAGAATAATAATATGTTTTAGAAATAATCACTTATATTATTAGATTTGTTTAATACTCTTTTACAGAAGGACTCTATTAGGGCTACCCCTGTGTCTTTTGGTATCTCTATTTCTACTCTACTAAATTTTTTGTATGTCTTTGCTCTAGTACTGATTAGGGGTGTGTCTGTTGGGTCATAGATTACTATTTGTATTTCATCACCATATACTTGGGAGTCAGATGTTTTTTCTAATGCTATGTTCCCTTTGATTGTTATTCTTCTGTCATTGGGTTCTATACCAAATGCTGTGGTAGATGTGACTGGGGTAGTGGTTTCTATTATGTGGTACTTGATGCCCCATTTGGATTCATTTATTTTTTCTATAAGTTTGATGCCATTGTGTGTGAATGGTTCATTTTTAATGTTGGTCATGTGAGACCTCTATTTTCTTTCTGCCTGTTTTGTTTTTTGCACCCTTTGGTCTACCTGCTGGTCTTTTTGGTGGGTCGGGTCTTCTACTTAATTCTTTAAGGACTAATTCTCTTCTAGGACCTTTGCAACTAGACATG
>Ga0272442_10004100_pt1 | contig 20071 bp, 12 predicted proteins | sample SSMForm2O_FD_200262 | JGI IMG/M metagenome (GOLD analysis project Ga0272442, IMG submission 200262) | Marine sediment archaeal communities from Little Sippewissett salt marsh, Falmouth, MA, United States - SSM-Form-2O | ecosystem: Environmental > Aquatic > Marine > Wetlands > Sediment ... | reverse complement strand
GAACGTGCCTTTTTTAAATCGAGGCAACAGACCTATCGCTAAGCCTTTTGAGGTGACTTCTATGCTCTTGGGCCATTGTTGCCAGAAATCCCGTAACGCAATGGCAACCGTTCCTTTTCCATCATCCATTTCAGCCCATCCCGGAGCTTTCGTTCCATGACCTGGGGCGCCTTCTAAGCGGTAGTTCCTATCGTCAATCTGAAACAAACGCACCGACGAAACGGGTCCTCCGCTCCATCCCGGCGTTCCACCCACTATCGCCGAACGCATTCCATTCAGAGGGGTCACCGTGAATTCCAAATCGCGAAGATGATGAATGACGTCATTTTCCGAATCGACCAAGATCTGCGGTTCAAGATAGATTTTGGACAGCCCGGCGAAAACAGAAGCTAACATCCGAAACCCGAAAACATGTTGCCCATCAGAATCGCGAAAGGTGCCCCGTAAAAGCAGTGTCGAACGCATCCGGCCCTCCGTCTGGACATCCACCGATTCGACTTTTGCCGTGCACGTCCCGCCTTCGCGATCCGTCATTGCCAGACCAAGATCAAACCGACCGGATATTCGCAATAGAGCGTTAGACATCGGCGAAACAACCATATTTCCCGTTCTCATCGATGGTGTGGTTCGCTTAACGATCTGTACGGGAGATTCCAGATCGACCGCCTCGGATTCCTTCCCCCAGCATAGGTTAAACGTTGCCCTGGTACCGGAAGCAGGTTTAGCCTGGAAATCCAGCAGGACCCAACGGGCACTTCCATCCTTCCATCGGGCAAGAACCGTTGTTTGTAACGGAACGGGATGATCCCGCCCATCAAGCAGGGTGAAAGGAACTCCTTTCGGAGCAACTCCTTGGGCAAGAGGTACACCGCCGGTCACCGGCCGAGACGATTGCAGCTCGCTGGTATTCCACACAAGAATGGGCATTTGTTTCATCGGCGAGACGGCGGAATCGCTGCCAAACGAACCGGCAACCGGCAGAAGGCCCACCCAAATGGAAAGAACAAGAACTCGTTTCATAATCGTCCCCTTCAACATAGATTTACTGATACTCCCCACTTATAGCGACATAGAACAAAAAACGCAACTGCATTTAGAACGTGACAATTTGCTCGCATTTTTCACGACAATGCTCTATAGTGGTTAGGACTGAACTTTTGCAAAATTGAAGTTAGGCATACTTTTGGAAAGAAAAAATCTTGTCTCTTGATTTTTTCTTTCTAAAAAACCGATGTCTAATGTCGCACGGGGCAACATGTTATGATCTGACCGCCGATGATTGTCAGAAAATCATGAAACCGATTTTCTGAAATAATATATGCCTAACTTCAATTTTGCAAAACTCTTGTTAGAAATGAAATCGTTGAGAAATCCAATGGATACACAACAATGAGTAAGCTGACAAGACGACATTTCTTAAAGTCAATAGGAATAAGCGCATCAGCCATCATCCTGCCGCGGTTGACGAAGGCTTCGGATACCATCAAACGACCCAACATCGTCATTATCATCGGCGACGACATCGGGTATTCCGATTTCGGTTGCTACGGAGGCGAGATTGAGACGCCGAACATTGACAGGATTGCCGCGGACGGCGTTCGGTTCACACAATTCCATACCGAAAGCATGTGCGCACCCACCAGGGCGACTCTGCTAACGGGTCAGTATTATATTCGCGGCTACCACAACGGGCGGAACGTCACTATCGCAGAGGCCCTTTCAAATACCGGCTATCGAAACTGTGCCGTGGGCAAATGGCACAACGCAGGCGAGCCTATCCTCAACCGAAAGGCGCCTCTGGAACGAGGTTTCGACCACTTCTTCGGAACGCCCCAGGGATGCGGCAGCTTCTTCGCTCCGCTGACGCTGAGCCGGGACGGCGAGCCGGCCGAAGAGGAGTGGCGGACGAACGAGACGTTCTACTACACCGACGCCATCAGCGATAATGCGGTACGATATATCGAGCAGACTCCACGAGAGACACCGCTTTTTCTTTACACGGCCTTCACCGCGGCCCACTGGCCCCTGCACGCCCGCCCCGAGGACATCGACAAACAAAAAGGTCGCTATGCCATGGGCTGGGACGAACTTCGCCGACATCGGTTCGAACGTATGAAGAAGCTGGGCATCGTCAAGCCCGATACACCGCTTTCACCGCGTCATCCCAACGTTCCGGCATGGAAGGATGAGCCGCACAAACAATGGCAGCAGCGACGGATGGAAGTTTACGCCGCTCAAATCAAGTCCATGGACGACGGAATCGGCCGGATCATGAAAGCCCTCAAGCAGACCGGTCGGCTTGACAACACGCTCATCATGATATTGGTCGATAACGGCGGATGTCACGTGGAGTACAAGCCGTCGCGCACGGGGCCCTTCCTGAACAAACAAACACGCGACGGACGGCCGATCAAGACGGGTAATCTCCCCGACGTGATGCCCGGACCGGAAGATACCTGGCAGAGCTACGGATATGGATGGGCGAATGCGAGCAATACGCCGTTTCGTCTGTTCAAACAGTACGATCATGAAGGCGGCATCTGCGTGCCGCTGATCGTCCGATGGCCGGGAGTTATCCGCAATAGCGGGCAGATCACTCACCAGGTCTGCCACGTGGCGGATATCCTGCCGACGGTTTTGGAGGCCGGGGGCGTTTCGTATCCAAAGACCTATGATGGCCGGAAAATCGATCCGTCCGATGGAAAGAGCATGGTTCCCATCCTCCGGGGACAGATGCGTCAGGGGCATGATGTCTTGTTCTGGAAATATGCCCATGGCTGCGCCGTCCGGCAGGGAAAATGGAAGTTGGTGAGAATGGATAAGCAACCTTGGGAACTTTATGACATGGACTCAGATCCGGTCGAGCTTGTAAACCTGGCCCGCACATACCCGGAAAAAGTAGCTCGGCTTGAAGTCCTCTGGAAACAATGGTACGCAAACGCCGCGAAAAAATCGTCCGGCAAGAAAAGAAGTAAAAGCTGAGAGGATATGCGGGGAACGTTTTAAGACAGGGATTAATCCATGCGTGATGTATCAAGACGTGAATTTATCGCCGGCTCCGTCGCGCTGTTGGCGGGTCCGGCGGTTTTAGGCGAGGACAGCGCCGAGAGCAAACGATGGCTCATCGGCCATCACTTCTGGAATTGGGACCATGCCTGGAATAAAGGCGAGTTTCTCGATAAACGACTGATGCTGACCCAACGAACCGTTTACGACGGCTTCGAGGCCAAGCCCCACGAAATCGGGCAACCTCCCGAAATCGTGAAGGAAAAATGTGCCGGGCTTGGTATTCAGTGTGCCGCCATCGGCGGCGATCTCAAAGACGGCATCGATTATGCCTTCAAAGTCGGGGCAAAGATCGTTCGCTCGGGCGTGCCCAAAGAACAAACGAAACGATGGGTGGACTATGCGGGCGAACGGGATATTATCATCGTGGTCCACCCGCACATCGGTCAGCCGGGACAGCCGGGAGCGATAGAGACACGCGAGGACTTGTTACGGTATCTCGACGAACGGCCCGGCGTGTTTGCCTGCCCCGATACCGGTCATCTGGCGCTGTGCGGTTCGGACCCGGTGCAGACCATTCGCGATCTCGGCCCGCGGTGTCGCTATATCCATCTCAAGGACATTCGACCGGAGAGGGTCGGCAAAAGAACACGCAAGGGAGATAAGTTCTGCGAGCTGGGTACGGGGGCATTGGATGTGAGGGGTGTGTTGAAAGCGATGGAGGATATCGACTACAAAGGCTGGATCATGGTCGAGCGGGACAGCCGGGTGCCGGATTACGTACGGAGCGCGAAAAACATGCGTTCTTTGCTGCGCAGCATGGGGTATTGATTCGAAGTTAACATGCAAACCGAATAATTGTGAGTAACAGACATGAACGAGAAGACTCTATCTGAATATATTGACGGATTGCCAAATATCTGCGGATCCGAGGACCTCGTGGCTGAGGCCACGCGTCGCACCGGACCGTTCTACCTTCCCGACAGCGACGTCAAATTCGATGGTATTCAAAGTGCCTTTGCGACGGGGCTTCACATGCATCAGCCCCTGATACCCGCGGGAGGCGAGGACCTTCGGACGGCAGAAATCATAAGCAACCTCCAGGATATGATGGACCATCCGGACATCGGGGATAACCATAACGCTTCCGTCTTCCATAAATGCTACAAGCGCATCGGAAAGTTCATCCGGGAACTCGTGCAGGCGGACAAGAAGCCCCGCGTGATGCTCGATTATTCGGGTTGTCTGCTCCACGGCCTATGCAAGATGGAGTTGGATGACGTGATAGACAGTCTTCGGTCCGTCACCTGCGATCCGGCTTATCGCCATTGTGTCGAATGGCTCGGCACCCCCTGGGGACACGCCGTCGCTCCCTCCACGCCGGTCCAGGATTATCGCTTACATATTCTCGCCTGGCAACATTTCTTTGCTGCGTTGTTCGGGTTCGAGGCATTGAGCCGCGTGAGGGGATTCTCCCCATCCGAAATGGCTCTACCCAACCACCCGGATGTATTCTACGAATTCGTCAAGACCCTCAAAGATTGTGGCTATCGCTGGGTCCTCGTACAGGAACACACCATCGAACGAATCGAAGACGGCGGTCCCGTGAATGATCCACACATGCCGCATCGCCTGATCGCAAAGAATTCACTTGGCGAAACCCTTTCTATCACGGCGATTATCAAGACGCAAGGCAGCGATACGAAACTGGTCGGCCAAATGCAGCCGTATTTCGAGGCTCAAACGCTTCATCGCCGGGAATTGGCCGGGAAATCCATTCCTCCTTTGGTCACTCAAATCGCGGATGGTGAAAACGGCGGCGTCATGATGAACGAATTCCCGCCCAAGTATAAAGACGTGATGTCCGAAGCGACGGACGGCTCCAGCCCCCCTGCCAATCCGACGGAATACCTGGAATATCTTGAGAGCATAGGCATTCATGAGTCGGACTTCCCCTCCATTCAACCGGTGATGCAAAGTCGCATCTGGGATAAATTCACAGAGGGAGCCGGCCCGGAGGCATTGGAAAAACTCATCGAGAGTCTGAAAAAAGAAGACGACCGGTTCCACATGGAAGGCGGTAGCTGGACCAACAATATCTCGTGGGTGCGAGGTTACGAAAGCCTATTAGGACCGATGCAGAAGGCAAGCGCCCTGTTTGCTGAAAAGGTGCTGTCCCGTGACATCCCGACGTCACATCCGGCTTACACAAACGCCTTATTCCATCTGATGAATGTACAGACAAGCTGTTTCCGGTACTGGGGCGAAGGGACATGGACGGACTACGGCCGGGAATTATGCCGCCGTTTAACCGATATCCTGAAGCAGGAATTCTGATTCTTCTTACAATCCGACGACGCGTTTGAGTTGTTCCTTCGCGTCGTCTATTGTACCGCGTTCTCTGGCGCGGGTGACACCATGTTTGTCGCACAACTCTATGAAGCGTTCGACTAATGGTCGCATACGCGCGGCTAAAACAGGATCGACCTTTGACTTGTCCTTGATATACCAGATCGGTTCGAGAGCCGCCCGGTAAGCGCAGATGGAGGCCTTTTCCACGCGGGAACGAACCGCATCGTTTTCGGCCAGGTCCATTGCTTCCGCAAAGGCTTTCAAGCCCGCCCGGGCAACAGAGTCATCGACGGCGTAGTCCTTCGCCCTGCCGAAACAGTTCCGATGCAACCCGCTGGCGAGGGCACGCTCGTGAGTCAGGTTAATGAACCGCCGTATTGGATCCGCCGCCCGGCCATAGTGCAAATCAAGAAATTCGTCTATGAGCTTCTGACCGCTTTTGTTTGGATCCCACAACAGGTTCGCCATCACGTAATTACGTAAATCGGACAACTCGGCCCCCAGGGCGTTGCCCGCCGCCTGCATGAATATTCCTATCGCATTGTTGGCGACAAAATAGCGGATGTTCGGTTCGATCACGTGCAGATTCGGGCACGGAAGCAGATAATTACTGAAGTTCGTGTTGTAGTTCCAGATGGAGATGTTCTTGCACATCGAGCCCCAGCGAGCCAGGTCCTGACAAAACTGCACGTTTTTCTCGCAGTTCGGATCGTTGATCGGATGCAAAACGCAACATTCGATACTGCACAATTGAATCTGAACATTCGGTCGGGGCTTGATGGTTTTGGGCGGCTTGCGCGAATACCAGTAAGACAACGTGCCTATCATGACATCCGGATAGTCCTTCGCCACGGCATCGGCGACCGCATTAACAAACGTCAAAATCGAGCCCATCGGTGTGCCTTCCCGCTCATCAATGGCGGCGCATTGAGGGCAGCGACAATACTTATCATTGTCGTTCTGGCTGACGGAGATGTTCTCCATATCGGGGTGTTTCTTGAGAGTATCCAAAACTGCATCGGTCACGATTCGCAGAACGTCGGGATTCGTCAGGCACAGTTCCGGCCCTCCCCCTCCCATTTCCAGTTTGCGTTCGCCGTCAACCAGGGCGAAATATTCCGGATGGTCCTTCCCGTATTTCTGCGCCGGGACGTAATGGAAAAAGCTGTGGTTGATGTTATTCAATCCCGTCTTACCGCCCAGCCTGGGATCGTTAGCCACCGTATTGACCCGAATCCGCGTGGCGAAAGCGGGATTCCGGTTGGTCTCGCCGTAATAGCTCCAGCGGAAACGCAGAGGCGGATGATAAAAATGGTCCAACGGCCCGACGACGCGCCAGCCTCCGATTGGAGGCACATGCGTGTGGTCAACACTAAGGAATCGCACGCCGACGTAATCTTCGAGGAAGGTGTAAACGCCGTAAAGCGTTCCCCGCGATCCGGGCTCTTCCGATCCGGCGATGGCGATATGATCATTGCGCACAACGATCCGGAAGTCCTCCTCCCCGAATTCTTTCGTATTGAAGCTTACCCTGCTGGCGCGCATCGCGGGGCTTGCGCCAATAAAGATATGTCGCGGTCCGCTATGCGTGAGGTCCGCTTGCTGAACAATAGGCAATTTAATACCTCCGGCTTGAGCGAAGAGGCTCTGGAACTCTTCCGCGGCGTACATTTCACTCGGTAAAGCATCCTCTGCTACGATGATGTCCCACCCGGCAAGATCGGCCAGGTTCACACCACGCGGAACGGAGGCGGAAACGGAACACACCATAAAAGTAAACAACACAAATATCTTCATGATAGCATAGCGACACATAAGCTGATCTCCTTTCCTTAGCCGGGCCGTACATATATTCACACAAGAATCTATGAACTGTTTCTTTAACATAATGTGTCCCGACATACTTCGTCAAATCATAATTTTCTTGAGATTGAGGCAAAATCTTCTTAATATAAGATTCGTAGTCGTCAGGAATTTTCTTATGTGAAGTGTAAATAGGAAATCCCGGACAAAATGCAGAACGCGACCTCTGACTCTAAATGGAAACGAACAATGCAGTCCTCCAATTGCAGAATCACGCGACGGGCGATGCTGATCGGCGCAGCACAGGCGGGGATCGCAGCCTCCGTGGCCTCTCAGTACCGGCCGTCCCTTGCCTCGGGGGCGTCCTCAAACCTCCACGACGTCCAAGTCTGGGACATGCACGGACATCTGAGCTCGCCCGGGAACACGCCCGGGGAGAGAATGGATAACCTGCTGAAGTTTGCCGATCGCATGGGGATCGAGCGGGTGATCGTGTTCATGGGCTATCCGTGGGCCTACGACCCCTCGCCCGATGAGATCCGGCGTCAGAACGACCAGGTCCTTCGGGCCGTCGAACATTCTCGCGGACGGGCTTTGGGTTTCGTGTATCTCAATCCGAAGCACACCGAAGAGAGCCTCGATGAGCTGGATCGCTGCGTCCGTGATGGTCCGATGGTCGGTGTTAAGCTCTGGGTCGCAATACGTTGCCACGAAAAGTGTCTCGACCCAATCATCCGACGCGCCGCCCAACTGAAGGCCCCTGTCCTTCAGCACACTTGGTACAAGATCACCGGTAACCTTCCCGGAGAATCGACGGCCACCGACCTGGCCGCGCTGGCGAGACGTCATCCGAAAGCGTCGTTCATTGCCGCCCACGCCGGCGGGGATTGGGAGCGCGGTATCCGTGCGATCCGCTCGACGGCAAACGTCACGGCGGAAGTATGCGGCGGCGATCCCACGGCAGGATTTGTCGAAATGGCCGTCCGCGAGCTCGGCGCCGAACGTGTGATGTACGGCAGCGACTTCGCCGGCCGAAGCTTTGCCTCCCAATTGGCCAAGGTCCTCGGAGCCAACGTCCCGGAGAATGCCAAACGACTGATTCTTGCAGGCAATATCAAGAGGATGCTCGCCCCGATCCTTGCTGCAAAGGGGATCCCACTATGATCATCGACGTCAACGTCAATCTATCGCGATGGCCGTTCCGCAGACTCCCTTGCGATGAGCTTCCCGGGCTCATCGAGAAGCTCCGCGACTGTGGTGTAACTGAAGCCTGGGCGGGGAGTTTCGACGGTGTGTTTCACAAGGACATAGGCGGTGTGAACGCCCGGCTGGTCGATGATTGCCGTAAAGCTCGGACAGTGCGGCTCCGCCCGTTCGGCTCCGTCAATCCCATAGTCCCCGATTGGCGCGAAGACCTCCGCCGTTGTCACGAGGACTACCAAATGCCGGGGATCCGCCTCCACCCGGCCTACCACGGCTATTGTCTCGACGATCCCGTCTTTGCCGAGCTTCTTACCCGCGCCCAGGAGCGCGGACTCATCGTACAGCTCGTCATGCGAATCGAAGACCCCCGAATGCAGCATCCCTTGATGCGCGTGCCCGATGTGGACACGAAGCCGCTACCGGGCCTTCTCACGGCTCGTCCAGAGCTGCGCCTGGTTCTGCTGGGGGCATTGCAAATCCTTCGCGGCCAAGCCATCACGCAGCTGATTCAAGCCGGTAAAGTCTATTTCGAGATTTCCACGCTGGAAGGAGTCGGCGGTATTTCCAGCCTGTTGAGTCATGTTCCGGGTGACCGGATTCTGTTCGGATCCCATTTTCCACTCTTCATCCTGGAATCTGCCATCCTAAAGCTGCAAGAATCCGAACTCTCTCCCGCAAGAGCCAACGCGATAACCCACGAGAATGCTCAACGCTTACTGAAAACACCAACCGTCACCCAAGATTCGGTTATTTGAGAATTCTCGCAGATCGTAACCGATGCCCGGTCGCAAAGTAGATATCTTTACCCAATATCGGCCCGGCGATATTGATCCCTCTCTCATCACTGATTACCACCTTCACTGCATGAGAATCCGGATCGAACCGATAGATACATGACCGCGTAAAACCGTATATTTGGCCGTCAGGCCCATTCTGTAAACCCAAATCGAGCGGAGCCCCTTCAGGAACAGCGATCTGGGCCACAAACTGAAAGGACTTGGGATCAAAGACGAATATCTCCGGCTTGCTCCCTTTCCCTCTTACGGTGCCGTAGAGCCTTCCGTCCGGTCCGACCAAAAGGGCGTTGAATGAAGCTACCTTGTGGTCCAGGGAGCCGCTCCAGACTTTCTTCTCAGCACGATAGTCCCACATGAACAAAACCGCCTGATCGACCTTCGGTTGCGTTCCCGATCCCCCGGCGATGCTCGTACCTACCGCTATGAGTTTCTGATCCTCCAGGTGGGCGAGGGTATAGCAACTCCCATCCCCAAAAATACGATAATATGCTTTCTTCTCGCCTGTTTCAGGATCGTAATATGAAAGCGGTCCGCCCCACATCCCGTAATCCGGGAGCGAGGCGAGCCAGATTCGTCCCATCGGACCCGCCAGTGTGGACCGTGGACGATAGGAAATATCGTCAATGCGCCCCAGGTCACGGGGGTTGTCTTTCGACTTATTTCCAAAGTGATACGGCTTGCCGGGATTATAGACAGAGAGGCGCGCCCCCGGATAGGACGAAATGTAAATATTGCCTTTGTCAGTCGCCATGGAATAGGCTTCGCCCGTAGAAGCCGAGCATCGACCCAGATCCGCAAGATCCCCGCTCGTTGGATCGAAGCGAAACAGATGGAGCGGGAGATAGCTCGAACCATAGATACAACCGTCGGGACCGGCGTGGATATAGAAAATGTCGCTCCCGCTGGCCTTGTAATCGAGTTCGTACGTGTGAACTTTGCCGTCAGGCCGAGAGATTGCGAGTTTGCGGTAGAGTTGTTCGGCGGAATCGGCAAAAGCGAAAGTGCTCCCGTCCGGGAGTGTCGGAGCGGGTTTGGGCTTCGGCACGGCTTCCACCGGAATGGCCCGCATACCCTCGATGCGGAAATGGCCTTCACTGGACGTGATGTAAAGCCAGTCATCTTCACCCTTTACCAGATCAAGATTTCCCTGCCCTTTGGGTACGATCGGTCCGACGCCTTCTTTTTGAGCGGTCTCGGGATCGAACACGACGACATGAGGCCGGGTCACGCGAATCAGGCAGGCGACCTTTCCATCCTTGTTCACGAGGGGATAATTATACATATCGACCTCGTCCATGCGACCGTGACGGGTGAACCGGGCTCCATGAGGGTCATAACAGGTCAGGTCGGCGGTTCCATAGCTGCCGATCCAGATTCGGCCCTTTTGGTCCTCGTCCAGACGGCAGGGAAACGTCGCCTTGCCGGGATGGATTTCGCCGAGATCTTCAAGAACTTCCCGTTTCGGATCGAAGCAGAGTAGATGTCCTGAATAGGCGGCGCCGATATAGAGTTTGCCGCTTCGACTGAGAAGCGTGGCCGTCGGGAAGTTCGAGCGGCCAACGCCGGCAACAAATTGGCGGCATGCACCCGTCGCCGGATCGATCTGCAACACAAACAGGTTGTCGGCGGTCTGGCCCATTGTGGCATAAATGCAAGGCGCTCCCCGACCGGTCTGCCCCGGGTGTAATCGCACCCAATTGACGGATTGCACGGGGGTTCCGATATCCCGTATGCTGATCGTACGGGCTTCTTCCGCATGACTGTACGTCGCTCCACAGACCATCAAACAGGCCAGAGCAACGAAGAATCGTCTGTTGTTTCGTGAAAACATTATCATATTCATCTCTCTCTTAACGGCTTTTCGACATTACGATGCACTATCACAGACATTGTAAATCTATCACTATCACGGTCAATAATAAAGAATGCAGCGTGTGTTTGCAGATAAAAACTTGTATAATGGCGCCGGCGACCGTGTTGCTGTGACATTGAATGAATCCAATATTACGCGAAGTACGTGTTTTCACTTGGATACACTATACCCTATTCTTAGATACATAAAAAGGAAATCAATTGTGAACGCTAAAGCCAAATCGTTGATCGTTATCATCTTATTGTGTTCTTGCTGGCAGACTTCGAGCGCAAACGGCTGGAATCAGTTTCGCGCCGATGCCGCACGGACGGGCTATACCGCGGATTCCCTACCCGCCGATCTCTCGTTGCAGTGGACATATAAGCCGGCCCACTCCCCCCGACCCGCCTGGCAGGGAGAAGACACGCGTATGCCCTTCGATTACGCCTACCATACGATCATCGCCGAAGGTCTCGTTTTCTTCGGCAGTTCGGCGAATAACAAGGTCTATGCCGTGGATATTAACAACGGCAGAGAACAATGGTCATTTTACACCGACAGTCCTATCCGTTTTGCCCCGGTGTTCTGGAAGGATCGATTATTTATTTCCAGCGATGATGGATATTTATATTGCCTGCGGGCGGAGACCGGAAAGCTTCTCTGGCGCAAGCGTGGAGGTCCGGCCGGAGATATGGTGCTTGGAAACGGACGTATGATGTCGCGATGGCCGACACGAGGCGCTCCCACGATGGTCGATGATGTTCTCTATTTTTGTGCGGGTATTTGGCCTTCGGAAGGGATTTATCTTTATGCAATCGAACCTGAAACGGGTAAGGTACTCTGGATCAACGACTCGTCCGGCGATATCTTCATGAACCAGCCCCACCCGACGGCCCAGGCCCGGAGCGGCGTCTCGGCGCAAGGTTACATCGCGGCTTCCGGCGACACATTACTGTTACCCACTGGCCGAGCGGTACCCGCCGCCTTTAATCGAAGCGACGGCACCTTTCGGTATTTTCATCTCCAGAGATACGGTCAGGTCCGGCCGGGCCCCTTCCCGGTCCTGATGGGCGGATTTATCTTCAGCAGAAACGAATTATTTCAATCCGATAGTGGCGAGCTACTGCTCAAAGGAACGCCCGGCTCGGCTATCGCGGTTTTCCCGGAACATGTCGTTTTTGCCCAGGGGAACAGAATTCGGGGCATTCCCCGGTCTAAACTTCTCGGAGAAAAGCAGATAAAGGATTCAAAAGGAAACATTAAGAAACAAACCGTGCTGAACACCCCATCCTGGTCGATCCTCTGCCCGGAACCGATGGGCGTGTCTCTCATCGGCGCCGGCGAAACCGTCATTGTAGGAACAAAGAACCACAAGGTCATCACGGCGAACGTGGATACCCAATCCGTCGTTATGACCGCGGAAGTGGACGGAAACGCGTTGGGACTCGCCGCGGCGGAAGGTTATCTTATCGTCAGCACGGATCGGGGAACCATCTACTGCTTTGGAAGTCGTCAGGCAAATCGTACGGTCGAAACAGGTCCTGAACCAAAATCATCCGTCTATGGCAAACACCGAAGGTACGCCAAAGCCGCAGAAGAGATTATGGCTAAAACGGGAATAACCAAAGGATATTGTCTCGATCTTGGTTGTGGCGACGGTCGGCTTGCTTATGAACTGGCCAAACGTACAGACCTTAATATCTACGCGGTTGAACCGGACCCTGCGAAAGCCGCCCAAGCACGCAAGCGGCTCGATGACGCCGGGCTATATGGCACACGGGTAACCGTATTGCAGCGAAGCCTTTCTGAGACGGAGCTTCCGAATTACTTTGCCAACCTGATTGTATCCGGAGCGTCGATAAGACAAGGGGCCAACGATGTACCCAAGAAAGAGATAAATCGTATTCTAAGGCCTTATGGCGGCACGGCGTGTCTGGGCAAACTCAACGAAATGCGTGTGACCGTTCGCGACCCTCTCAAAGGCGACGGCAGGTGGACGCACCAATATTGCGATCCCGCGAACACAAATTGCTCTACGGATGAGTTAGTCCGAGGACCCCTGGAAATGCTGTGGTTCGTTGACAACGATTTCGAAATGCCCTCTCGACACGGTCGCGGCCCCGCGCCGCTTTGCCTCGGCGGACGGCTGTTCGTTGAAGGCTTGCATGGCCTGCGCGCGCTCGACGCCTACAACGGGCATGTCCTCTGGGACTACCCCGTTAAAAACATCTTAAAAGCTTACGACCAGGAACACCTGATGGGAACGGCCGGGACCGGTAGTAACTTTTGTGTAACTGCTACAGGTCTTTTTGTACGCACAGAAGATAAATGTTTAAAGCTCAACCCGGCTACAGGTAAACTCATCGTAGGATTCGAGGCCCCGGAACATCCAAAGAGCAAGATGAAAATATGGGGATATATCGCCTGCAAGGACCAGACATTGTTTGGCACGTTAGCCGATACGGAACACATCGTGAACTACCGCTACGGAAAGAGCGACATGCAAACGCAGTTTACGGAATCCGTCCTGCTGTTTGCGATGGACGCCGAAACCGGTAAGCCGAAATGGACCTATACACCCAAACATTCCATCCGGAACAACACGATCGCCATCGGGGACGGCACGATTTATCTCATCGACAGGCCGATGGCCTTAAATGACCGAATGCAGATTCTCGACAAAGATCAAGCGGCAAAAGAAAAGGGAAAGCTTAAAAACTATTCACAGCCGCTGGGGACGCTTGTTGCACTCAACATGGACAACGGGAACGTTCGCTGGGAGGTCTCCGACAACATTTACGGCACGATGCTGGCGGTGAGTGAGAAGTATGACGTGTTGCTGATGTCCTATCAGGACACGCGGTTCAAGTTAGTGTCCGAAGTCGGCGGCAAAATGGCCGCTTTTCGCGCTTCGACGGGAAAGAAGGTGTGGGACGCGGAAGCACGCTATGGTTCTCGGCCCATCCTCAACGATTCCACGATTTACGCCCAGCCCGGTGCGTGGGACCTGTTGACCGGCGAGAAAAAGGATTTTCATTTTGAACGCTCCTATGGCTGCGGCACCCTGGCCGGCTCGAAGCATTTATTGGCTTTCCGCTCCGCGACGCTCGGATACAGAGACCTGCTGACCGACACAGGGACGATCAACTACGGCGGCATCCGGCCCGGCTGCTGGATTAATACAATCCCCGCCGCCGGGCTGCTTCTGGTTCCCGAAGCGTCCAACCGGTGCGTCTGTAGTTATCTCATCAAAGCCACCATCGCTTTGCAGCCCATACAACAATAAGCACGGTTTTTCATGACGTAACCGGAAACGAAGTCAACGACGTAAGATCGATCAGTCACATACGAAATGAATACAAAATATATACGAAATTTTTCGATTATCGCCCATATCGATCACGGCAAAAGCACGCTGGCCGACCGCATGATCGAACTGACCGGCACGATTTCCGACCGTCATAAGGCCGAGCAGCTTCTCGACGACATGGATATCGAGCGGGAACGTGGAATCACCATCAAGGCGTCGGCGGTCACGATGGAGTATCAGTACGAGGGTCAAACCTATATGCTGAACCTGATCGATACGCCCGGCCACGTTGATTTTCATTACGAGGTGTCACGCGCCCTGGCCGCCTGTGAGGGCGGGCTCCTCGTGGTGGATGCCAGCCAGGGCGTCGAGGCGCAGACGGTCGCGAATGCTTATCTGGCGATGGAAAACGATGTCGAACTTCTGAGCGTTATCAACAAAGTGGATTTGCCCGCGGCGGACGTGCACTTAGCCGCCGAGGAGATCGGCCATGTGATGGGGATCGGCGCGAACGAGTGTTTCAAGGTCAGCGCGAAGACCGGGTTGGGCGTGAAAGAGCTCCTCGATGCGATTGTGACGTTCCTTCCGGCGCCGGAGGATAAAAGCAACCAGCCGACGGCGGCGCTGATTTTCGACAGCCATTGCGATCAGTACCGAGGCGTGATCTGTTACGTGAGAGTCTTTGCCGGGTCGTTGAAAGTCAAACAAAAGGTCAGCTTTATGCGAGGCGGCAGAACGTATCTCATCACCGAGCTGGGAAAATTCAAGCCGGAGATGACCGCGGTTGACGAACTTGGCACAGGCGAGGTGGGTTATGTCATCGCCAACATTCACGAGCTGGCGGACGTGACGATAGGCGACACGATTACGGATCATGCCAGGCCGGCGTCGGAGGCCCTGCCGGGCTATAAACAGCCGATGCAGATGGTTTTTTCGGATTTTTATCCCGGAACACATACGGATTATTCGGACCTGAGAGATGCATTCGATAAGCTGACGCTGAACGATGCCAGTTTTTCATTCAGCCCTCAAAACTCGCCGGCGCTGGGTTTCGGGTTTCGCTGCGGCTTTCTCGGTTTGCTGCATATGGAGATCGTTCAGGAGCGCTTGGAACGCGAGAATGATATCGAGGTCGTTCAGACGGCGCCGACGGTGAGTTACGAGGTCGTCACGAAGGGAGGAGAGGTTAAGAGAATCGAATCGCCGAGTCAATTGCCCGATCCGAGTCATATCGAAGAACTTCGCGAGCCTTTCGTTCGACTAGAGATCATCACCGGAACCGATTCGATCGGCGGGATTATGAAACTGGCGGATTCCAGGCGGTGCAAGCTCGTGAAGACCGATTATCTGAGTACGACCCGGGTGATGTTCGAATATCAAGCCCCGCTCGCTGAGATCGTGTATGATTTTTACGATCTTCTCAAGGGGATCAGCCGCGGCTATGCAACGATGGACTACGAGTTTATCGGCTATCGGGCCGGCGATCTTGTTAAGATCGATATCCTTGTGAATCAGGTGGCGGTCGATGCGTTGAGTCTGATCGTCCATCGCAGTAAAGCAGAGCCGAGAGGTCGCAGGCTGATCATCAAGCTGCGCCGCGCGATCCCGCGGCATCAGTTTGAAATTCCCCTGCAGGTGGCCATCGGCGGAAAAATCATCGCCAGAGAAACCATCAAAGGCTATCGCAAAGACGTCACGCAAAAGTTGTACGGCGGAGACGTGACGCGGAAAATGAAATTGCTGAAGAAACAAAAAGAAGGTAAAAAACGGATGAAAAGCGTCGGCAACGTTCAGATTCCGCAGGAAGCGTTTATGACGATTCTCGATAACAGCGAATAGCAAGGAAAAGATTGCGATCCGTCTATTTGGATTGGATATCCAAAACAAATACTTGTTTTTGGATAGATTTACCTTTTTTTGGGAGAAAAGCAGATGGCTGAGATATCACAGTTCAGGTTCCCGACCGATATTCGTTTTGGTGCGGGCTCGCGTTCGGTACTGGCGGAATTCGCCCAAAAGTACGCGGTGAACCGCCCATTACTCGTGACCGATTCGGGATTACCGGAGACGGAAGCGTTCCGTCTGGTTGCCGATCAGATGGATCAGATCTGGCCTGGGACCTATGTAAAGTTCACGGGCGTTCATTCTAATCCTACAGATCAGGACGTGGAGGATGCGTGGGAATCATATAGTCAAGGTAACTGTGACGGAATCGTGGGATTGGGCGGGGGCAGCGCTCTCGACGCAGCCAAGGCATTGCGGCTGAAGGTAGCTTACCCGGACGAGGCTCTGACGGACATCCCGCTCGGAGAACTCCCTGCGACCCTGACGCCGATGTGTGCGATTCCGACGACGGCGGGAACCGGCAGCGAAGTGGGACGAAGCACGGTGATCACGATACAAAAGTTAGGACGTAAAGTCGTCATCGGCGCCCCGCCGCTCATGCCGGAAATTGCCGTTTTAGATCCCGAATTAACCGTCGGATTACCGCCCAATTTAACCGCGTGGACGGGTATGGACGCCATGACTCACGCCGTCGAAGCGTTCGTATGCCCGGTTTTTCATCCGATGTGCGACGGCATCGCGCTCGAAGCTATCCGGTTGGTAAGGCTGTACCTACCGCGGGCCTATACCGACGGCGCGGATATTGAAGCGCGCGGAATGATGCTGGTTGCGGCCGCGATGGGAGCGGTTTCGTTCCAGAAGGATTTAGGCGCGGCGCATTCTCTATCGCATCCGTTATCGAGCGAATTCGGTGTCCAGCACGGGCTGGCCAATGCGATTGCTCTGCCGGCTGTCGTGCGCTTCAACGGAGACAGCGACAGCACCCAGTATGAAAGAATCGCGGTGGCATTAGGTTGCACCAAGCCTGCGGACAATCCCGCCGCCCGGGTAGCTGATTTCCTGGCTGAGTTCAATCGCTCCATCGGAATCACTCAACGTTTGCGAGACGTGAACGTTCCCCGTGAGAAACTTCCCGAACTGGCGGTCAAGGCGATCGAAGACGGATGTCACCTGTCCAATCCACGGCAATGCACTGAAGAAGATATGTTACGGCTTTACGAGGAGATATGGTAATGGCAACGATATCCAATGATATGCTCATCAACGGTCAATTGCGTTCAAAGGCGTCCGGCGGCTCTCTGGAGCTAATCGAGCCGGCCACGGAGCAGGTATGGAATAAAGCGCCGGCCGCGGGCAAAAAGGAAATCGACGAAGCCCTTGAGGCAGCGGCGAAAGCGTTTCACACATCGTCCTGGTCTTCGGCGAATCCGAAGCAAAGAATCGAGGTGCTTTATAAGCTTGCAGGGCTGATCCGCGAACACGCCGAACAAATGGCGATACTGGAAGCGCGCAACGTAGGCAAGCCCATCGGCGACGCACGCTGGGAGATTAACGCCGGGGCGCGCTGCTTTGAGTATTACGCCGGGGCGATTAGCCATTTTTGCGGCAAGACGATTCCCGTGGCGAACGATGGTTTTGACTATACATTGCGTGTGCCGGTGGGAGTCGTCGCCGCCATTGTGCCGTGGAACTTCCCGTTTCTGATGGCGTGCTGGAAGGTGGCGCCGGCGCTGGCAACGGGTAATGCCGTATTATTAAAGCCCGCAAGCCTGACGCCTCTGACAGCGTTGGCACTGGGTCAACTGGCGATGGAGGCGGGCGTACCGAATGGAATCCTGCAGGTTCTGCCCGGCCGGGGCGGCGAGATCGGCGATTATCTCGTCAGTCACCGTCTCGTTAATAAGATCACCTTAACCGGAGAAACAAGCACGGGTGCTCATATCGTCAAGCTCGCCGCCGATGATATCAAGCGGGTGTCGTTGGAATTAGGCGGCAAGAGTCCGAACATTGTTTTCGCCGATGCCGATGTGGACGCGGCGGCAAAAGCATCACCCATGTCGGTGTTTGCCAATACCGGCCAGGATTGTTGTGCGCGAAGCCGGGTGCTTGTCGAAAAACCGGTCTACGATCAGTTTCTCAAGGCGTTCGTCGAAGCAACAGAATCCATTAAAATCGGCGATCCGCTCAGCGATTCGACCCAGGTCGGCCCGATGGTGTCCGCCAGGCAAAGAGAAAACGTCGAAAAGTATATCGATCTTGCGAAACAGGAAGGCGGACAAATCCTTTGCGGCGACAAACGTCCCCAGGAGCCGGGCTATTATCTTGCCCCAACTGTTGTGGATGGACTGGATTCGTCGGCCCGCGTCTGCCAGGAAGAGATTTTCGGGCCGGTGGCTTGCGTCATCCCATTCGAGAGCGAACGAGAAGCTATCGAGCTGGCGAATGACACGAAGTACGGCTTGAGCGGGTCGTTATGGACGACCAATCTCGAACGGACAATGCGCGTAGCGCGGGCAGTTCGGACCGGCGTGCTGAGTGTGAATACGAACAGCAGTGTGTACGTGGAAGCGCCATTCGGCGGCTTCAAACGCAGCGGCTTCGGACGCGATCTCGGAATGGAGGCCATGCAACTCTATACGGAGGTTAAGAACGTTTTCATATCCGTAGGAGATGGAGATTAGACGACACCGGCTGTGGGCAAAACCAGCTTGTTGAGCCAGTTAACGAATTCGCACTGCCGGATCGAATCGGAAAGCACATCGTCGTCAATGGCTAATTGCCAGCGTAGGTCTTTCCGGTCCGGCTCTTTGACAAGCGCCTCCATGCGATCCACGAGTTCCGCCAGATCTTCATGGCAGCGGAAGAATCCGGCCTTGATGAGTTTCTTTTCCCGGGCAACGATAAGCCGGGCCATCTCGTGAAGGTCGTACTCACAATGGTACTGTGTACCCCAAAACGTTCCGTTCTTGTGGGTGACCGCAATCGCCTGGATGGGAGCGAAACTGTTGAGCGCCAACAAGATGCCGCCCGGCGGCAGCTTGGTGACCCTGTCATCGTGACTGACAAAACCTTCGAATACGCGCGGCTTACCCTCAAACATGGGATGATCGTACGCCGCGGGGGTTTGATGAATCTTTCGACCCATCCCCATCTCGCGACCTTTCGGATTCGACTCGACCTGACCGCCAGCCGCGAAGGCGGCCATCTGTATCCCCCAGCAGCTTCCGAAACTGGGCACTCCGATTTCATAAGCGTTTTGTGCCAACTCGATCTGGCTGCTGACACTACGATTGCCCGTGTCGTAGATCGTCAGATTGCAGCCGGTCCAAATAATGCCGGCGTATGTATGAAGATCCTTCACCGAAGGCATGTGCACGTCGGGATCGCTCGGAAGCAAAATATCATACGCTGCCTGCGGTAAATGCCGGAGCAGCATGTCTGCAAAGAGCTTCCAGGCGAGTTTCATGCCGGCGTCTTCAAGCTCATCCCGGCTTTGTTTCGGATAACCGTCAATAATCAAGAATTGCAAGGGCATTGTCATCGGCGACTCCTGGGGTTACTGTTGGTTGAGTTCTTCCATGATCGCAGGAAGGTCTTTGAAGTCACGACAGATGGCATCGGCTTGGGTCTTTTCACTTCCACGATCTTCAACAACTGTACACAGAATAGCGCGAGCGCCGACGGCATGAGGGCCTTCAATATCTTTTGACTCGCGATCCCCGATATGAGCGATTTCACAAGGTTCTACGTCTAAAGCTTTGGCGGCCGCCTCAAAGGCGGCGGGATTCGGTTTGGAACAACCGATCTCGTCGGAAAAAACGAAGACGCTGAAGAATTTGAGAATGCCGTAATCGGCTAATAATTGTCGAAGCGCGCGGCCCGGGCTGAAGATGGCGTCCGAGA
>Ga0272442_10004099_pt1 | contig 20072 bp, 20 predicted proteins | sample SSMForm2O_FD_200262 | JGI IMG/M metagenome (GOLD analysis project Ga0272442, IMG submission 200262) | Marine sediment archaeal communities from Little Sippewissett salt marsh, Falmouth, MA, United States - SSM-Form-2O | ecosystem: Environmental > Aquatic > Marine > Wetlands > Sediment ... | reverse complement strand
TCTTTAATTATTGGTTGTTCTTTCTCAGGTTTTTAAGGTTGAGGAGAAAAATTTGACAAAAAAATTTATTGTTCTGATACTCAGCATGACATTGCTAGTAGGAATCTTAAGTGGTTGTACTGAAACAAAAAAAGAAGAAGACAAACCTGAAAATGGAGAAACAGAGACAATTTTTTCATTTACATTTGGAGACGAAACTACTAATTATACACTTGAAAATCTTGAATCATTAGAAGAATTCACAGGTAGTGGAACCTACATAAAAACGGGATGGTTGCCTGATGTGGTTCTTGATGGACCTACTAATTTTACAGGTATAAGAGTAGATACTTTACTCAATCAAATAGATAATCTACCAGACAACTATTCAATTATTGTTTATGCAAGTGATGAATGGACAACTGAGTACAATAAAAGTGTAATTAATGGTCAAGTAGGAATATACAATGAATCTGGAAATATCACCCAAATAGGTAGCGTTACAATGCTTTTTGCATATAAGAAGGAAGGGACCTATATAACAGATCCTGAAGAAGGGCCTATTAGAGTTGCTTTTTTAGATGATGGTAAAATCACATCATCAAAACTTTGGGCAAAAATGGTTGTAGCAGCCGAACTCATTGAACAATCATAGAAAACGATTATAACCTCCATTTATTTTCTTTATTTTTGCTAGGTTATAAAATAATGAGAGATATTGAAGAACTTATTAAAGTAAATAAAAAATACAAAAATTCTGTAATTCAGCAACAATTCAAAAGTAAAAAAAATACTGTTGCATATGTTACTTTAAACAATAAACCAAGGGTTCTAAAATGGTTTGTACCTGGCAAAAAAAACCAAATGAATAATGAAATTAGTGTAATAAAAAAAGGCTCATCAAAGCTAAACATACCAATAATTCATGAAATAGATGAAAAAAACAATGTTTTGATAATGAACTACATAATCGGTGAAAATCTTTGCGATATAATAAATGATAAAAAAACCTCATTTAATGAAAAACAAAGATTAATAGTACTTCTTGCTAAATGGTTTTTAGATTTTCATAATCATTTTAAACAAAATGAAAAATTTCTAATACATGGTGATCCTTCCTTACGAAATTTTATTTTTACAGATAGAATTTGGGGAGTAGACTTTGAAGAATCAAGAAGTGGTAAACCAGTTGAAGATGTTGCAGGGATATGTGCATCAATTCTATCAACTGAACCAATGTTTAATAGTGAAAAATTTACATTATGTAAAAAATTCATTGAAAATTATCTGACAAAAGCTCCCGGAAGAATAAATGATTTTGACAGTGAAATATCATATGCGTTGCTAGAAAAAATACAATGGAGACCTAAGGATGAGGAAATAATTCGAAAATACAGCAAGCTAATAAGAAAAAAAGGTCTTAATAAAATTTAATTTTTCGAAGAAAACGCTTAAAAACCATAATCTTATTTGAATATTAGAGGGGAAAGAGAAATGCCACCTGATGAAGAAGAGGAATTAATAAATAGAGCAATAGATGAAGTGTTATCAAAAGCAGAATCTAGAGATGATGAGTTAAAAAAGAGAAAACCAAAGCCATTTCGTTATTTGACAGATAAGGAAGATATTCAAGCTGAATTGGCAAGTGAAGAAAATACTTCAGTATCTGTTATGGATGAATCACCTGCTGCAAAAATTTTTGATGATAGACTAGCTGTTCTTGGACTTGGTGATATTGAGACAATTGAAAATGTACTAAAGAAACATCAAGCTAGTAGAAAATTCAAATAAAAAAAGTATTTCTACTAATATTTATTTTTTGTCACAATTTTTAAATAGATATTATCTTATCCGTGCACCTATGAAAACGGGGAAGGAGAAATTTATTCCGATTATTGCAATGATTGTATTATTAATTGGAATATTTTCAACAATATATGTTAATGCATATCAGATAGAAAAAGATACAATAAAAATAAATGGACAAGATTTTACATTTGATCAACTTTTATCTAATGGAGTCGAGCAGACAATAGAAACTGACGAAGGAGAAAAAACAGGTATTGCACTTAATGATATAATAATTTATTCCGGTGTTGATTGTACCCAATGCCATGAATATACTATAAAAGCAAAGGATGGTTATCAACAGACAGTTAATTGGGACATTTTAAAAACTGGAATTTTAACAGATTATAAAAGAGTCTTTTTCCCAGACACAGCACATTCATTCTGGGTAAGAGACGTAATTGAAATTGAGGTGAAATAAAATGAATAATCTAAAATTTATAGCTGGAATTTTGGTATTTGGATCACTTTGGGGTTTTTCAGAATGTATAATTGGGTCCAGTCTTAGTGAAACAGGACTTCCAACAGGTGCAATTATGACTGGTTTTTTTGCTATTACATTTCTTGTAATAAGTAGAATGACATATCATAGACCAGGTATGCAATTTGGAATGGGAATTGTAGCAGGAAGCCTTAGACTTTTCAATCCTTTTGTAGGATGTCATTTATGTTCTGCTCTTTCAATTATGGCAGAAGGTGCAATTTTTGAAATTATCTGGTATAATATTTCATTTGATTTTAGAGAACTCAAACCAATTACAATGCAAATAAGTATGGGAATTATTTCTGCTTATTTTGTTTATGTCGGAGGATATATTGTAACTCAGATTTTAACACCAATTATATCTGGTTCTGGCTTTTTTGTAGGAAATCTAATAGCATTTATGCCAAATATTCTTGCAAGTGGTCTTATAACTGCTCTTATTGGAGCTGTTATTTTACCTACGGTTCTTTTAACAAGAGGTCTTGATCTAAGATTAAAAGATAAATTATATTATCCTACAACCATTGGAATTTCTGCTTTTTGTTGGATATTTGTTGTTGGGTATTGGTTTATGTTAGCATAGAGGAACAGGCTTATGGATAAACCAAAAACTGTAAAAATATTAAAGTTTCATCCTGAAAAATGTGATGGGTGTCTACTCTGTGAAAAGGCTTGTTCAAAAGTACATTTTAAATCAGATGAGGGTGGAGACAAATCAGCAATAAGAATTATTAAGGATGGTAAATCCTACAAAATGCATGTTTGTGATCAGCGTGGTTTATGCTTGGATATGTGTCCTGTTGGAGCACTTCAACGAAGGAAAAATGGTATAGTATGGCTTGATAAAGAAGTTTGTATAGGTTGTCAAGCTTGTGTTGGTTTTTGTCCGATTGGTGCAATGAGAAAATCTGAAGCAAGAATTGAACCTTTCAAATGTATCTCATGTGGCGCTTGTGTCCGAGCATGCCCTAATGGAGCACTTGAACTTGTTGAGGTAAAAATCGATAGAATCAAGGAAGTTGTATATCATAATCTGGGGGCTGAGTGATGGTAGAAGGTCAAATTCCAATTGAGGAATATGATACAGGAAATACAAAGCATAAGTGGGATTTTAAAAAACTAAAACAGGCCCACAGGGTTGTTTTTAAATATAGCTATAAAAAAGGAAAAGTTGAGAAGGGATATACTAATCGAACCCTTTACATAAATCTTTCAAAAAAAGAAATCAAAGAAAAAAAAGTAACTGAAGAGATGAAAAAGATATTTACTGGTGGTCGAGGTTTCGGACTTAAACTTCTGTGGGATTCTATAAAACCAACTACCCGTTGGGATAGTGATGAAAATGATCTAGTTATTACCACAGGACCTTTGTGTGGTACTACTCAATATCCAGGTTCAGGTAAATCTCTATGTCTTACAGTTTCACCCTCTACAAATATTATTTGTGATAGTAACGTTGGAGGGTTTTTTGGACCTTATCTAAAATTTGCTGGTTTTGATGCTATTGAAATCCAAGGAAAGGCAAAACATGATGTTGTAATTATTATAGATGGTGAAAAAGGAAAAATTTTAATTGAAACAGCTCCACTTGAAGAAACAGATACACATCTTCTAAGTGAGCAGCTTACTAGTATGTATGCCTCAGAAGATACAGATAAATCCAGACAAAAGGTTTCAGTTGTAACATCTGGTAAGGGTGCTGAAAACAGCTATTGGGGTTGTATGAATTTTTCATTTTATGATATAAGAAGAAAAGTTCCACGAGTAAAGCAGGCTGGCCGTGGCGGTCTTGGAACTGTTTTAAGAAATAAGAATATAAAGGCAATTATTACAAAAGTTGAGAAGGTAAGTGGTATTTCAAATAATCCGGCAGACCCAGTGACTCTCGCAAAGATTGGAACTAAACTTCATCGTGAGGTCAGAGATCTTGATAGATACCAGTGTAATATGCGAGCTGTTGGAACTGCTCATCTTGTTGAAATAATGGATGAATATGATCTTCTTCCTACAGAAAATTATAGATTTGGTAGTTTTCCTAAGGCATCAAAGATATATTCACCTGAATTTTATAAATATTTTACAAAAATCATTCCAGACGGTTGTTGGCATGGTTGTACAATGGCATGTGCAAAAACTGTTGATGGTTTTACTGTTATGACTGGTCCATATAAAGGTCAAAAGGTTACAGTCGATGGTCCCGAATATGAAACTGTTGGATGTGGTGCAAATATGAGTATATGGGATCCTCTTTGGATTTTGGAATTTAACTTTTATTGTGATACTTATGGTCTTGACACAATATCAACAGGTACTGCAATTGCATTTTATATGGAAATGTATGAATATGGGATATTGAACAAGAAAAGATGCGATGGTATTGAGCTTTGTTTTGGAAACAGCTATGCAGTTCTTGAGTTGCTCCATAGAATTGCAAGTGGGGATAAAGGTGAATTTGTTCAAGTTGCCTCTAAAGGTATAAGAAGAGTGAAAGACTGGCTAATAAAAAATGGCTGGGGAGACAAAAATCTTATCGAAGATTGTGGAATGGAAAGCAAGGGACTTGAATATTCAGAATATGTTACAAAAGAATCACTTGCTATGCAAGGTGGTTATGGTCTGACACTAAAGGGACCGCAACATGATGAAGCCTGGCTAATTTTCATGGACATGGTAAACAATGCAATCCCAACATTTAAGGACAAAGCAGAAGCTCTTCACTATTTTCCTATGTGGAGGACCTGGTTTGGATTAAATGGATTATGTAAACTTCCATGGAATGACATAGAACCTGCGAATAATGCTGAAACAGATGATCCTACAAAGGTTCCTGAACATGTGCAAAACTACGTTGATTATCAATCAGCAATGACTGGTAAAAAGATTACAAAAGAAGAGCTAATACTGCAAAGCGAGCGTTGTTATAATTGGCAGAGAGCAATGAATGTTTGGATGGGAAGAGGAAGAAGAAAAGATGACTGGATACCATTCAGGTCAATGGGACCTGTAACAGATATGGAATATATTTCAAGAAAAGATAGATACGATAGATATTTAGCCGAAAAAATAGGTATTTCTGAAAAAGAAATTGAAAAGATGAATTTAAAGGAGAAAATGAAGATTTTATATGATTTCAGACAAGACCAATATCAAAAACTTGCTGATGCAGTATACTTCCGAAGAGGGTGGACCCCAAATGGCGTTCCAACACCCCAAAAAATGAAGCAGCTTGGAATAGATAACCCTGAAATGCTTAAATTTCTGCAAGAAACTATTGAAAAAGATGATAAAGATGGTTTAAATGTTTGGGGAGGTAAATACGGTAAGGGAGAAGAACCTCCAAGCATTCAACCCAAATATTGGGAAAAATGGTAATTTTAAATGGATAAAGCAAAATCTGAAAGAATTAAAGAAAAGCTTAGCAAATCGTCAGTTGGTATTGCAGGGCTTGGTGGACTTGGATCAAATGCAGCAGTCGCACTTGCAAGAACAGGAATTGGACGGCTTGTTTTAGTTGATTTTGACACTGTTGAGAAAAGCAATCTTGGCAGGCAGTATTATTTTTTAGAACATATCGGAAAAACAAAAGTTGACTCATTAAAACAAATAATAAGTAAGATAAATCCCCAAGTAGAAATTGTTGCTCATAATAAAAGGCTTGAAAAGGGATCTATGGAAAAACCATTCAAGGATGTAGATGTTGTAATTGAAGCACTTGACAATGCTGAAACAAAAACAGTTTTTATCGAAGAAATCCTTTCAAAACTACCAGAAAAACCAGTAATTGCTGCATCTGGTGTAGCAGGTTATGGCCATTCAGATAGAATTACAACAAAACGCTTAGGTAAATTACATATGTGTTATGATGGAAATGCAAAATCAAGTGACGATGATGTGTTAATGGCACCGCGTGTTGCAGTTATGGCAAACTGGGAAGCAAATATCGCTCTTGAGATAATTCTAGGTGAAGACAAGTGAGCATTGAAGTAAACGGCAAAGAAGTTGACTGGATTGAAAATGAGACTGTAAAAGACCTGCTTAAAAGGATGAGATACACTTTTCCTCTTGTTGTTGTTAAAATTAATGATAATGTTGTACCAAGGAAGAATTTTTCAGAAGTAAAAATACCTGATGATTCAAAAGTTGCTGTAATTCATATGATAAGTGGCGGGTAGTTTTTATTTTTCATTTATTTTATTTACAAGTGTGAATATCGTTATCGCAAGAATTGGTACAAATATTATGAAAATATACTCTTCTATTGGAATTCCAAACAAGTTTCCAATAATCTTATCCTGAGAAAAGCTCCATATCCCAAGTCTTACAGACAATTGATCCCAAATTACACCAATTATGAGAAGAATAAATATTGATATTGCTAGGTTTTTTATTTTAATTTTATTTCTTAGTAAAAAAAGCAGTATAATCGAGGGAATCACTGCAAAAAAAAGCATTAGTAAAATATAGAAATAATTTTCAATCATAAGAAAAAAATCAGATGAAATCTAATAAATGCTTCGGATAAATACCAAATCACGCGCCAATAGAACCAAAAACCGTCAGAACGGAAAAACCAAATGCAAAGACAAAATAGGTTAAATACATCAATGTCCATGAAGAAGTATTTTCTAAAAATCCAACCTTTCTATCCTCTTTGATCATCAAGTAAAATATAAGAAAAGCAGGGATTGCAAGAAAAGTAAGAATCCAAAAGTAAGAATCAAGAATTCCAATATGTATAAGCATTGGTATATAGCAAAATGGAAAAACCATAAAGGGTAAAGAAAATGTTGCTGCTTTTTTCACACCAAATGTGTTTACTAGTGTTCTTGTCCCTGTTTTTTTATCAGCATCATTATCAAATATATCCTTTGTAATTGAACCACCAACTAAAAAGCACATTGCAATAAGGCCAACTGTAAGTGGTAATGGATTTACTGGACTTCCAAAAACACTCCAGGACGCAAGAATTCCTAATAATCCTCTAGGAATTGCAATCCAAAGCTGATTTATAAAGAGCATATCCTTAAATCTTGGAGGAATAGAATAAGTAATTGAGAAAAATGAAATAAGCAAAACCAAAAAGCAAAACATGGGATTTATAAATATTGATATTACAATTGCAAGTGAATATAGGATAATAGATACAATCAATGCTTTTTTGATAGGAATGTTTCCTCTTACTAAGGGTCTGTAGGGTTTAGAAATTTTATCTGTGTTTATATCTGTTACCTGGTTTAGTGTATTTGATGCACCATTTAGTATTGCAAGTGCAAAGCTAGCAGGCACTATTGTTTTCCACCAAATAGATGATAGATCACCTGCAAAATTATTATTAAAATAACTTGCAATCATTATGCAGGAAGAAACAATAATAGGCGCAAGAAGTGTAAAAGGTCTAATCAAGTCAATGTAATTTTTTAAAAGATTTTCCTGTTCCCTTTTTTCCATGCTTTGTCTCCAGTATAAAATGCTTTGTAATTATGATAATATAAAGGTTGTTTGACACGCCTTACCAAAATTTAAAAATTAAAAAACCTATTAAGAATTAAATAAGATAGAGGGTTTCAAATGGAAAAATTCAGAGGATTTATAGCAATTGACATCAAGTCGTTTCCTAAGCTACTTGAGTTTGAAAATGAGATAAAAAAAACTGGTGCAAATGTTAAACTTGTAGAACCAAAAAATATACACTTAACACTTAAATTTCTTGGAGATACTGATGAAATATTAATTAATAATATTGAAAAAATAATGAAAGATTCGATAGAAGAAATAAAACCCTTTGAAATTTGCCTTAGAGGAGCAGGTGTTTTTCCAAATGAAAAGTACATAAAAGTTGTATGGATAGGAATTGAAAATGGTGAGAAAATCGCACAAATCGCAAATAATATCGATGAAAATATTTCAAACCTTGGATTTTTAAGAGATAGAAGAGAGTTTTCAGCTCATTTAACGATTGCAAGAGTAAAAAATGTAAATAACAAACAGGCATTAATCGATAGCATCAACAAATATAGAGATGTTGAATTTTTAAAAATGAATGTTGATACAATTAAACTCAAAAAAAGTACTCTTACACCGAAAGGACCGATTTATTCAACTCTGAAAGAAATAAAAATCAATTAAAAATGTTTCTTTGAAAATATTCATAACAAATTTTTTATTAAGGATTAACCTAATTAACATGAAAAGTTGCAAAAATGAAATTTTTACCAATATGACCGATGTAATTATTAGGTAGAGTTATACTCTTAAAAATATAGATACCAGAATTAATAGATTTTCCAAACGTAGGATTAATAATATTATCAAAAGCAATGTTCCCTGCTTCATCAAAACCACAGGACTCAAGTATTACATTTCTACAACTTTGAAAATGTTTTGAAATTCTAACAATAAATGTTTTAAATTTCACAAAATCATCATTAATCTCTAAATCATAAATCAATCCTCTAACATTAAATGTATTTTCAACAAAAGTGTGTAATGTCACATTCCATTTATAATTTGGTCCAACTCCATACACTGTAAACATCTTCAGATCATTCATATAAAATTCAACACGTTCTATACCACTTGTTTCATCATTTGCAGTTGCCGTAAATATAAATTCCCAACCTTGATATGGATTTCCACCAACAATTTCAAAAACCAATTCTATATCTGGTTCTGTCTGGTCAATATCAACAGTAAAAGATTTTACATCTTCAACATTACCCGCATTATCAACTGAGTAATATTCAATAAGAGTATCATTTCCATCTTCAGATAAAAAAAATGGATAGTAATAGTATTTCCATTCTTCCCCATTAATTCGATAATAAGTTTTCTTTACACCAGAGACATTATCTGTAGCGTTCAAAGTAACAGTGACATTACTAACATACCATCCATTTTCACCATCTGGTTCAGGTGGGTCAATAGAATGTTTTGTAAATGGTGGTCTGCTATCATCATAAATATAAGGGATTGCTAACCCATACACAGAAACATAATCTGGAAATTGATTATTTAATATACATTCTCCAGTTGATTTGTCAAAACTATATAATGTATTACCATGAGCTATATACAAAATGTCACATTCTTTACAAATATCGCCATCACAAACAGAATTAAGGTTAATTCCTAAAGGACCGATCTCTGTTGCTTCACCAGTTTCAGTATCAATAATCCAAAGGCTATCACTAATAAGGTCCCAACCATATAATTCACCCTCAGAATCAAATGCCATACCTGCCATATAACCAACCCCGCCACCAAATGGTCCAATTTGATTTACATCACCAGTATTTGTATCAATTGAGTATAGATAATCACTTGCTGAACTTGCATATAAAATACCAGATGTTGAATTATATGCTAGTCCAATCATATTTGGAAGACCCCCTGCAATAAACATTGTCTCACATGAGTCGATATTAATTTCTTTTATAAAACCCATATCATAAACAGTACTATATATACAATTTTCACCTGACCATGCAGCACTTATATAATACCTATCAATACCTACACAAACACAGTTCAAATCACTAGGATTATCTAATTTAAATTCATATAGGTAACAATCAGGCCCCTCACCTATTATATAAGCAGAGTGGTGACAGGAAAACGGATTTTTTGGGTTATTTTCATATTCAAAAGAGTTAAAATTAGAAGATTTCTCTTCTGCAATCTCTACATTAGATGAAACAATACTCATACCACAAAATAAGATAATAACTCCAATTACCAATGTTTTATACAACAAAGCAAGATTACTATCCATATTATTTTGTCCTCCCTCATATTTTACATCTATTGGAAGATATTTAAATGTTACAGTTTCAATAATTGATTTATTTTTTCAAAAAAAGTTTATTTATATTTTGAATTACCAAAAAGTAAAACAAGTTAAAGATTATTTTAGAAAAAAATAAATGGCGGTGAACCAAATAGAAACATGGTTAATTGTTCTAGGAGTCTTAAATCTTATAATGATAGTATTAAGTCTAATTTTCTTTTTTCCGAGAAATTTTTTTAAGGTAAAAATAAACATAATAAAACAAATTAAAGATAATTTCATTTATTTAGCAATAATTGTTGGAGTTGTCTGTATTCATCTTTTTGAAGTAAATTTAATCGATCCTATCACAACAAATATGGTCAGCCATGATTTTGCAAATAATATTCAAGCAATAGAAGGAGATTTTGTTTATTGGTTTTCACAAAACTGGACACCAGTTCTTGTATATTTCTTTGTATTAATTTACATAGGCATTTATTCTTTTACATTATGGTTCTCGCCAATATATTTTTTACTCACAAATAGTAAAAAAGCAATGAAAACATTTGCATATGGATTACTTCTAATCTATGCTATTGCACTTCCATTCTATCTTTTTCTTCCGATTACTAATGTTTATACTTATTACAACGTAAGTTCTGCCCTTGAATCTGTAATTCCTACTATTGAAAGCTTTTTTTATACAACTACAACCCAAAACAATTGCTTACCTTCACTACATACTGCAATGACAATACTTTTAGCATATTCTGTTAGTTTGACAGGTAATAAGAAACTAACCTATTTTTCATATTTTGTTATGATTTGTGTTATAATTTCAATTATTTATTTATCAATACACTGGATTATGGATGTTTTAACTGGTGCTTTGATAACAATAGGAGTAATATTGATATTGAGAAGATACATGAGGGGAAAAGTATAATGAATAATATTGAGAGAGAAGTCCTTGAGATAGTTACTCCTAAAAAAGATTACAAAAAACAAATCCAAGAAATTGTAAAAGAAATAAAAAATAAAGTAAATCATGAAATCGATAAAAAAAATCTACCAGTTACAATAGAACTGGTTGGATCGATTGCAAAAGATACATATCTAAAAGATAATCTTGATATTGATATTTTTATTAAGTTTCCTACAAAATACAAAAAAGAAAAAATTGGAGAAAATGCAGTTTCAATTGGTAAAAACATATTAAAAAATACTGAAGAATCATATGCAGAACATCCCTATATTAGAGGTTATTATAAAGAATTTAAAGTGGAAATCGTACCCTGCTATAAGATTGAAAAAGCATCTCAAAAGTTATCAGCAGTTGATAGAACACCTCTTCATACAAAATATGTGAAGGAAAATTTACCTGAAAAAAACAAATCAGACGTACTTTTATTTAAACAATTTCTAAGAGGAATAGGATGCTATGGAGCTGAGGCAGAAATTGAAGGATTCTCTGGATATCTCTGTGAGATATTAGTAATAAAATATGGTTCTTTTAACAATCTTATAAAAAGTGCTGTAGATTGGAAAATAGGAGAAAAGATAGCTCTATCAAAAGGAAAATATTCAAGTTTTATATCACCCTTAACATTTATTGATCCTGTTGATTACAGCAGAAATGTAGCTTCTGCAATATCTCAAGATAAATTTGAATTTTTTATAAAGGCATGCAAAGAATACATAAAAAGACCGAAAATAACATTTTTCTTTCCTAAAAAAGTAAAACCATGGAGCTTATCAAAAATAAGAGATAGCATCAAAAATAAAGATGCGCAATTTATAGGTATCAAAATAAATAAACCAGATATAATACCTGAAAACCTCTATCCACAGGTTCGAAAAGCCACTCGTTCTATTTGTGATAAATCTGAAAGATATGGTTTTACAATTCTTGACAGCTCCTTTTCAATTAATGATAAACTAATATACATAATAATTAAAACAAAAAAAGAACCGCTGTCAAAAACTTATGTTCATTTAGGTCCACCAGTAAAATTAAAAAAACATACAGAAGAATTTTTAAGTAAATGGAAAAAAGATCCAAGAGTTACAAAAAGACCATATGAAAAAAAGGGTAGACTATATGTAGAAATAGAACGGGATTATCTTGAAATTAAGGAATTTTTAAAAGATAATATCAAAGAATTTAGCATGGGAAGACATATTGATAAAATTGTTAAGAAAGAATTTTCAATTTTAGATATTGATGACTTGTTAATAAAAAATCTAAGAGAGTTTTGGACAGAGTATCTTGATGGTAAGATGCCTTGGGAAAGATAAAATGAAGACCATAGGAATTTTTACTAAGGATTTTTCACTTTATTATGATCTCATAAAAGCCTTAAAAAAAAGAAAAATTTCTTTTGTTTCGCTAAATTCTCTTGACCATGTTCCTAGCGGGATAGGGGTTATTTTAACATCTAATACCGAACTACACGATGTAAAACAATCAAAAGTGATTGCTGCTGATGCATATGATACAATCGATCATGCAATTGATCTTGCTATTCAAATGCTAGTAGGAAAAGACCTCTATTCAAAGGTTTATATTGGAATAGATCCAGGCGACCAACCAGGCATTGCAGTTGTTGGAGATGATATATTGCTTCAAAAAATGAATTCTCCTAACCCAGAAAAAGTTGTAACAATGATAAAACGTGTTCTTAGAGAATATCCCGCAACTGAAACCTTAATTCGTATTGGACATGGTTCAATAATCACAAGAAATCGTATAATTAATTCTTTGATTTCATTGGGAGTTCCAATTGAAATTGTTAATGAAACAAAGACAACACCAACTCAGCAGATAAAAAGACATGAAAAGGATGGTGAAGCAGCTGCAGCAATAGCACTTCTTAGCGGAGGAAAGGTTCAAAGGAGGCTTCCTCTAGAGCCCACTAAAGGAGATATTAGAAATATTCAAGAACGAAGTAGAAAACATTCTAATGGAAAAATATCAATCTCAGAAAAGACAGCGCTAAAGGTTTTAAAGGGTGAATTAAGTCTAAAAGAAGCAATAGACCTTGAAAAAACGAGTAAGAAACCCAAACGTTTATGAGGCTCTCTCATATGCATTTTAGGAAAGAGTGATGAATGTCAAAAGAGCTCTAATTAGTGTTTCGGATAAAGATGGGGTAACTGATTTTTCAAAAGGACTTTCAAAACTTGGAATAGAAATAATTTCAACAAGTAGTACTGCAAAAGTTATAAAAAATGCTGGAATTCCAATAAAAGAAGTGTCAAGTGTTACGGGTTTTCCAGAGATGCTTGAGGGGAGGGTAAAAACCCTTCATCCAGTAATTCATGCGGGAATACTTGCAAAAAGAGATAGTAAAGAACATATGAATACCCTTAAAAAACATAAAATTAAAACAATAGATATACTAGTTTGCAATCTCTATCCATTTGAACAAACAATAAAAAAAGAAAATGTCGGAATAGAAGAAGTAATTGAAAATATCGATATAGGTGGACCTACCCTTATTCGTGCTGCTGCAAAAAATTACAAAGATGTAATTGTAATAACTGATAAAAGTCAATATAAAAATGTTTTAATTTCTCTTAAATCAGATGGAGATATAAATTTAGAAAATAGAGAAAGACTTGCAATAAAAGCATTTTCCCATACTGCTCAATACGATTCAATAATCTCAAATTATCTTAGAAACAAATGGACAAACGAAATCCTGCCAGATAATAATAGTATTTCACTTAGAAAGATACAGGATATGAGATATGGTGAAAATCCTCACCTGAAAGGTGCTTTTTATAGATCTCTCCCAAAAGTTAAAGAACCCTGCATCACAAACGCAGTAAAACTTCACGGGAAAGAACTATCCTACAATAATATTCTTGATAGTGATTGTGCAATTGAATGCATTAAGGAATTTTCAGATCCAACTTGTGTAATTATAAAACATGCAACTCCCTGTGGAATAGCTAGTGCAAAAAATCTTTCAAAAGCATGGAAAGACGCCTTTGCAACAGATACATATTCACCATTTGGAGGAATTATTGCTTTCAATAGAGAAGTTAAAAAGGATGTTGCAGGTGAACTATCAAACCTATTTTTAGAAGTAATTATTGCTCCCAATTTTAGCAAAGATGCTTTTGAAATCCTAAATAAAAAGAAGAATCTAAGACTATTGCAACTTAAAGGTATTGATAAGAAAACAAAAAGAAATGGTGTAATATTTAGAAGTGTAGTTGGAGGATTTCTCTCCCAAGAAAGAGATATAAAACTAACTCCAAAAGAAGATTGGAAGATTGTTACAAAAATAAAACCAAGTAAAAACGAAATCCTTTCAATGGAATTTGCAGTTAAATGTGTAAAACATGTAAAATCAAATTCAGTTGTTTTTGTAAAGGGCACTCATACTGTTGGAATTGGAGGCGGACAAACTGCACGGGTTGATGCAACTTGGATTGCAACAAGTAAAGGAAAAGAAAACATAAAAGATTCAATCATGGCAAGCGATGCTTTCTTTCCATTTAGAGATGCAGTAGATGTTGCAGCTGAAGCAGGAGTAAAAGCAATAATACAACCAGGCGGATCAATTCGAGATGAAGAAGTGATAAAAGCAGCAGATGAGCATTTGATTTCTATGGTATTTTCAGGACAAAGATATTTTAGGCATTAGCCTAAATCACTCAAGTTACTTACAATATTTAAAAACAAAATGTTTTTACAAGCGAAAAGAATAATGCCAAATTAGCTGAAAACAAACCAAGAAGGACAACAAAGAAAGGACCCAATATTGGACGAGTAGACAATGTTAATATTATAACACAAATTGAAACCATTGGTATAGCATATGTAAAAGTGAGCATTAATAAGATTCCGCAAATAATCGGATTTCCCTCAAATGGCGAGGTTGGATTTATTTCTTTATTCATTATTTTAATTTCTTCAATTCTATTTTTTATATCCTCATTTTTTTCAAAAATTTCTGAAAGTCCTTTAGAAATTTTTTGATTGGTAATTGTGATTGATTCAACTAAATCTAACGCTTTTTCTTCGCCGATAGTATTTATCAATTCACTACTTTTTTCATAAGCTAAGTCAAGTTTATCATAAGTTAAAGGAGATTTTGTCAAAAATAAAGAGCTTAAAAGTCTTGGATTCTTAATTAAAATGTTTCTACATACATTTATATAATTATAATCAAAATCTATATACAATCCATCATTTTTTTCCTGGTTTATTAGATTTTTAAAATCTTCATTATTTGCTATATCAATAATTGTTTGAAATAGATAATCTTTTTCATCGATATCTTTATCTAACTGAAATTTTGCAGTTCCAGGTTGAACTGCAAGACCCATCAATAAAATAATTGTTACAATAACAAATATGCTTTTTATTAAACCCTTTTTTTTACTCATATTTTTTACCTCCCCTAATAACACAATGTATTTTAGTTATATAAATTTTTACATATAAAAAGAACCTTTTTATAAAAAATCCAAAGAAATTAACAACTAAATATTCTTTAAATAAAAGTGTATATCTGAAATTAATGGAATTTAGTGTAAAAAAGAGATATGGTCCAGGAAGAATCGGAGAACTAAAAATAGATACTTATAAAATTATAACACCAAATATTCTTTTTTTAGATACAAAAAGATTTAATGCACCAGATTTTTCAAATATATTAATTACAAATGAAAACAAGAAAGCAATAAAACCAATTCTTAAATTTTCAGATAAATTATTGATTAAAAGAAATGAAGAAAATTATGATCCTTTATCTATAGTTAAAAATGCAAAACAAATGCTCAATAAACCTAGAGAATTTGTAGATTTTATTGTGAAATTTAGAGAAGAAATCGGATATCAAAAGGCAATCTATTTACCCAGTACGGCAAATCCATCAAATCTAGCGCTTTTAACTTATATTGGCATAGATTTATTTGATTCAACATCTGCAATTATTTCAGCAAGAAATAATAATTTACTTTTTGAAATTGGAGAGTTTAATAAAAATGATTTAGAGGAAAATCCTTGTAACTGTCCAGTTTGTTTCAAAAAATTTAAGAAAACTAAAGATATGAAATTCTTAGATATACTATATCATAATTACAATTCTTTATATTCTGAAATCAGGCATGTAAGAAATGCAATTTTAAATGAGAATTTAAGAAATCTAGTTGAAAATAGAATAAAATCAGACCCTAATCTTTCTGCAATATTAAGATATCTTGATAGAAACCATTATGATTATCTAGAGAAAAGAACCTCTTTATATAGTAGCAGAAATATAATCGCAACATCTAATGAAGCATTGAACAGGCCTGAGATTAAAAGATTCCAAGAAAGACTAATTAAAAGATACAAAAAACCAAAATCTACAAAAATACTTCTTCTTCTACCATGCTCTGCAAAAAAACCTTATTCTTTTTCAAAATCCCACAAACTTTTTAGAGATAAATTATTTGAAACAAAAAATCCTTTTATTGTTCATGAATTAATTATAACCTCACCAATAGGAGTCGTTCCAAGGGATTTAGAACTTGTATATCCACCATCATCTTATGATATCCCTGTAACAGGTGTTTGGGACGAAATAGAAAAAAAGATGATATCAAATCTTCTCTCAAAATATCTCAAACAAAATAATTATCAAGCAACTATTTCTCATCTATCAGAAGACTTAAACGAATTTATTTTGCCAATTTTAAAAAATCCAATTGTTACATGCACAAATAACCCAAAATCAAATAAATCACTTGAAAAATTATCAGAGATCCTGAATATAGAAGTAAATAAATTTGAAAAAATAAAACCCAATATAAGAGCAAAAGAAGACATTGAATCCCTTGCATCATACCAATTTGGAAAAAAAATTTCTAATTGTATGATAAGAGATGCATACATAAAGGGAAGATATCCTTATAAAAAAATTTTCATAAACAATACTCAGCTTGGTATGATTACAAAAGAGAGAGGACTTATATCTTTAACACTTGCTGGAGCGGAAAAATTGCTTGAATCCAAAAAATATTGGGTGGAAATATTTGATGATTTCGAATTAATTGGTTCAATATTTGCCCCAGGCGTAAAAAATGCAGATAGTGAAATTAGAATAGGTGATGAGGTAATCATCATTAAAAACAAAAATCTTATAGCAGTTGGTGTTGCGCAGATGAATGGGGATGAAATGATTAACTCAAATCATGGTGAGGCAGTAAAAATAAGACATAAAATCTAAATTTTTTTCATCGAATCAATCTTACCGCAATATGGACAGGTATAAACCTGTAATTTTTTATATAAATCAGTTCCCTCAGCCCATATAGTTAATCTTTCATTACAAATTTCACATTTGAAATTTGCTTTAATTGACTTCTTCTCAGGAATAATATCCATAATAGTTGTAGGGTTAGGAGGAATAACTCCAATAGCACCGCAATCAGGACATGTCATTTTAACATATTTTTTATTATCGCCCCTCGATTTTTTAACAGCAAAAAATCCATTACAAGTTGGACATTTGAAATGATACAAACCGCCTTCAAGAGTTTTTTCGAATTCCTCAACAACATCCATTTCAACTGGTACAATCTTTGTTTTTAATCTTTTTCTTATCAAATATAAGAATAGTAAAACAATTACAATCATAGAAGGAATAGAAATGAAAAATAGTCCAAGATTAAATATAATGTCAACAACAGAAAATATAAGCAAGAAAAAACCAAAAATTATAAAAAATATGATTAGCAATGATTCGTTAATATGGTTAAATATTTTCAAATTATCTCCCTCCTCTTACTAAATATGAAAAGTAGAATAATTACTACAAAAAAGCCAATAGATCCAGAAAGATAGACTGAATTTTCTTTTATTCTATATACAGCATTTTCAGAAAAAATATCCTTTTTTGGGTTAGTGCCGATTTTGTATTCCTTAAGATTACTATATCCATCTCCATCAGGGTCAGACTTTGCATCATTTGAATCTTCTGGATCTAAATTATATCTTTCCTCCCAAAAATCAGGCATACCATCATCGTCTTTGTCATCAAGATTTGAGGTTATCCAAAATACCTTTTCGTTTGTCTCTAATATATTATCCGATTTATCAGTAACCTCAATTTTAAATAAATATTTTCCAGATACATCATATGTACTTGAATATGAGTATTTATCTTCTGTAACATATTTCATATTCTGGCTATAGATTTCAGTTGAAGGAGTAGTTATTGTTACAACCACACTTTTTAGCCCTACATTATCAGATGCAATGCATATTATTTCTACAGATCCGCTAATTAATTGAACCCTTGGTTCAGCATCATAAAAGGAGACTATAGGATCAATTGTCTCTCTATAAATAGTAAAATCACTCTGCCTTGTTGCTGTATTTTTGTGAATAGTGCTATCAATAGCAATCACCTTAAATGAGTAAACCCCAATTTCTTCAGTTTCAGTAAATTTACCACTAAACTCGTCTTCTATAGTTCTGGCTAAATTAATACTGAATAGGTTTCCCTCGGGGCCAGTAATGTTAGCAGATACCGATAATAAACCAGTTTCATCAGTAATAGTTGCTACTATTGTAACTGGACTTCCTTGCTCTTGCCTTTTGGGTTCTGCAAAAACAGTTGAAATTACTGGAGGATCTGTTTCAATTGGATTGACTATCAAAATCTCATCACAAAGTAGACGATTATTGGAAATATCAGCATCTCTATTTGTATCATTAACAGGTATTTTTGCACCCACAAGCCATTTACCAACTTTTGCCGATTTCCAGTTAATTGTAATTGTTTTACTTGAGTTTGATTCTATACTAAAAAACTTGCTATTTACTTCATTTTCATATTTCATTAAACCTAGTGATTCATTTTCAACATAAAGCTTAATTTCATAATCTTCTACATCTCCTAAACCCAAATTTTTAACTACAATATCAATTTCTACATTGTCAAATTCATCAATCTTAAAGGTGGGTAATTTTATATCAAAAATTTCTAAATCAGGTATTTCGTAAACTGTCATTTTTCTTTTAATGTTATTATTAGTCTCGTCTGTCTCATCAATTAAATCATCTGGATCAACTATTATTGTAACATTGAAATCTCCTGATTTATCTGCATTCCAAATAAAGGAAACATAATTTGCCATATCCACAAAAATTGTTTTGTTAAGAGTCTGTTTGAAAACTGTTTTATTATTCTCAAAATTAGCAATTCTTAGATAAATATCGACATTCTCAACATTTGCCTTATAACTAACTATACCTGCGGTAATATTTAGCACATCATTTATATAAATATTTGAAGCATCTGTTGTGTATGTAGTTGAAAATGAGATATTTTTTATCTCAATATCTGGTTTTCCAACAAAAAAGGCTTGTTTTATAAACGGTGCTTCATAATCAGCCCAATCGTTTGAATAAATTTCGATAACCCAATCTCCAACCTTATCAAAAGAAAAATCATTAGATCTAAAGAGTATTTTATCATGTATATTTGAAAGATATATGTAAAAATTCTCACTTATATTATTCTTCAAATAGATATACGCTGTTACATTTTCTGCTTTAGCATCAGTTTCAACAGATATATTAATTAATTTACCAACAGGTGCAAAACTACCATTAATTGGACTTACAGATCGGACATTCCATCCATCCACAAAGCCATATTCACCAACAGTTATATTGCCTGATGAATTCATTTCAGTTTCTGCTGAAATGGTCCTTGTTCCAAGGTTAATTGATACATCAAAATATACGCAATAGAATTTTTCAAAAGAGGAGCCAGTAATTTCCCATAGTAATTTTCCTTTTGCATTAGAAACACAATCAAAACCAATGCTTTCCTCAAAATTATAATTTAATACCTCATTTGTAAAATTTCCATCTGAAGAATATTCAACAATTCTCAACGTATCATTCTCAAATGATTGAGAAAATACACCTAACTCATTTAACAAATCTGTAAAATTAAATGATACCTCAACATTTCCACT
>Ga0272442_10004098_pt1 | contig 20077 bp, 18 predicted proteins | sample SSMForm2O_FD_200262 | JGI IMG/M metagenome (GOLD analysis project Ga0272442, IMG submission 200262) | Marine sediment archaeal communities from Little Sippewissett salt marsh, Falmouth, MA, United States - SSM-Form-2O | ecosystem: Environmental > Aquatic > Marine > Wetlands > Sediment ... | reverse complement strand
CGCATGAGACACATGCCACGGTTCTGAACGCAACTTCCACGACCTCGCCATGACTCTACCCATCAGGCCAACGGAGGTAATTGCAGTAAGAAATCGTCTGGGCAAAGCGATCTGACCGTGTGTGGGGGCGCAGGCGCGCCTATGCGGCAACGAAGAGCCGTTCTCGGACATCCGAAGATCACAGTGTGTCCAACCGTTGAATGGATGAGTCTGAAACATGCGGTGGCTATCGAGCCGCGACCTGGGTGGGCGCGCGTGAGAGGATTTCCTCGTGCTCGGTGCTGACCACCAAATCGCGCTCGTCGATCAGGTTGAAATAGTAGACGGTCACTTCTTCCGGGAGGCCGGCTGAGGCCTTGCGAGCTCTGGTGTCGAGGGCGGCCGGGAGGGTATGCCAGGTACGGTCCTGCCATCTGCCGGTGTCCGTCGTGTAGTTCAAATCGGCCTTGACCACCGGTGTCCCGCTCTCGTACGTCACCCAGGCGGCCGCGTCTTCTCGTCCGGTGCCGGTGATTCGCGCCAGGGGCGCGGCGTCCCTGAGCATCGCGTTGGCCATCGCGTGGATTTCTTCGGGATTCTCGCCGGGCCCGCCGTGGGCGTGGGGCATGCGCACGCGCACACACAGCGTCCGAGCCGACTGCGGTAGGCGATACGACTTCTGCAGCGAGTCCATCGGATAGGCAAAGTCGTTCGTGCCCGTGACCCACAGCATGGGCATCTTCGCCCGCGGCAAGTACTGCGAAGGGTCCCACCATTGGAGCCACTTGCGTGCCTTCGTCGGGCCCATCTTCTCGAACGTCCCCAGCCACGCCGAGTTCTCGCCCAGGAATCCGCAGCCGTAGACGGGAGCGGCGAACTGGAACCGATGATCGACGCCGGCCACGATGCACGTCAGGTAGCCGCCCCAGGAAATGCCCGTGACACCCGTCCGCTCGGCGTCCACTTCCGGCAGGGACCGAATCAACGAGTGGCCCAGGATGACGTCGGCCACCGCGTGGTAGGTCCATTGATCGGTGACCGGCCAATCGAGCTGCTCGAAGCCGCCCCAGCCACCCGGTCCGCCGCGCTCGTGACGCGGGTGGTTCTGGTAGCCGCCGCCGCTGATGCAGCCGCACGTATCCATGGCGATGGCTGCGTAGCCGCGCCCCACCCAAAGCCGCACCCACGGAATGAACGCCGAGCCCCCGCCGCCATGCACCAGCACCATCGCCGGCACGGCCTGCCCCGCCGCAGCCTCCGGCAAACCATAGTACGCAAACACCCGCGTCGGCTTGCCCTGCCACGGAACCCCCTCATAAAAAATCGCCTCCACATCCTCAACACTCCGATTCGGATCCTCCCAAACCCGCGGCGCCACCGACAGCACGTCCATGTCCCAGGGCACTGCCCCTGGCGCATCGGCCACGCCAAGCCCAATCCCCAGCACAACCATACCGATGACACGCAGGTGCTTCATAACTCTTCCCCTTCGCCGATCCTTACGCAATCTAACCCTCTTCGCTGTCTTCAGAGCGACCGAATGTTCAGGCCAACTCGACGTTCTCATAATCATTTCCACGCCGTGCAGTGATGACAATGCGTTCCTCCCCCCGGCCAGATGCTCCACTCCGTTCGGCCCGACAAGCTTTCCGCGAGCGGCGACAGAGAGGTAATGTCACGTGGTACTCAGCCCTCATATAGGAGTTGGGCGGTTTCGTCGATGCGGCGTTTGAGGGGCGGGTGGTCGATGGTCTCGTAGGCCTTGACATCGAAGGCGTACGGCAGCGGCAATTCGTCCAGTTCGGCCAGGATCCGGCCCAGCAAACCTGCGTCGAGGTCTCCCCACAAGACCAGGTCCACGTCGGAGCCGTCCTCGAAGCGGCCTGTGGCTCTCGACCCGAAGATCTTCACCGTGCGGACTTCCAGATGCCTGCGGAAAACCTCGCGCACCAACTCCAACGCCGCCGGCCCAAGTCCGAATGTCCTTTCTATTGGGAGGCCTTGTCCTTCAACCATGTAAACACCTGTTCGAGGGCAACAAGGTACTCCTGTGATATATTCGCAAACACGGCCTCAAAGGTCTGCCGGTCGTACGTGTGCGACATCAGATTCCTCTGTTCGAGCATATCGATCCAGCTCTGGCCGTCTCGAATGATCCGGGCGGCAAACGCGGCCTTGATGACGCTGCGCGGCGTGATCTGATCGAAAACAACACCGCTGTAGATCAGGTAATCCTTCAACGTTTTCCACGCCAGCTCGAAAGTGTGCTCAAAGCGCTGGATCGCCCCTTCCTTCTCCAGGTCGGACATCGCCGCCGCGTCCTTCTCGAAAGCCTCGCGCAGCAGCAGATACGCCCGTTCGAAATTCTCGAACCTCTGTTTCCAGCGAATATCGTCGCTCATCGTCGCCGACCCCACCCCTACCTTTCGTACACGGAAGTGCTCGAACACACTTTGCATCATTGAACTGAGACTAATCCGGCCCAAGAAGCGTGTCAACAGACAAGGATGCTGAATCCGTGGGCATGACCGCAGGCAGACCATTGTGAAGACAGGGTCGAACATTCTTGAAAACTTGCGTCACTTCGGCTTCGACCCGCTCTTCGCTCCAGTCGGGGTGCTGCTGGCGGAGCCAGCCGGCTTTGAGCCGGCGGGCCGACCAGTAGAGGCGCATGGCGAGCCTGAGCTTCTGCCCGCCCGTCATTTTCCTGAAGATTTCTTTCTGGAGATCATCCCCGTTCACACGCAAGACTCCCAATCGACCCTATGATCTGATTATACCCGGCGACCGGCTCCTTGGAAACCGACGGATACGGACTTTCCCCGAACCGTTTCGCACGGTATAGTCTATGGCTGGACGGGCGCGACGATGAAGTTCCGCGTCCGCATGCTACAACCCAATGTCAGTGAGGAAACAGGTCCATGGCGAACGACAGCACGGTGTATATCGATCAACTGAAGAACCACGTCGACCAAGAGGTCACGCTGCAGGGCTGGCTCTACCGGGGCCGGGCCAGCGGGAAAGTCCAGTTTCTGATCGTCCGCGACGGGACGGGACTGTGCCAGTGCGTGGTGGAGAAGGGCAAAATCTCCGACGAACTGTTCGATCAACTCAAGCATCTGGGCCAGGAATCCTCGCTGAGCGTCACGGGCACGGTGCGCGCCGACGAGCGCAGCATCGGCGGGCACGAACTGGCCGCGACCGGCGCCCGCGTCATCGCGCCGGCCGAAGGCTATCCGATCACACCCAAGGCCCACGGCGTGGACTTCCTCATGAAACACCGCCACTTGCATTTTCGCTCGCAGCGCCAATGGTGCATCGGCCGCATCCGTCACACCGTCGTCGACGCGATCCGCCGGTTCTTCAACGACAACGGGTTCACGCTGATCGACACACCCATCTTCACGACCGTGGTGGGCGAGGACCAAACGTCGCTGTTCGAGGTGGACTATTTCGGCAGCCCGCTACACCTGACGCAGACGGGCCAGCTCTACCTGGAATCGGCCGCGATGAGCTTCGGCCGCGTCTACTGCTTCGGTCCAACGTTCCGCGCCGAAAAAAGCAAGACCCGCCGGCACTTGACCGAGTTCTGGATGGTCGAGCCCGAGGTGGCCTTCATCAATCTCGATGGCTTGCTCGAATTAGCCGAGAACTTCGTCTCCTACATCGCCGGCCGGGTCCTGGCCGACAACCGCAGCGAGCTGGAAACGCTCGAAGCCGACATCGACATGCTGGAAAACATCAAGCCGCCCTTCTACCGGCTCACGTACACCGAGGCCGTCGACATCCTCACCGGCCCGAAGGCCAAAGACTTCCTCGCACAGCAATTGGAACAGCTACAGACCGACAAGCAAAAAATCGAGGGCCGCATCGCCGAACTGGAACAGCAACAGGGCGGCCAGATGAAACAATGGAAAAAAGACAAGATCGCCGCCGAGCTCATCGAGCTGCGCGGCGAACTGGCGGAGACCGATACGAAGATCGAAAACAATCCCAAACACGCGCAGTTGGCCGCCGAGTTCCGCTGGGGCAAAGACCTGGGCGGCTCCGACGAGACCATTATCTCGCAGATGCACGACAAGCCCGTGTTCGTGACGCACTATCCCCGCGACGCCAAGGCCTTCTACATGAAGACCGACCGGGACAATGAGAAAGTCGTGGAGAACTTCGACCTGCTCGCCCCGGCCGGCTTCGGGGAGATCATCGGCGGGTCGGTGCGCGAGGACGACTACGACCTGCTCCTGGCCCGCGTGCGACAGGAAGGATTGAACCCCGAGACCTACGACTGGTACCTGGACCTGCGCAAGTACGGCTCGGTCCCCCACGGCGGCTTCGGACTCGGCGTCGAACGAACCCTCGCCTGGATCGCGCAGGAAAAGCACATCCGCCAGTGCATCCCCTTCCCCAGAATGATGGACAAGGTCTACATCTGAGATCAGCTCGCAGGCGACAAAGCACAGCCTGGAGGAGGGCCTTTCCCCGTAACAGGGAGGCTGGGAGCGTCATACGCAATTGGGCGGCGACCCTCCAACCGCAAACCAGGCATACGTCACAGGAACCTGACAATGCAATGGACTGACGGCACTGCGCCTGATATAATGAAGGCAGGCAGCCGTATTCACAAAACGTATTCTGTCTCTCTGAGAGAAGGGCAGCATTTCATGCGCAGGCAACGCGGCTTTACGTTGATCGAGCTTCTGGTGGTCATTGCCATCATTGCTTTGTTGATGGCGGTATTGATGCCGGCCTTGCAGCAGGTGAAACGGCAGGCCCGAGGCGTGGCGTGTCTGAGCCGGCTCAAACAATGGGGCCTGTTCTTCGCGATGTACGCCGAGGACCACAGCGGCCGCTTTATGGCGGGCCATACCGCCCAGCCGCGATCCAACCGCTGGGTCAGCGCCCTGGGGGACTACTACAAGTGGGATGACGAATTCACCTGTTGTCCGAACGCAACGAAGCCCTGGGTCGATGAGAACGGCGTCGGCGAGGGAGCCCAGGGAACGGCCGTCGGCGTGACCATGGCCTGGGGGTATATGAACCAGGACCACTGGGCCAAGCCCATGAAGGGAAGCTACGGGATCAACGGCTATTGCGTGGACCCTCAGCCGGACCGGGAGCCGCGCGGACAGGCCGATTGGTACTGGCGCGGGCCGACGGTGGCGGGCGCCGCCTACGTGCCCTTGTTCCTCGGTTCGCAGCGGTACAACGGCGTGGTGGACTCGTTGGATGCCCCGCCGGCCTATGACGGCCAGAGCTGGGATGACGCCGGCGAAGGACGCATGGTGCGTTTCTGCCTGAACCGCCACGATGGCTTCGTGAACGGGATCTTTCTCGATTTCGCCGCCAGGAAGATCGGGCTCAAGGAGCTGTGGACCTTCAAGTGGCACCGACAGTTCAACGCCAACGGCCCCTGGACCACCACCGGCGGCTGCCTCCCCAGCGACTGGCCCGAGTGGATGAGGAGATTCAAGGACTACTGAGAAAAGATCGCCATAGTCCCGCCCGTGGCTCTTTCCCCGATGTAATGGATGAGGTCTGCATCTAACCGGGACATCGGCGCCGGCGATGGACGGATACGCTCAACCCGCGCCGCCGACCGGCGTTGTGAATTGGCTTGGGGGATGGTAGAATAGGGTGCCGATGACGGATGAAGGAACAGACAAAAGCTCTGCAAAAGATACGGAAAGGGCAGTATGCGACGAGCCTTTACACTCATTGAGCTGTTGGTCGTTATTGCCGTAATTGCCATTCTCATGGCACTGCTGTTGCCGGCCTTGTCCCGGGCCCGAGAACAGGCCAAACGGGCCGTGTGCCTGAACAACAACAAGACCCTCGTGTTAGGCTGGATGATGTACTGCGAGGACTACGCCGGCAAGATGCCGCAAGCCCAGGCAACGCAGGACAACGGTTGGGTCCTCAACCCCTCCGGCACCACACCGGTCGAGGCGCCGAGGGAGACCCAGCTCGACGCCATCAAGGAGGGCCAACTCTTCAAGTACGTCGAGAACGTCGGCGTGTACCGCTGTCCGGTGGCCCGGCGCATCGAGATGCGAAGCTACAGTTGCTCCCACGCCATGAACGGTCTGAGTTTTGACGGCGGCCCGGTGCTCGAAAGCATGTACAAGATCGAGCATCCCGGTCAGCGAATCGTTTTTCTGGACGACTTCGGTGAAGATTGGGACGCGGCCTGGGCGGTGCCCTGGAGCCGGCCGGCCTGGTGGAATCCCATCCCCGCCCGCCACGGCGCCGGCACCGTCGTAGCGTTCGCCGACGGCCATTCCGAGTGGTGGGCCTGGAAGGACTCGCGCACCGTCGAACTCATGGCCCAATGGGACTGGGCCGCCGGTAGTCACAACCTCAGCATCGCGCAAAATGGCAATCGCGACCTGTTTCGCGTCCAGAAAGCCGTATGGGGCGAGATAGGCTACACCTTCGATCCCGACGCGTATTAGCAGGGCGTCATCTCATCCCGTCGCGATTTGAGGAAAACACGGCTACGCGTCCTGCCCTCCGCATGACGGTCACCGCCATACACCAGCCGGACAATTGCCATGGCAAGCATGGAAGCACGGCTCAATACGTATCCGGATGGTAAGCCAAAGCCGAGCGGAGCAAAACGAAGCCCAACAGAGTCGAAAGCCGGCGCGAATTCGTTTTGCGTGGGGGCTGGTCTGTTGTATCCTCTGGCTCGATGGCAAGAAGGGGACACGATTTTATGGACATCCGGATTGAAAGTTTGATCGACGGTGCCCGGGGGGCGCGGGGTATGGTGGTGATCGTGGACGTGTTTCGGGCGTTCACGACGGCGGCGGTGGCGTTGGCGCGCGGGGCGTCGCGGATCGTCATCGTGCCGGAGCCCGCCGATGCGCTGCGCCTGCGCGACGAAGGTGCCGGGCAGGTCTGTGTCGGCGAGGTCAACGGCATCCGCCCCGAAGGTTTTGATTTCGGCAATTCGCCGCATGAGATGAGCTGCGCCGACCTGAAGGACAAGGTCGTGATTCAGTCCACGCGGGCCGGGACCGTCGGCGTGGCGGCCGCAACCCAGGCCACGACGGTCTACGTCTGCTCGTTCGTTGTGGCCCGCGCGACCGCCGAGGCCATCCGGCGCGACGGCCCGGCGGAGGTGACGATTGTCGCGATGGGCTGGAATGCCAGCGTGCGCACGGACGAAGACGAGTTGTGCGCGCTGTATCTGCGGAACCTGCTCCAGGGGCGCCAGCCGGACGTCGATGCACTGCGCAAGCTGGTGCTGGCCGGCGGCGAGGTCGCCAAGTTCCAGGACCCCGCCCAGCCCCATTTCCATCCCGAGGATTGCGAGCTGGCCCTCGAGATCGACAAGTACGATTTCGCGATCAGGGTCCAGAGAGAAGGCGATCTACTCGTAGCGAGACGATGCAAATGAGCGAATGGACAATTCAGAAACTGCTCGACTGGATGAGCGGCTACCTTACGGAAAGGAACGTGGACGGGCCGCGTCTCAGCGCCGAGCTGCTGCTGTCCAGCGTCCTGCAATGCCAACGCATCGATCTGTACGCGCGCTACAACACCGCGGTCGCACAGGAGCATCTCGACGAGCTGCGCAGCCTGGTGAAGCGCGCCGGCGCGCACGAGCCCGTCGTGTACTTGGTCGGCAAGACCGAATTTTACTCGCTGGAAATCGAAGTCACGCCGGACTGCTTGATACCCAGGCCTGAGACCGAGCTCCTGGTCCAGCGAGCCATCGAGTACCTGCGCGGGCGCGAGGGGACACAGAACGTCTGCGACCTCTGCACGGGTTGCGGCTGCATCGGTATCGCCATCACCAGGCACCACCCGGCCGCCAAGGTCTTCGCCACCGACATCTCGGCCGGGGCGCTCGACGTGGCCGCCCGCAACGCCGCGAAGCATCAGGTGGCCGAGCGCGTCAAGCTGCTCTGCGGCGATCTGTTCGAGCCGCTCGTTCCGCAATTGGACGTCGCCCAGTTCGACCTGATCGTCTGCAACCCGCCCTACGTCAGTGCGGCCGAGTACGAGGCGTTGGAGAAGAACGTGAAGGACTACGAGCCGCGCATCGCCTTGCTGGCCGGCGACGACGGCCTGGACGTGTACCGCCGCATCTGCGAGAAGATCGACGCCTTCCTCAAACCCGCCGCCGCCCTCATGCTGGAGATCGGCTACGCACAAGGTCCGCCCGTGCGAGAGCTGCTCGAGACGACGGGCATAGTCTCCGAAATCAGAATCGAAAAAGACCTCCACAACAACGACCGCATCGTCACAGCCACAAAGATCTCAGCCTGAATCCCGCGCCGGGCTGTTGTCTTTGGTTGGTGAAGTGATATAGTGGTACGTTGATGCATGAGGACATGAAAAACGGCTATTCGGAGATAAACCATGTTGAAGCGGTTCCGAGTCAATAACTTCAGAAGTCTGCTGAACGTGGAATTCCGGCCCGCCGAGGTCAATGTGCTGATCGGTCCGAACAACGCCGGCAAAACGAACCTCTGCTGCGCACTGCGGTTCCTCGGATTGACTGCCAGCCAGTCCCTGGAAGAAGCCATCCGAGCCTCCGTCGGAGAGACATGGAACATCCGAAACGTTTACGCGCCGGAAGAAAACGTCGAGTTCGAGTTGGAATGCTCGCTGCCGTACAAAGGTAAAACGATTGATTTTGAGTACTCGCTGAGTCTCGCGGTGCACACCAAGTCATCGCCGCACGGACAGGTACTCGACGTGTCCAGAGAAACACTCAAAGCTACAGGCGCTGGCTTCACTCAAACGCCCCTCCTGGAAAGCAATGGCGATGAGGTCAGATCGGCCATGGAAGTGGGCCACTGGACAGAGCGTCTGCCTGCTGGTACGACCGGGCTTTGTCAACTACATCCTGCCACGGAGGGACTTACCGGGCTCTTCAAAGGGTACCTCCTGAATTGGAGTTACTATGCCTTCAGTCCATACTCTCTCCGTTCTCCTGCCGTTGTGCGAGCATCTCCTGTACTATCTTCCGAGGGCAAGAATCTGACGCGTACTTATTTTTCTCTGCATAACGAGAGGCCGCGCCTCGAGCAAAAGCTGATCGAAGTCATCAGAACGCTGGAACCGCGGCTTGATCTTTTTACGTACACGTCTCCCGATCCCGACTCGGTGTTCTTGTTCATGGAAGACCAAAAAGGTAACCGCTTTGGCGCCCAGAGCATTTCTGACGGAACCCTGCGTTTCATGGCTATGGCCTATCTCATTCTTTCGGGGGAGGAGGCTGGACCTGATTCGCTGCCGGGGCTGACGATCATTGAGGAGCCGGAGAACGGGTTGTACGTGGGTCATCTCAAGCCGCTCTTTGAGAAGCTGGCGGGGCCGGGACGCAAGGACCAGTTCATCTTCACGACGCACAGCCCTTACTTCATCGATCTGTTCGATAGCTGCCTGGAGGGGGTCCATCTGGTGAAGCCTGGTGTGCCCTCGTCTGAGATCAAGAAGCTCGACATCGAAAAGACCAGGAAACTGCTCGACGAAATGCCTCTGGGGGAGATGCACTATCGGGAGATGTTTGGATGAGGATCGGCTACTCTGTGGAAGGGAGCACGGACAAGGCCTTGCTCAAGGGACTGAAGCAACGCTGGTGTTCGCATGCCGATTTGATCGAAGGTCGTTTTCGCGGCACATCGGGCCAGAGCCAGCGGCGCGAGATCCCCAAAACCTGCATCGAGCTGATTGCCAAGGGAGTCGATCTGGTCGTGTTTCTCCGCGACGCCAACAACGAGGATTGGCGAGACGTCCTCCGAGAAGATGAGAAGCGATGTCGGTCGGACCACGAGCACCTCGCTGTCTTCGCTGTATGCGACCGAAATGTCGAATGCTGCTCTGTGCCGACCGGGATTGGATTGCGAAAGAAACAGGACGTCAGGCAGAAGACTTTGACGTCGCCGATCCGAAAGGCGCTTTTGAAAAGGCGCTTGGGATAACGGGGTTCGATCGGAAGGAGGAAGAAATAGCCATGCTGGTCAACCAGGCACCTTTGCGGCACTGGCTTGGCAATCGTTCATTCAAGGATTTCTACGAAAGACTGCGTGACAAGAGCCAGCAGATGGGCTGCCGGATCGAGAACCTCTTGGAGTCGTGACGCACCGGCATCTGGCCGAACTCCATCCATTCATCTATCCACTCGAAGAAGGAACGCGCGCCGGCAGTCGAGTGAAGTAGAGAACGACAGCAGCATCGCTTCGGGCAACGGCCAAAATCAGGGTGCCGCTCAATAGGAGATCAGGGTGTGGATTTTGTGGGGGGCGAGCTTGTGGCGGCCGTGGAGGTCGGTCAGTTCGATGAGGAAGCTGATGCCGACGATCTCGGCGCCGACTTTCTCGACCAATTGGCAGGCCGCGTGCATGGTTCCGCCGGTGGCCAGCAGGTCGTCCACCATCAGGATCTTCGCGCCGGCCGGCACGTCGTCCCGATGCATCTCGATCAGATCGACGCCGTACTCCAGCTCGTAGCTGGCACTTTCGGTGGCGCCGGGGAGCTTGCCTTTCTTGCGAATGGGGATGAAGCCCGCGCCGAGTCTGCCGGCGACGGCGGCGCCGAAGATAAAGCCGCGGGCCTCGACGGCCGCCACGTATTGCACACCGGCCCCGAAAAACGGGGCGCACATCGCGTCCACAGCGCTGGGGAACGCGTGCGGGTCCGCCAGCAGCGGGGTGATGTCACGGAACAGAATGCCCGGCTTGGGCCAATCGGGAATGTCGCGGATGTACCGCGACAAGTCGGAGCCTTCGGTCGCCATGTGTTTTCCTTCCCTGGATCATCGAGTCGCCAAGCCAAACGATTGTCGGCGAAGACCCCATTGTCGGCAAACCGCGCGAAAATGCAAGGCAGCGGATGCAGATTATTGGCGTCTACCCCGCTTCCATGTATTCGTACAGCTTCATGAGGGCGTCGCGTCGAATCTGCCGAATGCGCTCGCGCGTGAGCCCCATCTTCTTGCCGATCTCTTTGAGGCTCTTGGGACGGCGCCCGCCCAGGCCATAGTGCAATCGGAGCACCTCGGCTTCTCGTGGCTCGATCTGATCGAGCAGGCGCAGGGCCTTGGCTCTCTCCTCGTGTTCGACCAGAGGGTCTTCCGGCCGGCAGGCGCTCTCATCCTCGAGCAGCGTTTCGAGAAGCTGGTTCTCGTCCTGGTCGTCGGTGCCGAGACTCTCACCGGAATTGCCGAGCACCTCGACGATCCGGTGGATGACCTTGGCCTTTCGCAGCGGCAGTTGCATCAGCTCGGCCATTTCCTCCACGGCCAGCTTGCGGCCCAGCCGGCTTTCCACCTCCGCCGCCGTGTGGCGCCACTGGTTGATCAGGGCCACCATGTAGGTCGGCACGTGAACCGGCTGGACGTTCTCCAGCAGCGCCCGCTTGATGCTCTGCTTGATCCACCAGGCGGCATACGTGCTGAACCGGGTCCCACGCTCGGGGTCGAAGTAATCGACGGCCTTGATCAAACCGAGATTACCTTCCTCGATCAGGTCGCCGAGGCTCGTGCCACGACCGGCGTATTTCTTGGCAATGTTGACGACCAGACGGAGATTGCTGCGAACGAGCTGTTCGCGCGCCAACGGATCGTTGTACTCTGTGACGCGCGTGCCCAGTTCATATTCCTGCTCGCCCGTCAGCAGCGATGCCTCGTCGATCTCCTTGAGGTAGTCCTTCAGAGTCGCGTCGAAAGCGATATCACCCTCCCGCCCGGCCGAAAGCCTCTCGGCTCCGACCTTTCGGGGCAAATAGAGTTCACACCCATCCTCACTCAGTACACGATATGCAGCCTCCGTGCAGCCCGGCTCAGTTGGCGTCATCACCCGTCACCGAAGCCAAATCCACCGGCAGTATCGGCCAAAACGCCGGACCGGTTTAGCCTGGGGGGGGGCAAAGCGTGCAGTTGACGCCTTCGGAGACGCCGGGGCTGAAAGAATCGTACCAGAGCCGTCCACGGGGCCCATAACGCCGCACGCAAGAAAAGGAAATTCGGACCTTCCGCCGCAGTTCATGCGGACCATGACTGATACGCGGGATGACGGTGGCATCCTGAACGTCGCTGAAGCAATGATCAGACAAGCAGGAAATGATGCTAATCCGCGTGAGAAGCCGGCTGCACCTGCTCTCGGGCAGTAAGTTACGCTCGGGCACCGGGGCTTATGCGTCGGCGTCGAGCATTTTCTTGGAGCGGAGGATGTGGTGGTAGTGCTGGGCGAAGCGGTGGGCTTCGTCGCGTACGTATTGCAGGAGCTTGCGCACCGACGAATGGGACGGCAGTTTCAACGGCCGCGTGCTGCCCTGAAGGTAGATGTCCTCCTCGCGCTTGGCGATGGAGGCAATCCTGGAATGGGGCCTCTCCACCTCGCTGCCGGCTTCGGCCACCGCCCGGACGACCATGTCGTTCAACGCCGCTTCGGCAGCCCGGAGATGGCCCAGTCCTCCGTCGATCAGGATCAGATCGGGCCAGAGCTCCTCGCCCCGCAAAGCATACTTGTACCGGCGCCGGACCACCTCGGCGATCATCGCGTAATCGTTGATCCCTTGGACCGTCTTGATTCGGAAGCGGCGATAACCGCTCTTGAACGGACGTCCGTCGATGAACTTGACCAGCGAGCCCACGGCCTCGGCCCCGCCGATGTTGGCGATGTCGATGCCTTCGATGATGCGGACCGGGTCGGCCACTTGCAGAATATCGCGCAGCTTGACGAGGGCGTCCGTCGGATCGGCGGCGAAGACCTCGGGCTGCACGTGCTCCTCGGGTGTCCCGCGCGCATCGAGTCCCTCGATCAACCGAATCCGGTCGCGAAACAGGGCGGCTCTTTCGAACTGGAGATTCGCCGAGGCCTCCTCCATCTGCCGCCGCAGCCGGCGCAGGACCGTGGAGCGCTTGGAACGCAGGAAGCGGATGAAGTCCTGAATGACCTTCTTGTACTCTTCCTTTTCAATCCGCGCGCCACACGGCGCGGTGCACTGTTTGATGCTGTATAACAAGCACGGGCGAAAAAAGCGACGCTTCGGGTCGTCGGCGTCAATGTCCAGGTGGCAGGTGCGGAAGCGGAAGATCTTCTGCAACTCCACCAGGACGGCGCGCAGGTCTTTGACGTTGGCGAACGGTCCAAACAGGCGCGTGCCTCGACTGCGCGGCTTGCGCGTGATGTAGACACCGGGGAAATCCTCGCGGGTGGTGATCTCGAGATAGGGGAACGTCTTATCGTCGGTCAGATCGGCATTGTACGGAGGCCGGATGTCCTTGATCAGCCGGGCCTCCTTGAGCATGGCGTCGACCTCCGTCTCGGTCTCCAGATAATCCACCGCTTCGACCCGGCCGGCCATCTCGGCAATGCGCGGACCCCGTGACGTCTCCAGATCGCTGGCCGGCTGAAAATAGCTGGACACACGCGCGCGCAGGTTCTTGGCCTTGCCGATGTACAGGACGACATCGTCGCCTGCCTTGAGGAAATACAGTCCGGGTCCGGTCGGAAGCTCCTTGATGCGCTGGCGGATGCGCTGCCGCCTCTGTGTGTCGTGTCCCTGTGTCATCTGTCTTGCGTCTTACCAAATGCTGACAACGGCCGTGGTTCCTGCCCCATTGTAGCGGTACGTCCGGGTGCGCCAAAGAGTTTGAGCGTTTCACGACGGCGCCGCCGCAACAACGCACCGTGCCCCAGAGCGTCAGCGGGGGCAACGGCACGGGTCCGCGCGCGACGCCTGATGCAGATTTGGAGAAGTTCTTACGCGTCCGGGTGTTTGTCATCCTGAGCCGCAGATGAATCCCGGCGCGCCGGGATGGCCTGCGAACGACACTCATCTCAAGGTCGCAGCCCGGATCCTTCGCTACGCTACGTTCAGAGCCTGTCCTGAGCGTAGGCGAAGGAATGACATGCCGCGCAAGAATTCATCAGAATTCGTATGAATAGGTCCGCCAGGAGCGCCAACGACAAAAAAGCTGTCGCCGGCAAGGAGCATCGCCTACTTTGTTGCGCCGTTATAGGGCGTGGCGCCGGCCCGTTTCCGCCAAATCCGGCGAAAAACGGGGGCCGGAGGCCCAGGCGCGCGAATTCCGACCGCCGGGGCCCAGGCAACACTTGACGTCGAGGCCCAAATGGGGTATAATGCGGTCATATTTGAGGAATGCAGGAGCATCTCCGGCCTACGGGCAATCTTCCACGGATGGATGGGCAACAAGAGCATAGTGTGTTGCGCGGATAGTCCATTTGTGAAAATGGGTCCGCTTGGTTTCGTCAGACCGTCGCAAGCCCAGTAGCGGCTGGTGCGGTTCTGACGATCTCTCTATTCGGAGGCACGCGTTGTCTCGGCCCCAGGGGGGGATTTGCCGAATCGACGGACGCTTACAGGGGGTGATGATGATGATCGGTACATACCGACGGGGTAGCGCTCGGATAGGCACGCCGGCAGCAAACAGCATTCGCGGCACCGGTCCGACAACGCACCGGCTGAAAAAGACGGCTCACAGGCCAATGTCACTGCGGAAGGTGGTGGCCGGCGTTTTGCTATGCCTCTGGATCGCGGGCTTCTGCCCGGCCGCCGACGACAACTCCGGGCAGGCCGCGGACTCCAAAACGAAAACCAAGGACCGGCGTACGGGCACGCGCCGCTTCTCCGGCGGCCTGATCGACCCCATGAATCCGCAAGCCTACATGAGCGATCTGGCTGGCCGGCTCAACTCGACAGCGGGCCAGAGGTCCCTTATGACCCGGAGCGAATCTTCGCGATCAGCTTCCTCGACAACGACGCCCGGCGGGTACACCTCGGTCCGCAGTAGCGGGCCCGTTTCCCGGAACCTGGGCACGTTCCAGTCGCTTGGCAGTCGCACCTCCTCTCGCGCCACGCCAGGCACCGGCGTGTCTCGCTCGGCGCCGGCGAATCTGAACCGGTATAGAGCGCTGGGGGGGTCGGCATCGAGAAGCGGCGCCGGCCCTTCGTCGACACAGCGCAGCACGGCCAGACCCGCTTCTTCCGGAGCGACGAACGTAGCACGCGGGCCGTTGCCCTCCGAGACCAACACGTCGGCGGCGAGCACTCCCATCCGACGTGTGCCGTCAGCGCTGGGCAAGCGTTTCGACTCCGCGCAGGGAATGACCGGGTACAGAGTGCTTGGCAACCCGAATGCGGCGCGTCGCCTGGTCGCTTCGCAGCAGCGTCCTGTAACGGTGGATGCAAACCGGGTTACCGCCGACCAGGATGCCGCGGCCGGAGGCGCCGGCTCGGAAGTCCAAGTCGCTGCGCCCGCAGAGCCGGGGACATCCGGCTTCAGGCCCCTTTGGGCCGAGACGGCCTCGCCCGATGCGCCGCGCGTCGTCGAAGCGCGCCCTCCGGCGGCGCCGCAAGAACAACCCGGCGCTTCTGTTTTTGCCGCAGCGCAGCCGCAGCGTACCGTTACCGAAGCCGCCCCGCCTGCTGTCCAGCCACAACCGATTGTCGAAGACCGGGCCGAACCCCGCATGGCCGAAGAGCCTACAGCGCCGCCTGTCGATGCAGACCTCGTCGACTCGCTGCTGGCACGCGAAGCGTCAAATGAAAGCAGCATGCCTGCTGCGCCGATTGCCGACCGTGCCCCGGCCTCACCCGCACGCCCGGCGCGACCCGCCAGCGTCGAGAGTCGCCGGCCTGAGCCGCTCGATGCCGCACCGCCGGACCCTGTCACTACGCAAGAAGCTGCCCCCTCGCTGACGCAACGCAATATGGAACGATACAAGGCTCTGATGAATGCGATAACGGGAGGCTCGACCGCCGCCACACCCGAGCGGCAACCTGAGCCTCAACCGACGACGGCGGATGCCGCGCGGGATACGCGTCGCGCGCAGCCGGAACCGACGCGCGAGGTTGCCACAGCTCAAGAGGAGCCGCCTCTGCGCCGGGAAATGGGTGCGTACAGGCCCTCTGAGACCCAACCGGGCCGCACGGCCCCCACGGACGCCGAATCCTCCTCGCTGGATCGGGCCCTGGCCAGATACAAAGCCCTGTACGATCGCGCCTCGCAAAGCACAGCAGACAGCACGGAGGAGACTTCACGGCTGAAACAGGACCTGGACCAATACCGGGCTCGCGTCGACGCCGCGCCCCAACGGACGCCGGCGAGCACGGATGATCTCTGGGCTTCCATGCTCAACTATGACCAGCCTGAAGATCGCAGCCGTCCACGCCAACGCCGGGAGCCGGCCGAACCGTGGTCTCTGGGCGCAGACCTCGACAAATACAGAGCGCACGCCGCCAAGGAAGGCGCCCGGGATTCGGGCGAATCCCTGGCCAAGGCAGGCGAACGGGCAGGCCTGGCCCTGGAAGACGGCCTGAACGTCTTTACCCTGGGCTACGCCTCCGAGAGGGGAGAGCCTTTCCGAGGCAACGACGGCCGCGGCTTGCTGGATGACCCCGGCGCCGTGCCGATCCAGGCCGGTCAGACGCTCGTCCACATGGGTTCCGGGCTCTATTCGCTCGCCGACCTCATCACGCTCGATGCCTTGGAGGATATCGAGGCGGATGTCTATTGGGATAACGATCCCCTCGTACGACCCTTCGTATTCACCGGCAGGACCATCGGCGGCGCCTGGAAAACGACGGAGGAAGTGGGCAACGCCCTGACCTGGGGCTATTTCGACAACGTCACGGGCGCTGCGGGTATGTGCATGGAGGACATCTTCGAGTTCCTCAAGCACGCCGCCGAGGCCGCGACCAACCTCGTCAGAGGCCCGGTATACCTCATCGCCGGACGCAGTGAAAAGACCGACGAAATGCTCGACTGGATCTGCCTGGTTCCGCCGGAGTTCGCCAGTAACGTCGTGGCGATGAAGGGCGTGGCCAACATGGAGGACTACGAGGCCGCTTTTGCCGACAAGGGCGTCATCGGCTCCATACTGGAATTGGGCGGTTCCACGTGGCTTACCTACGAGGCGGTCGACGAAATCTGCGACTGCCTTGACGATGACGATGGACATTCAAGACGCTATAAGGCCGCCGACGATCAAGGCCCGTCGCAACCCGGCGGCACTCCTTCGGAGCCCGGACCGCCATCGGTGCCGCCGTCACCTGATTTCGTCATCATCATCTACCCGGACGGCACGATCGTGACCAGCGGCTGATAAGCCCCTCACCACGAGGACAACAAATACGAGGCCTGCCCCAGCGCGGGCCTCGTCTGCGCGGGCGGCGAATTCGGCTTAGAAAACGACCGAACCTCCGGCGGCAAGAGTTCGCCTGAGTGCTTTGACGTCGATATCAGCCGCGCCAAAGCGGTTTTGCAGCGCGAGCCAGCAGGCCGTACCGGCAGCTTCGCCCAATTGGTTGCAGTTTACCATCACGCGGATGGCGCCGAAGGCACCGCGGTCGGCATCGACCAGCCGGTCGATCAGCTCTATCGTCAAACCGCCGATAATTTCCTTTTCGCCAATAGTGTCGTAGCGGCAATGCCAGATATTGACGCTGGCGGCCGTGGCGACGCCGCCGAAGAGGCCGTTGCTCTCGCTCAGCGCCACGTCCGCCCCCAGCCGCGCAGCGCGAACCGCCGCAAACAAACCCGTGCAACTTCCGCCTACAACGCAGATATCGCAGGCGTGGACGACCGGCGTCTCGCGAGGCTTCTCCCAAACGACAGACGAAGCCCGCGGTGCGACGTCGGCCCCGGCGTCGCTGCGCGCCCACGGCGCCAAGCCCGACGCCCCGAGTACGCCGGCCGCACCGGAGCCCGTTCGCCTGAGGAAATCCCGGCGTGTACTTCCATTCGAGTTCATCTGCAAGCACGTCCAACAGGGTCGAAACGCCCTGGCGCCACGCACTGCGCCCGTGCTGAGTTATCATACAGCGCCCCGTCACGCTGTAAACGGCTCCCACGCGCAACCGACGCCGCACCGACGCACGAAGCCACCTTCGACCCTTGGCAAAAGCAGGAAAGGCCGTAGAATTGGCCGCAGCAACCGGACGCCCAGAAGGAGAAACAGCAGTATGAAATCAGCCATTCGCTTGAAAGCCAACGACACGATTCTCTTCATTGGCGACAGCATCACCGACGCCGAACGTCATCGCCGAGCTTACCATCCGCTTGGATTCGGTTACGTGCATTTCGCGGCCTATGCCCTGCTGGCCAGATATCCCAACCTCAATATCAGTGTCGTCAACGCCGGTGTCAGCGGCGACACGATCATCGACCTCGAGAAACGGTGGCAGCGAGATTGCCTGGCGCATCGCCCCAACGTACTGAGCGTGCTCGTGGGCATCAATGATGTGTGGCGTCTGACGGCCGAGCCCTCCTTCGCCGCAGAAGCCGCACCACCCGATTTGTTCGAAGTAACATACGATCGGTTACTTTCTCACACGACGGAAACATGTGATGCGCAACTCGTGCTGATGGAACCGTTTCTTTTCTGCGCCGACCGACGCGACGAACTCTACGAGGCACTGCTGCCGTACGTTGAAATCGTCCAAAGGCTGGCCGCCAGCCACCACGCCGTGGTGGTTCCCCTCCAGAAAGAAATCGATCGCCGCATCGCAGAAGTCCCGCCCGAACGGTGGTCCGACGATATGGTGCATCCGCACCTTTGGGCCCACGCCTGGATCGCACAACGCTGGCACCACGCCACCGCGCTGTAGCGAAATGTCACGCGGAAAAATTTTTTCTCGGCATAGATTCAGCTATGGCAAGGGTTAAGAAGCAAATCGCCGGCGCACGCGGAAAAATTCTGGCTTTTTGACCTTTACACGTTATCAAATTCTCATTACTCTGCCGATACTCGTTTTGCAGGTTTGCACAATATCTGGCGAAAGCCCAGTTCTCCCTGACTATATGTTGTGGTACCTTTTTTTGCTGCATGGAGGCGCGTAATGTCTTACAGATTCGACCCTGAGAACCCTTTCAAGGACGAAGGCACGCCGGCGAAAGCGGCCCTCCAAGCCGAGGACGAGAAAGGTTTGACCATAGAACCTTACTTCTCCACCCCGGGCGTCCATCCCTTCGAGCAACTCGAATGGGAAACCCGCTCGGCCAAGATTGCAAGCGATAGCGGGGAAGCGATTTTCGAGCAGGACAACATCGAAGTCCCGGTCACCTGGAGCCAGTTGGCGACCAAGGTCGTGTCCAGCAAGTACTTCTACGGTGATATCGAGAACGGCCAACGCGAGAACTCCGTCAAGCAGCTCGTGCACCGCGTCTGCAAGACGATTGCCGACCGGGGACGCCGGGACGGATACTTCGCGACACAGGCCGATGCCGAGATGTTCTACAACGAGCTGACCTGGCTCTGCGTCAACCAATACGGCGCGTTCAATTCGCCCGTCTGGTTCAACGTCGGTCTCTACGACGTCTACGGCATCGCCGGCAGCAAGCACAACTACCACTGGGACCTGCAAGAGCAAGCGGCGCTGCCGTGCGAGAACAGCTACGACTACCCGCAGGCGTCGGCATGCTTCATCCAGTCGGTGCGCGATTCGATGGAAGACATCATGCGTCTGGCGACCAGCGAAGCGATGCTCTTCAAGCACGGTTCGGGCACCGGAACCGACTTATCAACACTGAGAAGCAGCAAAGAGAAGCTCTCCGGCGGCGGCAAACCTTCCGGACCGCTGAGCTTCATGCGCGTGTACGACCAGATTGCCGCGGTCATCAAGTCCGGCGGCAAGACCCGGCGCGCCGCCAAGATGCAGTCGCTCAAAGTCGATCATCCCGACATCAAGGAATTCATCACCTGCAAGACGGTCGAGGAAAAGAAGGCCTGGGCCCTCATCAAGGCCGGCTACAGCGGCGAGTTCAACAACGAAGCCTACGACAGCGTGATGTTCCAGAACTCCAATCTCTCGGTCCGCGTGACCGATGAGTTCATGCAGGCCGCCGAGAAGGACGAGACCTGGACCACCTACGCGGTAACCACGGGCGACAAAATGGGCGAGCACTCCGCCCGCGAGCTGATGCAACTGATCGCCGAGGGAACGCGCGTCTGCGGCGATCCCGGTGTGCAGTACCACAGCACGATCAACCGCTGGCACACCTGCCCCAATTCCGGGCCCATCAACGCCTCCAATCCTTGCAGCGAGTACATGTTTATGGACGACTCGGCCTGCAACCTGGCCTCCCTGAACCTGATGAAATTCCGCAAGGAAGACG
>Ga0272442_10004097_pt1 | contig 20079 bp, 25 predicted proteins | sample SSMForm2O_FD_200262 | JGI IMG/M metagenome (GOLD analysis project Ga0272442, IMG submission 200262) | Marine sediment archaeal communities from Little Sippewissett salt marsh, Falmouth, MA, United States - SSM-Form-2O | ecosystem: Environmental > Aquatic > Marine > Wetlands > Sediment ... | reverse complement strand
TGGTATTGATGATAATGGAGATGGCATAATAGATGACCTAAATGAAAGCGATGTAGAACAAGGAACATTACCCGTAAACAGAACATATAATGTATTTGATGATTGGAATATGACATATGACTATCATAATGCGACAACTGGTGTGAAAATGGGGGGTGTATATGAAAATCTAGCAATTGTTGAAGTTAATGGAAGTAGTCTGAATCCCACATATTCTGCAAAATATGTCGCAGCTGATGCAATAAATAGAAGTTCATATGGTGAATGGAATGATGTAGTTCCATTATTAAAATTTAAAATAAATGTAAGTAGTTCGGATATAATGACAGGATGCCAAGAATTTTATTATCGTTCACCTATCAAATGGAATGATGATTATGATGAATATATATTAAATATATATGATGATGAAGGTAATTTAGTTTATGCAATAGCAGAATATCCATTTATTGGTTCAATAGATAACACATCCGATAAATGTGTGCGAGAAAATAGAACTTATTTCAAAATACAGATGAACTTAAAATCTGATACGGAATATACATTTTATGAATATGTGCAAACTGTAGATGATGACCCAATAAATGAGGTATATATATATTTCGCCCCGTATCAAGATATAGCAAGTGACGGACTTACAGACTCATATTTTTTTCCAGGAACATTACAATCTACTAAAATAGAAACTGAAGTATCATGGAGTATGATATTCCATATGGGTATCGGAGCGGCTGGAACTGAAAGAGTTATTATCGGGGATAATGATCCAAGTGCTGATCATACTATAAATATACAGGGTATATATAGCGAAAATTCCACTGAAATAAACCAGGTTACAATAATAATGCCCATAAGAACCTCAACACCATTAAATATCACAATTGATTATCATATAGAGAGCGGTGTTAATTCTGTTGATGGATGGATAGAACCAGCTGTTGTTGGTCTTACGGGAACTTTGATATATACATTTAATTTTACTGATCCAGATAATACAAAACCTAATGATTACTATATTACGATATATATAACTAATCTAGATGATACTGATGATGTTATGACTTATGTCATGTACCCGGAAATAGTTGGTGGAAATGCAACAAATCATAATGTTTGTTATCCCAGTTCAATAACTGGGCCATATTATGAAATATATCATTTTGCAGTTCATCTTGAACTTTATGAAACATTCGATGCAGGAGGGGGGGTGGAGGAAGACGACAGTAATACTAATACTGATTGGCTTCTAGGGGCTGCATATCTATTGGGAGGATGTGTATTAATAGCACTTGCGATATTAGCCGCCCCTATAATACCCCTAGCTATAGGTTTGGGTGTTATAGGTGGATATTTAATATATAACGGTCTTGCTGTATTAACAGATACTGATTTACCTGGATTAATTCCTGATTTAGCCTCAGGAATTGTTCGCGCCTTACGATTAATATATGATGGTCTTCAATGGATTGGTGAACAATTATATAAGATTGGTATATTAGTATATGAATCACTTATTGAATTTGGTGAATGGGCTATAGAGAATGCTGGATTGATTCTTGAGGGTATTGCCGCTATTGTTTATTTCGTTCTTTTCCTCGCATTCATATGGCTATCAGCATATTTCTACAGGATACTATGGGCGATAGGCCACCTTGACCCATTCCTTATCCAAAAAATAAGTAAGGAAGCATCCTCAGACATAAGCGGTGTTTCAAAAAAAATAGGTAGATTCGGGAAAAGAATAAAAAAATTAAGGAGAAAATGATAACATGTATTTTGATTTTTTATTGAATGATGTTGCGCCTTTCACATTCATGGCTATGGGTTTCGCATGGATTTTTCTCATGTTGAAGGATATATATTATGGATTGAAACATATCATTGACATACAGCGTGGATTACTGGATACCCGTTCAGATAATCCTTTAACACCTGAGCGTTATGATCTTGCTACCGCGAAGGAAAGACGAGAAGGAACAATGCGTGATTACCGTGAAATGTGGAGATAAAAAAAAGAATAGATAAAGATATGATTTAGGGGGTCAAAAAAAATGTTAGAAGGAATTTTCTCGATACTGATATATGCCCTAATTATAGGACTAATGGTTTCATTAGTCCTAGAGATAGTAAGGCCTTTCCGTGGCGCAATCTCATCACGTAGGTTTCTTTCACGGGATGCTGGTGATAGACTCAGGAAATATCTTGTTAATTGCGCTAAACTTAATCCCCGTAATTGCAGGGTGTTGAAGATGCGTAGGACTAAATATAATAATGGTGGTAAGATCGGTAAGATAGTGGGTGTTGTCCCCAGTAAGTTCGTTACTCGTTTCATTATTAAGAGACGTGCTTTTAGTGGTAAACAGATCCTGTATTGCCCGGTGGATATGCATACGAATATATTGTGTCAGGATGTTATTGTTAATGCGCTTGGTTTGGAGAATGCAGCTGGTTTTTATTATCCTCATCCGTATGATAAGACTTTGAAGAAGAAGGTGTATAATTTTCTTCAGACAGCTTTTGATATAGATATGCATAGTATGTTTATTATGGATATGAAGATGATTAATCCGACACAGGTGGAGATGGCTATCGCTGGTGAGAGACCTATTGAGCGTATTATCAGGGAGGTTCCTGAAGAGTATGAAGAGGTGATTGAACAATGATTAATATGTTGATGCCGTTTATTAGTATATATATTGATTTACCACGGATGCTATTGGATTATGGCAGCCAGGTTAATGAGGGTGGTGAAGCATGGGTAGCTATCGGCTTGATTGTTTTGATGATGTTGGCTGTTTATGGTCTAACTATACTTATTATCAAGTTCATGCTTATTGATAATTTGTTTCCGTTCCTGTTTATTCGTGATTCTATACGTAATCGTATTCGTGTCGCCCGTATTATTTATGGATCCAGGAATGGTAAGTTATCCCGGTTGAAAAATGCTGATACCCTGCATATCAAGACGAGCTTTATGCCATTGTTTGAAACATTACCTGTCAATGTGGGTGATAATAAGATACGGTATAAATGGTGGCGTAGCTATAATATTGAGAATAATGAGATTAAACAGATCGTGTGGGATGATGACGCTAAAACATTTCGTATACAGTATGAGACACTTACACTGGATGGTGAAACACTTGATGATTATATAATTGATTCCAAGCGGGAATTAAAGAATGTTGCTGTTGGTGTTTCCCAGGGTATACGTGGCGACTTTAATCTTCAGAAGGATCGTTATTATCTTTCTATCCCACATCCTTTGGATGAGGAGGAGGGAAACGAAACAATGAACCCGAAGGAGCCACATAGCAGACCCGCACGGGAGATATCAATAAAGGAGTATCAATCTTTATCCGAGGAGGACCGTAAACGGATACATGGCACACATGATGTTGTAATACGGGGGTAAATGGGATATGGCGCATGATAATCCTTATGAGATGACTGTGTTCAACCCGAACCAGATGGATGGATGGGATTATCTTGAGATATATGGTATAAAGAAAGCATTGGATCTCTGTAAGAAATTCTTTGACCTGTATAGCATAAAAAGCAAGGAGAAGGATACAAGTAAGCAACTTGGTAGATTACTTATCATGATTGAGAAATTCGCGAAGAAATATGACATGATACCGGAGAACCTGCGCAATCCATTAGCCATGCTGAAGAAAGGCAGGCTGGGGCATGACCTTGTTCATGAGGAGGTTTGCCTGGATTATGTGATGGCTGTCTATGTTGAATTGTTAACTATTGATAAACGGAAGGGTGTCCCCAGGGATTATTTCATAACTGAATGGAGTAAAAAAGATGAAAGTGCTTGATCTTTTCAGTGGTCTTGGGGGTTTCAGTATGGCATTCAATGACAGGGGGCATGATGTGACAACACTTGATAATGATGAATCATTCAAACCGGATATCTGTATGGATATACTGGATTTCGAGCCTGAAGATTATTATGATGTCATATTAGCCTCGCCCCCTTGTGAGTGTTTTAGTGTGGCCAGTATAGCGAATCACTGGAAGGATGGGATACCAGATGGAAAAACAATGAAGGCGATATACCTAGTAAAACATACATTAGGGATTATAATTGATTCACGACCAAAGTTCTGGTTCCTTGAGAACCCAAGGGCGATGTTGAGGACTATAATAGGCAATCCCCCTGTGACGGTTTTCTATGCGCAATACGGGGAGGACCGGTTGAAGCCGACTGATATATGGGGGCGTCATCCGAAGGGTTTCAGGGAGATGCAGATAACCGACAAGTCCTTGCTGGAGTATACTCCTGCGCCGAGGGGGAGCCGCAGTGGTACCCAAGGTATAGCGGGTACAGCAAAACGGGCTATGGTGCCTTATGGGCTTAGTGAAACGATATGCAGATTATGTGAGAGGGGTTTATGAATAGTGTTTTTTGTTTATTACCACCGGAGCCTGGGTATTTGTTGTCTCTTACCATACTTTTTTTTGCAAGTGTCGCCTTTTTTTGGTTAATATACAATACTATTAACTATCCAGCTAAAAAGTATGAAAAATATCAACGTAAAAGGGGGGGTAAACATATCAAATAATTTACGTAAAGCAGCGATATATGCCCGTGTATCAAAAATAGAGGGACAGAACCCACAGAAACAAGTCAAGGAACTAAAAAACTATGCGAAAAGCAAAGGATACATAATATACAAAGTATACATAGACAAAATAAGTGGAACAAAAAGCAACAGGCCAGCCCTCATGGAATTACTCAAGGATGCGCATGACCATAAATTCAATTGCATACTCGTCTGGAAACTAGACCGGCTTGGTAGATCCCTGCAGCATCTCATCAAAGTCGTTAATTATTTTAAAACATGGAATATAGATTTTATATGTACCAGCCAAAACCTCGATACCACAACAAGCGATGGCATGCTAATATTTCACATAATGGGTGCAATGGCGCAATTCGAACGAGATCTAATAAGTGAAAGAACCAAGCTAGGTCTCAAGGGTGCAAAGGGTGTAGGCAAACGTGGGAAGGACAAGGGTAAGCGCAGGACATGGGGATACCGCAAAGAAAACAAACAAAAAAAGGGTACCCCCATTTTTTGGGGTTTTGATAAGGAGTGAGAAATATGGATAAAAAAACGACCGTTTTTTTGATAGGAGAGATATAATGGATGAAGGACATGATAGCCTGAAAATATGGCATATGAAAAGAAGCGCAAGTGGACAAGCGCAAAGACGATATAAGGAATTGATAGAGAAGACACCCATGGATTATGGAACATTGTTTACATTGCTGGAGAACTATTGGGTTGACCAGGATAAGATACATGCTATGGCTAAGGCGTTACTGATGAAACAGAAGGCTGGGGAAGAGATAAGTGATGATATGCTTATTAGCTTCCGTATCGAGAGTACTGCACAGTGGGCTAAGAAACAGGCTATGCTTGATAGTACCAGTAGATTACTTATTGCTGGGGCTGGTGATGCACAGGAATACCAGAGTTTTATGCAGAAGTACCCAGAGTGTCTTGTCAGTAATTTTAAGTTACCTGGTACATATGGTGTTATACATGGACCACCCCGGTCAGGTAAGACGGATCTTGCGTGTACATTGATGAATCTTATGCTTGGGTTTGATCTTGATATTATAACAAATATAAAGATAAATAATCCACCTGATGGTATACATGTAATAACGACACTTAGCCAGCTTGTAAGTAAACTAGTTGGCAGTAACCGTCAGACAGTTGTTATTCTTGATGAAACAGCTACTGTTGTCAGTAAACAAAAACCAACAGCATCCAGGAGTATTGATTTCCAGAACCTGGGTAGATTCATAGGGAAACTAAGATCATCACTTGTAATGGTTACACAAAGTTTCTATAGAGATGTACCCAGCTTGATACAGGACTGGACCACAGAGAAATATGAAAAGATAGGACTCAAGATGGTTAAGATAGATCTCGCTAGACCCAATGGACATGTTAAGATGCATAAAATATTTAAGGATATACCAAAGACCAATCTTGATTTTGAGACACATGATATAACAGGACTACAATTCGATATCTCAATAGATGAACTTTTGCAAACAATAGCTGATGCGCCAGATAAGGATAAAGCAATACAGAGGTATATTTCGAGTGGAAAAGAAAAAGAGGAAGAAAAGGAATTAATTGATAGCCCGGTGTCAGTAACAGATACAGATAAACTTGAGGAGATGCTGAATATATTAAAGGAGAACAAAGAGATGGCTGATCAATGCAGGGGTACACGGGGTGGTGTTACACGTGAACAGGTTCATGTATGTTTTAAGGATATAACAAAAGAGGCAGCCGCAGCGATATCACAGAGATTTAATGTATGGGAAGAATCACAAAAAAAGAAGGAAGAAACAGAGGATGAAACAATAGAGTTACCAAGGGATGAAACCATTAAGATAGAGGAGATACCAAAACCAGATATGAATAAAATAAACCAGATAACAAGTTTATTGGAAAACAACCCCACATTGTATACATTATGTACAGACAATGGAAAATTGACAATAGAGAAAATACAGAATAAATATGGATGGGCGAACCTAACAGAAAAAGAAGCAGGTATAATAATAAAAAAACTAGAGTCACCTGATAAAAAAATGTTCAACTGGATGGATCACTCATACAAATGGAGCGAGATAGAAAAAGATATTGATGATCACAATTATAAATTGGAGTAGTATATGAAGAAAATATATTAATATATATGCTGTATACCTATGGAAGCGCAAAATAATAAAGATGGATTAATAGACCTATTGGCACTACTATTAAGCATGATAGTACCCCTCATAGCACTCATGATGGTAAACCGTGGCATAGAGATAAAACTAATGGATAATGTATACATAGTTCCCTATACAGATATGTTCCCGGAATGGAGCCTCTTCTTCTACATTGGTGGTATGTATGCCGCAATCATAACAACCAACTGGATGATCCTATCACACAAAAAAACAATAAGGAACGAAAAAAAACCCAAGGAATATAAATTATAGTATTTCCTTTGTTTCCTTTGTTTCGAGTGGAACGAGAGAAACTATATAAACCACCACTGCATTCATAAGAATGAGAACAATGAAACACACACCAAACTCTCACCATGGCCCCGGATGCGGCATTTTTCTTCACCTTTTAAGTGATCATTGTTCTCACAATGGCCAAAGGAAAGCGGCTAAAAAAACACCCGGGGCCTCCCTTTCCGGCAACATGGCGCATGGACTATTTTTCTTTGCCTCCAGCAAAGAGTTAGGCATCCCAACTCCCCCAAATCCATGCGCCTCCTCACCATGGGGGATGGAACATATGAAGGATGAGATCTTTTTCGAAGACAATTCTAATCACAACTTTACCACAACTCATCCCTCAAACTCGCAATACTCAGTATGTTTCACCCCCTCCTTAGGCTCCATCAATCACATAAAGGATGGAGGGAAAAAAACATGAAAAATGCCGAAAAAAGAACAATAAAAGCGGTGGGTGACCGAGGAGAAAAGAAAACAAAAAAAGATGAACACTTCATAGACCACGAACACAGCATATTCATTGGGTGGTTCAGATACGGGGATCTGGTGAAAGCATGAAAACACTAGGAACATTAATAATAATGGGTATGCTCGCACTACCCACGATCTCAGCAACAGCCTCAGGAATAATGATAGAGCCGAAACAAATAGACATACGAATGGATTATGGAGATGATAACCCCATAGAACAAGTAAGAATAACAAACAATGAAGATACCGAAATAACAATAAAATTATCTTCGCAAGGAGAAATAAACACATGGATAAGCAATACTGTGATAACATTAGATAAACATGAAACAGAAACAATCCAATTATATATAAACCCTGAATATGAAAAAGATTTATTTGGGAAATATGATTCGATTAAAACTCAAAAAGGGATCATAGAATACAAATGGGAAAATGATGACAGTGCCGAAACAGAAATACAATATCTATCAATACAGGATGTAGATGCAGGAAAAAGCGAAACACAACAATTAGCAGAATCCCCAGGTGATTTAATTGTAATAGGAGTTGTGATATCAGCACTGGTAATAATTGGGGTAATAACTATATCTCGACATTGATGAGGTGAAAATATGAAAAATGCCGAAAAAAGAACAATAAAAGCGGTGGGTGACCGAGGAGAAATGTGTGAAGTAGAAGTGCATAACCCACATCTCAATGTGGAAGCAATATTCTGGATGCCCTACAAAGAACTCAAGAGGCTGTTCGAATGACCATATACATGGGAACAAAACTACAACAAGAAAAACAGAAAAGAATAAACCTATCAATAGCATTCAGAGAAGCAAACCGATACATGGCAGCCCTCGCAGACAGCAGCTCAGCCGCCTATGCAGGATGGGAAAAATATGCAGACAGTCTAGAAGAAAAAATCAAGGATCTCACAAAAAGATACCAAAAAATACTGGACTTACACTCAACAGCGGAAAATCTTTATTACGACGAGGATGACCATGAATGAAGTATATATGAAACTCCTGTTCGTACGGGAAGGTCCCAGGAGCGACCGGGAAGAACATGTGTTCGCATTCAAAACAGCTGACGAACGTGATAGACACATGAAATTATGGAAAAAACACTATCGCCATATACAGTTCCGGATGGGTGAACATGTATTCAAACTATGAAGCACGGGAAAACTGTGTGATAGCATACAATATAGAATGCAGCTACTATACTAATATAATGTTATATTATATTATTATATATTATATCATTATATCATTATCCTTTTATACAAAAAAAATAATAGGGTGATAAATAATGTCACGGTACGGTGATAAAATACAATGCTGCATCTACCTTCCCAAGCGCATAAAACGCCTTCTCGAGGACAGTGGACAAAACCATAGTGACCTTGTAGCAAGATTACTCGCAATGTACTTTCAAAGACATAACTCTCTTGAAGAAGTAGAACGCAAAATAAAAGAGCATGAAGATGAGATAGGGGTATTGAAGATTCACAGGGAAGATCTTATTGAGAAAAAAGACAAACATAAAAAAGATGATACCCTACAATATGAATCAAGAACTGCGCTACGGGAGATGTGGGAGATGGGGAAAAGATGGAACATCTCTGACAGCTTCAACATTGAATGGCTTGAATCACCTGCGAATATGGAACGTGTGGCATTCTCAGGATTTGATGACACAGTCGCCTGTCTGAAATGGCTCAAGGGGGAAAAAGGTGAATAATATGGGGGGGATGAAGCACAAAGCGGTTATACAATATGTGGTGGATTGCGGGGGGTTCGTTCCTCTCCGCTCCTCATCTCCTTCTCTTTATAAAGGGATAAGCGACATCTATATGCTCAAAGGAAGCTTCGCCTCTAATAATCGGCGCAGACATCAGGTCGCAACTGTTCTCATCAATAACGGGTTCCTCGAATGGGACAAGGATGATGATATCGTGTATGTCACAGAGAAGGGGCGTAATGAGTTAATGAAGGGGGCCTGATATGGCATACAATTTACAATTCGAGTACCGGTTGTCTGACAGTGAGATGCAGCTGGTGAATCTGTTGAAGAATAAACAGATGACAATGAAGGAGCTTGTGGATCTTACAGGGTTCTCCCAGTCATCTGTTTATAACCATTTTAATACAATGGGGAAGAAAGGTATTATTGTGGAGAAGTGGAGTAAGAAGGGGAAGGAGCTTTTCTATTTCATCGAGAACCCTCTTGGTCTCAGGGAAGAATTCCAATTCGACGGAGAAAAAGGTGATACTGTCAACAATGACTTATATGAGGCTATAAGCAACACATCCCAGGTGATACAACGCTATGATATGAATCCTAGGGAAACGAACGGGCATGTCTTCAATATGCCGAATGAAACATGCGCTATCGTATGGGCGGCTGATTTTCATATCGGCCACACACATGCGAACTATCCCCTCATTAAACACATATTCACAAAGGTGCGGGAAATCCCAAATCTATATATTGCCCTTCTTGGCGACCTTATTGATAACTCAGCCAATCTCGGATCCCCCAGGGGTACAGAGAACCTGATAAATAAAAGCGGGCAGCTGAGAATGGTTGAAAGTCTGTTGTTCAAGCTTGACGACAAGATAGTCATCCTTATCGAGGGGAATCATGAGAACCGGAGCTATATATCTGACCACTTCAGGGTCAATGAATTCATAGCGAAGGAGCACCAATGCAAATACGGGGGATATGGAGAACCCTTCTCTATTGTCCACGGGAAAAAGGTCTACAAGGTGTTCTGTCGCCATGACGCGCGTGGTAGGTCACAGTATAACCCTCTCCATGCGAACATACGGAGTATACTGTTCGAGTTTAGCAGAAAGGCCCATGATGCAGATATTGTGGTAACCGCTCATAAGCACCAATCAGCATCTGCTGTATATGATGTTGGGGGGAAGGAACGCACCCTCATTGCTGTTGGTAATACTGTTAACCGTGATGATTTCGCTGAACGAATAGGTCTTGTGTCAGGTATTGATGATTACCCTGTTACTTTGTTTCATCCCTCTGGTTATACGGTGACCTATCGTCATTTTAATCATGGTGTTTCGGAGTTGATACGATATGGCTAGCCAGCTTTCTCTTGATGATTGCACTGGGAAAAGACCGTGTCCTAGAACACGAAAGATTTCGAAAGACATAGATGTTTTTTTGAAGAAGAAACGTATCGAGAACCAGAAAAAGGCATATAAAGCCATTGGTCTTGATAGGGCTAAATGTATGAATGAAGTGAAAACTTTTATAGTTAAGAAAAAAAAGAGGTGAAAAATATATGCAGAAATGTTTGATATGCGGAAAAAAAGCCAAGTATTTCATAAAGGAACTATCTTTATTTCCAACATCTGGGAATAAATTTTTTCTTTGTGGAGAATGCATAGACATCAAATGGTCTAAGAAAGGGCCTGAAAATGACATATGAATTTTGTCCTAACTGTGGAAATCGAATACAAATTGATGGCGAAAAATATTGTCCCTACTGTGGAATGTGTATGGAGTGTTGAACTATTGCGGGTGGAAAAAAACATGGGTAATGAAAAAGTATATATAGATGGGTTCTGTTATTGGGGTATTGATTGATATGATTCACAGGAAATATTTGATGACTGTTATTTTATGTTTTATTTTGTCATCATTTCTTTTCAACACGCATGCATATTTTTCCGGATTGGATTTTGGTGTTAAGGTTGATCTCCTGGAAAATAGTCCTCCTGAAATATCTAATATAACATCCTTCCCTTTGATTATTGATATTGGTGAAAATGTTAACATAACATGTAATGTCACCGATGTTGATGATGACCTTGACACGGTATGGCTTAATGTCACATATCCTGATAGCAGTACAACAAATAACAGTATGGATCAGTATGGGGCCACATCATGCTATTACCGAAATACAACATATAATCAGGAGGGTAATCATACATTTTTTATCTGGGCTAATGATACTAATGGTAACACAACTCTAGCCTATAGTATAAATTGTAGTGTTTTTGATGATTTCGGGGCTCAAAGTTATTCGAACCAGAACGGAACAGATGAGTGGTATGATGACTGGTATGAATATGGTGGAGATAATGATCCAGCAACAGGTGATATACAAATAGTGTCTGACACAAATATGACCCCTACAGAAAATTATAATTTAATGTTGAAAGATTATTCTTCAGGTCTTGCTATCGGGAGGCAGGCCATATGGGGTAATGTTTTTCCCACAAATGGCACTCTTGAGTTTGATTGGAGATGCGATAGTACAGAAGCAACATACCCGTCGGAGGGGCTGGGGGTTTATATACTTAATCCGGATGTTGGGTGGAGCCGTATAGCATGGCTTGTTGATAATACGGATCCAACCACTTATCATCATTTCGAGGACGATGATCTTTCTTATTGTATGAATGAATATTTTTCCATAATGTTTCAACCAAATGCATCTGTTGATTCTGATGATTATTTCTATATAGATAATATATATATTAATTATACTAGTGATGAACAGAAATTCCAGGTGTTAAGTGGGGGAGAGCCGAATCAACCGCCGGAAATATCTACATTGATTGTTAATCCTTTGCCCGGTGAGGAGGATCTTGATGTTAATTATCCCTATCCCGATGACACATTAAAAGTGTGGATAGAAGATCCTGATGGTGATAGTTTCAACTGGACAATAGAATGTAGCACGGGGAATAACAATAGTGGGCAAGAAGCTGATGGGGGAGGGGTGGTGACATGTTCTATCGCTGATTCACTCCCCCTTGATTATTCAACGAAATATTATTGGTGGATAAATATAACTGTATATACTGGTGATACACCCCCCGTGAACCGTACATTTAATTTCACCACTGAAAACGAGAATAATCCCCCGATAATCAATATTTCATCTGCTTCCCCTAGTAACGGTAGCACAAGTGAAAGTATTTCTCTCTCAGACTTGGAGATATGGGTGGGGGATAACGAAACAACTTTCAACTGGACAATAGAATGTAGCAATGGAAACAGCTCAAGTGATAATGGTGCGAATAATGGAACTAAGGAATGCCCTGTTGATGGTGGTGACCCCCTCAGTTATGATACTGAGTATTTCTGGTGGGTAAATGTGACAGATGGTGAAGACTGGACGAACGCCACACTTAATTTCACAACGGGAAGTGAACCAGTGAATCATCCACCCGTCATATCATCCCCATCCCCCAGTGACCATGCTACAGATGTATCTTCATCCATATCGGCTGTTAGTGTAACGATAACAGATGCTGACGGCGATACATTCAATTGGAGCATAGAGACTAGTCTAGGTGACAGTAATAGCGGGAATGATGCATCTAATGGCTCTAAGAGCTGTACCCTCGCTAGTCTTAGTTATGATGATGATGTTACATGGTGGGTTAATGTAAGTGACGAGGCGACAAATAAAACATATGAATTTAGTGTAGCTAGTGCACCCCCTGGCCCATATGAACAACTTAGTGAGAACACCGGATGGCTTATAATGATAATGGGGGTTAGCTTTATATTTGCTCTCTTGTTTAGTGTATTCAAATATAGATAAAAATGAGGTAAAAAAAATATGAAAAAAAAATATATGAAAAATATGAAAAAAAATATAGCATACAGTATTCTGGTAGCTTCTGTACTTGTAACAAGTTTTTTCAACATACATCCTGTTTCAGCAGACCAACCACCCATCAATCATGAGTATCAGCAATACTTCGAAGAATACGATCCTGGGGACTATTACACCAACACAAGTTGGTATAACACATCCCTATATGGTGTAACAAATTCTGGAGCGATCACTTTCCACAATGATGGGGAAAATATTACAACAACCGCTGATTCGGTGTATAACGGAACATATGGATTTAATATAAAACGCACCAGTGGGGGTAACTCGGGATTCAGCATAAATCTTACAGATAATGATGACCAATACAATATAAGTTATTTCAGTTTTTGGGTTTCCCAACATGCAACTGGTACAGAGGCACTATATTGCCAGATAATGAATGAAACCCGTGGTTCATCAGCCCTAAACACAGATGCTGTTATATCATTACAATTTGTTGATGGGTCTAACATAGAATTTGTTGATGGGAACGGGGCACAGAACGCGGGTACATATGTTGAAGACACTTGGTATTTCATAAAGATTGAATTTGATTGGGATAACCAACAATGTGATTGTTATGTCAACGATTCCCTAGAATTAGATGACAGCCCTTTCAGGGGGACTAACACCCTTGAGGGTGTTAAATTCATAATGTTCAATACAGCAAGTTCATCAAATGGTAATTTCTCTATTGACAACATATCCATTGGTTCACCTGTCACCATCGGTGAGGGGGGGGAAGAAGAACCAGATGAGTATCCATATATCAATGCAACTGCTTTTAACGCCAGCCTTACAAATGTAGGGGGTGTTTACTCAATCACATTCAAAGGAGACCAAAATGAAGAATTATGGTGTAATGATACAAACAGCCTTGGTAATGAAACACTAAATGTAACAATTGTTGATGGCAATCAAAGTGTCCAATGGGTTAACATATCACTTGCAGACATAGATGACACGCCAGATATAGATGCTGAAGACTTCGAATTATATGCATATAACACCAGTACCTCATCCTGGGAAACACAAGGATCATTTCCCCCAGGTGGTGGAAATATATCCATCTCGGATGGTCTCGGTGCAACATTTCCCGTATCTGGAAACCATACATTCTTATTTAGATTCAAACTCACTGTTGATGCCGACCAAACTAAAAAAGTTTATGAAGAAACAATAGGATGTAGCGTCTATATCGACGGATAGGTGATACATGCGAAAAAGGCCGGCTTCGTTATTAATCATAGGTATATTAATAACAAGTGGTCTTTCTGTTGTTATAAATATATCTCCCGTATCAGCAATTGATTGGCTAGATGATTTTTCATATCGCATAAGCCACAATATAACTGGTTCTAGCACTGCGGGAAACAACTATCAAATTAATTTAACTATCCATAGCGGTGGTGATAGCGAAAATAATGAAGGATCTGTTTGTTATCTTGAAAATAATTGCAATAATTTCCCAGACGACATAAGATTCACAAGCGATGATGGAGTAACAGAACTCGATTACTGGATAGAGGATGAAGAAACAGACCCCATACGGGTATGGATAGAAGTAACAGATGATTTATCCAATGGAAATACTGTTTTAATTTTTGTGTATTGTGGTAAAGAAGGGGTGTCAAGCAATAGCAGCATAAACGATACATTTTTATGGTTTTATGATCCATCAATTGGTGATGACCCCGCAAATCTAACAGTTGATGCAGACGCGGGAACAAAATGGATTCATGTTTCAGATGTTTCTGCTTTCAATACTGGTGAACAAATACAAATACATGACTTATCAGATGAAGGAACAGCATCCCCCCCAGTTACATATGGTGAAACAATAGGCAATGGTGAAAACATAACCATACAAACAGTGCATGAGGGAAACAATAGTTTATATATTACCGACGTATTGAGCAATACCTATACTGTTGAAAACAACTCATGCATATCACATTGGTATTATCATTGGCAGAACAGTCTGGATGGTGGGAATGCTGACCGTTCACGTATGTGGTATTGGGAAAATTATGATATAGATCAGACGGGAATAAGAAGTTTCACACTTGTTGAATTTGCTAATCCATATGGTTTGGGGGATTTTTCTTCAACAGGTTTCGGCTTTGATGACAGACTTGTTTTTTCACCCTATGATGATAGCAATGGCACATTTGTTAGATGGAGTACATCCCCCGGTTATGCGACAAGTGATCATCCAACCTATCAGCTTTATACATATAATGGAGGTTTTCATGATTCATGTACAATTATATGGAATACTAGTTATGCTGACACAATGACAATTGGTGAAAAACAATTACAAAGTTATTATATTCTAGATGGGTCAAAATGTGATATAGCTTGTTATAATTATAGTGATTTTTCCGATGTTGACTATGCGAATGCAACGGAAGATATACCAGATGATATAACATATCCATTTATTCGCATACATATAGGCAATACTGCCCCATCTCTAACAGGAGATTGGGAATTTTATCATATTGATGATAAACTATATATCTATTGCCAAGAACCCCAGGGTTCCCCCCCTGAACTTGCTTTGTATGTTCATTGGTGGGTTGTTGCTAAATATGTATCACCCGAGCCAATACATGGGGATTGGGGGGGGGAAGTTGATGAAACCGGTGACTATTTTGATAAAATGAATTTCGGTGTGTATGCAAATATTCCCCCTGAAAACAATTCACCCATAATCTCTGATCCTCACCCCCCAAACGGGGCGACAGGTATTTCAACATCACTGGGTGAATGGAATTGCACAATAAATGATCCTGAGGGTGATATTTTCGACTGGACAATCGAAATATCAAACAGCAATAATTCAAGTGGCGATGATGCTAGTAATGGAACAAAAAATTGTGAATTAGGGGAACTTGAAAATAATACTTTGTATACAATATATGTTAATATAACGGGTGGAACATGGGATGAAGGATATGGTCCAGAGAACAAGACATATAGTTTCCGCACCATAAACCCTGAAGATATTTCCTCCACTACTGGAATAATGGATTATGGCATAATAATATCCGTCATGATTTTCTTTCTTGTAATTGGTGTATTCGCCAGTCTATTGCAAATCACAAAGGGGGTTAAATAAATGGGGAATAATATTTATATCAGTAATCACATTCGATTTATTAATAAAAAATATGAGGTGAAAAAAAAATGAAAAATAAAAAATTGATAATATGTGTTGTTTTTTTGTTATCTATAACAAATATTGTGTTAGCTGACCCTTTCGACAGCGAAGATTTCGGTGTATATGCAGATCTGGATGAAACAGAATGGGGCAATTGGTCAGAAAATTGGACTATTTCAACCAGTCATACATGCGAATCAACGGGGTATTTATATGGTAACTGGAGCGAAAGCGACCATTTCATCATCACACCCGGTCGTCCTGATGAGGATTGGACATATGCAAATAGTACACATTGGGATGTAGTTGACAATGGTGCATGGTGGCGGGGGAACTATACATTTGATGTCACATGTGACATGAATCATACCTTTGCAGTACTAAATAATAGTGGTATGAATCGTAGCCAGAGTTTCGGATGGGTTCATGTTAATGATACAGAGGTTTCCCCTGTGCGTGTTTTCCCCTATATCATATTCGCCTATAATGGATCCACTGATTATGATTTGGTGATGTGGACTGGTCTGGAGGCATATATACTTCATTGGAATGGAACCAATATGACGGATATAGGTGATACCGTGCCAGATCAGCCAGTGGTTGATCCAGTTACTGATGCAACTGATATATCTGACCAGTGGGAAGCTGATGGATATCTTACTGATGAGGGTAACTATTACAAACTTATATATAATGAGCATACAGGGCAGGTATGGTTCAAGTGGTGGGGTCCGGTTCCCATGAGTGAACCCCCTGGATGGACTATACAGTTCCAGGATGATGAATTAATCCATGAAGATGCAAGGTGTTATGGTGTTGGTGTATGGAACCCGAACCAGATAGCTACAGCACATGTTCAATTCGACTTGTTGAATGTATGGCAACTTAATTATACTGTTAACTCCAGTGATTATTGCAATATAAGTGCATATAATGAATCACGTCCACATATGGATTTCCCCATAATAAACCTAGGTACATGGACTGAGGAGATAATGGCATATTTCAATGGAAGTGAACTTGGTAATCTTTCTGCTGATGATGTGCGAAGTATTATGAAGGATAACTTGACGAACTTGATGAATGTGGAAAGCCGTATGTATGAACTAAAAAACCCTAGTGGTTATCGGCAGAATGACACCATTTATTATTATAGCTGCACAATTGATAATTTTACAGCATTCAGTGAGGAAAGCTTTGATGACTGGATACATATACATATACAGCATTGCCCAGAACGAAATATAAGCACTGAATATGGTGATTTAATGATCGGTATCGATGTTGATAATGACCGTGAATGGGATATCAATGACAGGGTCTATTGGGCCTATCTGGATGATGAAGGAGATCTATTTTTTGAAACATATAATGGTAATGGATATGTGATAGATAATCTGTCTCAAGCAAGTATCTGGTCCACTGAAAGTTCCGCGGTGGGGAACCTCCATAGATATGAATCACATCTAAACTATGCATTAACAATCCCTCTAGCAGACTTGATTAAAGAGGATGAAACACCCCTTAACAGTACTGATATATTCGGGTTAAGTATACTGACAACCATGGATGAAAACTGGTTCGATAATGCCACAGTATGGCAAAACTGGAATGAAACCAGTGGTGACCCATATTACACAGAAACAGGATATACACCACCAGATGGGGGACAAGCTGTAATTGCATATTTCTTTAATCAAACAGGCCCGGAGGGATATGGTGCAAATACAACTAATCTGCAGCGATGGGGGGAGGGAGAAATAGGGCCAGGTCTTGAAGCAGATGAAGAAGTATCATATAGTGTCAATATAACCAAGACTGCTAATGTATCAAGTATCGATGAGGCTGGCACGACATATGCCTTGATTAATTACAGCATCTGGGTGAACAATACAGGATCCCTCGATTTGACAAATGTTGTGGTGAACGATACACTCTGGAATTGCAGCTGCAGTGGTCATCATTTCTATGAAGCCGAGTTCAATGACACTAATATATCCTGGGATAGCATAACAAATGGTACCTGCTGGAGGGAATTCAATATAACCACGATAGCTGGGGGGGAAAGCTGGCATATATGGTACGTGGTGAACATGTCACTCTGTGATGGATATAGCCATGGTACATTGCTTAATACAGCTGTTGTGAATGCCACAGAGCTCACGGGTAGCTCTAGTGATACACATAGTATCAGTTGGGATGCCCGGGCTGATTCACATGGCATATCTATAACAGCTGATTGGACATCTCTTATAACATTTGTTATAGTGTTGCTTATTATATCCTTTATGGCTGCTGCTATTGGTCATGCAAAAATAAGTAAATAAATAATAGTTGATAAAATGAAAAATATAAAAAAAGAGAGAGAGGGAGGGGGGGTCATCCTCCCCTCCAACACCAAATCAAGCATATGTTTAATGCTTGATTTTGATGTATCCGAACAACCCGATAATCATCGAGATTATCAAAACCACAATCAGGAGCTCAAGGAAATCCCCTGTGAGCAAATCCATGATCGGTGTCAGATTTATCTCGGCAAGTACGGGCAAATCACAGAATATATTCCACATCTGTTATCACCTCTAAAAAAGGTATTGTATTACTATATATATCCAATTTTTCAAAAAACAAGGGGGTTTATATACACCCCCAGCCATCCAACAGGAGTGAATAATATACATGGTTGATCCATTACTCATAATGATAGCCGCAATGATACTCATCATCATAACCCTTATACTTGGGGTCATGCTTTCCATATATATACAGGAAAAAGTAATAAAAATATATCTCACCAACAGAAAATTCAAGGAAATATTCAAAAATGGTAAAAAATAGTCACCTGGAACAAGAATTTGATACATATAGCAGGCTTGCATTAGAGAAAACAATAGATTACCTAGATCAAAGAGAAAAATATACAACATATCACCCCGATACAAACACATTTATCATACGGCCTAAACTCATGGCACGTATCATAAAACATGGGGGAAACCTGCAAGCGAAAATAAATAAGGATGATTATGATCTTTTTTTACGGGTTCTCAATAACCTTAACAGGATGAATAAGATAGAAAGTATATATCGAGGTAGCGGATATACTTATAATATGAATGAATATAATGGGTCACGTCATTATGGCATCATTGTTAAAAAGATACATAAAATAGATGGAAGAGGTGGATTATGTCTTTTAAAAACATAAAAACAAATATAAAAAACAAACTTGGAACAATAAAGAAAGCGGTATGGATAAATAGCCGGGAGAACAAGGATAAAGCCGATGCTTTCCTTAATAATGCATGCAAAAGATTACGTAAGATGGGATACCGGGCGAAACCATATAAACGGTCAGCGGTATGGTGGAAATGGCAAATCAATACGAATGCACCCCGTGAAGTACAGAATGATGTGATAGATGACCTCAAGGATGAAATAGGTAATGTTATGGAGGGTGAATAGGATATGCCGCAGAAATGGCTAAAAACAGGCTTCATGGGGATTATATTATTCTTATTTATTTCCATGTCAACAGCTGTGCCATATGTTTATGGGGATGAAATAGAACGAGTTACAAGCACAAGCACTACAGTATATTATGTGCCATACGGGAATGGTATTGATGATAATGGAGATGGCATAATAGATGACCTAAATGAAAGCGATGTAGAACAAGGAACATTACCCGTAAACAGAACATATAATGTATTTGATGATTGGAATATGACATATGACTATCAT
>Ga0272442_10004096_pt1 | contig 20082 bp, 14 predicted proteins | sample SSMForm2O_FD_200262 | JGI IMG/M metagenome (GOLD analysis project Ga0272442, IMG submission 200262) | Marine sediment archaeal communities from Little Sippewissett salt marsh, Falmouth, MA, United States - SSM-Form-2O | ecosystem: Environmental > Aquatic > Marine > Wetlands > Sediment ... | reverse complement strand
CGAATCCGAAGCTACCTGTCCACATGCAGAAAACAAGGCGTTACTGCGTCCGATGCCCTACGCCTGCTGTTTCAGGGAAAGTACCCTGCATTTATGGATGCCAAAGAATATTTTGCTGAATAGTTACCCAATTTTTAATATATCATATTTGCCAGGCTATAAGAAATGATTACATAATCGACAACAAAATAACCTGGAATTTGACCGATCTCTCATGATTCATTGCACCCCCTCTGTTGTAATGAACGCCGCCAACCACTGTAATGTTTCCTCATCGGTAATATTCAGTTCCCCACCACATGGTGGGACATTATCCCATATTTGTCAGATCAACACGGGGCATCTCCCCTGGAAAAACGGAACAATAAGAACCTTACAATGATGAAAGAAATGTCAAGGTATTTCACGACATTCGGTTTAAACGGTCATCGAAAACAGGTCCTCGAAATAAAGAATATTCTTGCCGACCCTGTACATTTGACAACAGGACTCATTAGATAAAAATCAATGCATGCTTACGTAAGCCGCTTTCATGCTTGACCATCGTGTGAACTTGCTCTACAAGGAAAATTGTTCTTGTCTTAATCTAATAAAATTACACCTCGAACATGAGACGGGAGTAATCAAACTGTTGATTGGAATCAATACCATACTCGAATGGATCAGGGGTCACGGTACTATGATCTGGATGTTGTCGATTCTTTCGCTGGTTACGTTCGTGGTAACCTTGATCGTAATTCCCTTTTTTGTTGCTCGAATTCCGGCAGACTACTTTGTCCGCAAGCAGGACAACCCGTGCCAACACTATATAAAGCGTTCAAATCTCCGTCGTCTCTATCTGGTCTTTAAGAATCTTGTGGGTATTATATTTATCCTGGCCGGTATGGCAATGCTGTTTCTTCCGGGGCAGGGAATCGTTACGATTTTTATCGGTATTATGTTAATGAACTTTCCGGGAAAACGTATTATGACACTGCACATTGTCCGAAAGGAAAAGGTGTTCAGAGCAATCAACTGGATGCGAACGAAAGCACAACAATCACCACTGCAGCTACCCGACACGAAACAGATACAAGGATTTAAAGGAATGATGGTTGATCCCACGGAAGAGGAGTAACAAGAACGGAAAGTATTTCTTAATTTTATTTTTAAACATGCCGATAAATATTATGATTGCTTTTTTGATACGGATCTTTCGGAAGGTTGAAGTCACCTGAGAACAGGCTTGATCCTCGCTACAGTCTATACCGAAAATTTGCAGTTCGATCCGCAAAAATTTCAGCACGTAGTTTTAACCTGTCTTCACTCGCTCAATTTTATTTAACGTGGCAGGGAAGGATTGCTCATTGAATGTTCTTTCCTCAAGGTACGTTATAATTTACATTCACAAATTTTTATGGACTGGGGGACAATGGCAGAAACATCTGTTAAACTTTTGCAGTATTCCGCAGCCGATAAAGGTTTATTGAGAATAGATCGCATCGGTGCCGGAGTGGGTGTTATTTTCTACAGTGCCGAGCACAAGACAGGCGCAGGGCTTCATATTCTGGCACCAAACTCTGTCTCGACACAACTGAAGAACCCGGTCATGTATGCCAACACGGCAATACCTTATGCCCTTGAACAGCTTGAAAAAAAAGGAGTCCCTCCCCCTTATTCCATTGCAATGGCAGGAGGTGCTGTTCTGTTAGGAAATGACGATGGTACGGGAATGGGTCACAAGGTAGTTGAAGCAATTAAAGACGCATTAAAGAAGGCTCATCTCCTAATCAAGCTTGATCAAACGGGCGGCACCAAGGTTCGATCAATGGTTCTGGACATAGATGCTGGTAAGATCAGCATATCGTAAAGAGGTGACTTATTGTGATAGTAACATGCTTAAATTGTCATAAGGTTTATGATATCCCAGATGAACGTCTCCCCCAAAAAAACTCTTTTGCTTTCCCATGCCCTGCATGTAAAGAAACGATCAAACTTGATCTTCGATCGCACTCGTCGCAACATGCACCCGATGCTCGTCCGTCAGGACAAGGCACCGGGCAGGAACAACCGACCGGTGAAACCCTGAAAAAACTGATTCTTAAAACCATACACGACCTTCCCCCCATGCCTCAGACAGTAATGAAGGCTCGTGACATCATGAAAAATCCGGGTTCCAGCTTTGAAGAGCTTGCTGCAGTTCTATCAACCGACCAGGCTCTTGCTGCCAAGGTTTTAAAACTGGCCAATTCTGCTTATTACGGTTTCATGGGACAGGTATCCTCGATTCAACATGCCTCCGTCATGCTCGGACACAAAACGTTAGAGCAGTTGATAACCGTAGCGGGGACATCGAACCTTCTCGGCAAAGAACTGGGAGGATATGAACAGGATGCGGGCGATCTTTGGCAGCATTCCCTGGGAGTTGCCTTTGGTTCCAAAATTATTGCAAACAAGAAAAATCCAGCCCTAGCGGATGACGCCTTTGCTGCAGGGCTCATTCATGATGCAGGTAAACTTGCCCTCGATCCCCACCTTTCTGAACGAAAGGAAACCTTTCGGCAATTCATGGCAGACGGCCGGGTTAGTTTTCTCCTTGCAGAAAAAGAGATTCTGGGCTTCGACCATGCTGAAATTGCCTCTGAATTGTGCAAAAACTGGCATGTCCCCGAATCCCTTGCAACAGCTATACGTTACCATCACGATCCATCCCTCTCCAATGGCGACCAACTCTCCTATATCGTTCATACAGCTGATGCAATAGCTATGATGAGCGGCATCGGAGCGGGTATCGACGGGATGCTCTATCAGATGGATAATAATGCCTTTGAATTCCTGGGCCTTGTGGAAGAAGATGTGAGCGAAATTATAGTCGAAGTTGTTGAGTCCGTTCAGAAAATCTTGGACGAAATGCAAGGGCACTGATCACAACCGCCTGTCCTGTTTCTCCTCGTGCATTATGAAGGGAAAAGCACTAATAACCCATTCAAGCTGTCATCAAGACGACATAGTGTCAAATCACAATATTCTTAAAAATACTGGTGCTGGGGATGAAGCATAACAACATAAATCAACCACGTGATAAGCTCCTTCGCCTCCCGGGGAACCATGTCTCATTATAATCCTCAGGGTAAATCGTAATGTTTATTCAATACGTTGATTGCATAAGAAGAGCATGGGCGAAAGACTTGTTTCATATACAGGAATGGCTGAATCCATATCATTCCATCATCATCTCAACTTTTTCGGCAACCAACTCCGGATTGAGGAGCATTGCATTCTCAAGATTGCTCGCATGCGGGATGGGACATTCGGGAGCTGCGATCCTGACCGGTGCAGTGGTGAGAAGATCAAATCCGGTAAGAACAACCCGTGCAATAACCTCCGCCCCGATACCACCGGTGGCTGAACCCTCTTCAACTGTTGCCAGCCGTCCTGTCCCGGCAATCGATTTCGGGATCGTTTCCCCATCCATAGGATAGAGTGTCACAAGATCGATCACTTCCGCGTCGATCCCCACCGAGGCAAGCATTTTCGCTGCATCGAGGGCAACGCTAACTCCCAGCAAGTGAGTTACAATCGTAACATCGCAACCTTCTTTCACCTCTCTCGCCTTCCCCAGGGGGAGCGTATAATCACCGACAGGAACCACCCCTGCATTGGCATAAAGTAATTTGTGTTCAAAAAACAACACCGGATTGTTTGATCGTATCGCCGCCTTGAGCAACCCTTTCGAGGTATATGAGTCGGATGGTGCGACCACTATCAGTCCCGGTATTCCCAGGAAGAATTTCTCCATCGATTGCGAATGCTGGGCGGCCATTCCGATGCCGCTTCCCACGGGTGTTCTGATCGTTAACGGCATCGTGATTTGACCACCCGTCATATATCTCAATTTAGATGCCTGATTCAGGATCGGGTCCATGCAGCAGGTAAGAAAGTCAGCAAACAATATTTCAACAACCGGTCTCGTGCCCGTCATGGCTGCACCGGCGGCACCACCGACAATTCCATTTTCACTGATGGGAGTATCAATAATCCGATGACTGCCAAACCGATCGAGAAGACCTTCCGTTATTGAAAAATAACCGCCGAGGGAAACGTCCTCTCCCCACAAAAAAACCGTATCATCTCGTTCCATCTTTTCTGTGATGGCTTCGTTGATTGCCTGTGATACCGATATCTGACGTGTCTGTCCATTTTCACGCAGATCACTCCAATCACCGCTGAAAAGATGCTCGTCATCGGGGGAATAAACGTTCGTCACGAGGTTTGAACTTCCGGGAAGGTCCGATTTTCGGGCAAATTCAACCGCTTCATCAATTTCATCTCTTGCCTCTTTTTGCAGTCGTTCAATGTCAGCATTATCAGCAGCAAAACTACCGAGCATCTGGTTCCGGAGTTTCTCAATCGGATCTTTCAACTTAAACTTCGTTTTTTCTTCTTCGGACCGATATAGTTCAGCCTCGCCTTCCATATGTCCATGCCATCGATATGTCATCAATTCGACCAGACGAGGCTCACCGTCCCTCCTGATCTGTCCAACAAGCTTTTCCACCTCATCATACATCTGCCGTACATCATTTCCGTCAAGTCGATGTGCCTCTATGTTGTAGGCCCGGGCTCTCTCGTATATTTCAATTACAGCGGAATGTTTTTCTATGGACGTAAATTCACCGTAGAGATTGTTCTCGATAACAATGAGTACAGGAAGATTGAAAACGGAGATCATATTCAACGCCTCGTGAAACATCCCCTGGTTTACCGAACCGTCACCGGCAAAAACGACCGATATATCGTCCCTCTTTTCCATCGTTATGGTAAGGCCTGCTCCCAGTGCCAACAGATACCCCGCACCGGCAATACCGTTGGCGCCCAGCAAGCCTCTCTCTCCGTCGGTCACATGCATCGGACCGCCTTTTCCCTCACAAAGACCATCGGCTTTCCCATAGAGTTCCGCCATCATCTTCTTGAGATCGGCACCTTTGGCAATAATATGTCCATGTCCGCGGTGGGTTGTATTCAGGTAGTCAGTGTCTCTCAAATTCATGCACACCCCGGCAGCAACCGCCTCCTGTCCGATCGAAAGATGTATTGCTTCAGTGGAAATATCTCCTGCCTTAAATGCCTGTGACAGACGTTCTTCAAAGAGACGGATTTTATACATCATTGTGAAGAGATCCGTGTCTGCAGCTCTCTGTACAATCTTCGATACTTTTCCCTCGGCAACCTCGGGGACCATCGTTGAAAATGTCATCGGAAATTCAGGAAGAACGTCAAGATTGAAATGCTTCCTCTTCCTCCCCCTCAAAAAGAAGGGGCGGTGTCGTTTTCTCTTGCCCGGTTCCTGTTTTTTCAAGAGGTCACCCCTTCCCATATCCAAAAGTACTCGCGGGTAAAGAGTAAATGCAGGCTTTAATGCAGGCAGAAGTTTGAGAGCCTTTGTGACCGATCCCTTCGCGATGATCTTCCTGCCGGCAATAGCTAGGGGAACATTCAATGTCTCCATCCAGAACTCATAATTGACATCTGACGATAGAATCATTTCGACATCAAAATCCACTTCTCGATCGGGATCACAGAAATACGTTAATGAATCAGCAGTATTGTCCACATAGAAATTCGTTTCATAATCGGTAATGCGGAATTTTACCACGAGTTTGACGCCTGACATTGCCTGTACGATTTTCGGATTTTTCGAAATCCTGTTCCATAGTGCTGACAAATTCTTCCCTGTTTTTATATGTCCTCATCGTACTCCCTCCCACATAAATCAGTGTCACAACTATTTGTATTTCATGATGTGTCAGTTCTAAGGCCACTGCCCCGTTCATGGAAAATCGACGGTTGCTTTCTGTTTCTCGAAATTAATCCTCCCGGTATAAGGATCGGTTTCTTTTTTCCCTCAACAATGTGTACCACACCGGTGACATTTTAGAGTCTTTATTCCTAAACTTTAGCTATGAGCCCCCTGCCTTTTGCCTTTGCGGCTTTGCCGCAACAGGTTCACTCTTTCGTTGTCTGGTCGGGAATAAATATGGCCCAGGCATCAAAGAGTGAGTTATATCGCAGAAGAAATTCGTTTCCTTCTACAGTACGTACTTTGAAATAATCCATAGCCGGTTGACAATCTTCAATGTCCCCTTCATACCAGCGATCAATAATGTCGGCAATTTCAAATCGCTTACCTTGATAGGTAAAGGCTACGGGACGTTCATTGATTTTATAACCGCTGTAACACTCCACCTTTATCACTTCAATTTTCATAGGCACAATCCGTTACCGGTAACTTGTATTTTCAAGCATATATAATAACGGCATGAATTATACCAGATATCAACCTGTTATTGTTAAAAGATCCGTGCACACAGCTATTTTGATCCTTATAAAAAAGTCGACCGAGCAAAATCAAAAATCACCCTTGGAAAGCATACGAAAGTGCCAGCATACGTGTCAGGTTTTATTGAACATAACAACGGTGAACCATTTTCCGAAACTATACGGCGTCGTACACCACAGAAAAAAAGGTGTGAAATATTTCACATTATACACATGAAGTACCTCATAGGTGCTTTAGGCAATCCTATTGTATAAGGTAATCAAACTTTTAATCTTGCTCCATGAAAGAATTTACTATATACGCTTTGCGTCCCGTGCGAGCGACAAAGGTTCTTCCACACCAAGGGGGAAACGTAACGCGCTCCAAAAGCATTTTTAAGAGGGAACCGCCATGTATAACAAAAAAAAATTGACCGTCATCGTTCTCTTTTCTCTGATAACCTGGTTCTCTCTCATGGGTTGTGTCCAAATGCTCACCTTGCTCTCGGTACCTGTCACGGCGCTCCAGCTCGGCGCAACAGCCTATCAATCGATTGAAAAAGCAGATGTTGACGCTGCAGTGATATCGGGAGCCTCCGAAAAAAAACTCAAACAGATTAAACACATTGCCGTATTTCTGGGTCAGGAAAGTACGGAACCGCCCCTTGGAAGAATAGGAGATCTCGGTGCAGTTGTGGGGGACAACCTGTGTGTTGAATTAGTGAAGCTGGGATTCAGAGTGCGCGACGGAAGTAGGCTACACAAAGCAACCGTAAAAAAATTAGCGAACTCAGGCTACAGTGGCCGCAGGGTTGCCAAGATAGGGAGAGCATTGGGAGTACAGGCAATTTTGACCGGTAATGTAACCGCCGGACAGAACCGTTCCTTCGGTATGCTCGGTGTAGGCAGAATGAATACTGTCGTTCAAAGCGCCACACTGAAAGTCATCGATGCCAGAAAGGCAAATACGTTAATGCTCGTTACGATCAACTATAAAGTAGGTCAGGACCCCCATATTGCGGCAGAAGGTATTGCCATGGTCTTGAAGGCAAAATTGGAAGATCCAAAATCAGATATTAAAAAAGTAATGAAGGCAGAAAAGAAGATGGCCGTGTTGAATGATTCAAGATTTTCAAGCCATATTATGTAAAATAATCGACTGACTCTCTTAACACTCTTCGTTATCGTGCCTCATGGGCACCGTTCGTTCCATATTTATCCCGATATCTTAACCCTTGATACTCAAACGTCTTTGCAGGCGATTCAGCCGGTGGATAAGGGCATTCCGTTCAGTGTCCGTCGTACGACGGATAGTTTCAAGGAACCGCGTGACCAGCGACAAAGCCCTTTCAAAATCGTGCTCCCGGTGTTCATAGCACTTTGCCAGTTCTTCCACTGCGAAGATATCGCAGGGATCGTCCATCAGCATTTTCCCCCAGATTTCCATCGCGTCATCCCACCGGCCGGTGCGCTTATAGATGAGAGAGAGCATTTTCCCGGCATCAGATGCGATATACCGATCATCCGAGTACATCAAAGATCCGAGGAATCGCTCTGCTTCTTCATCATACCCCCGTTCGTTAAAAAGCCGGGCAGCAGCCAGGAGATCGGACTGATTAGTATATTCCATATCAATCTCGCTACTCAGCAATTCGGCAAGATGCACTGTCAGTGTCGCCATGGAGATGACATCGAGGCGATTGTGCTCGAAAATATCCTCCATCAGGCGACCGTCTCGTTGGCGAAGCCAGTCAAAATATCGCTGGGGAATTTCACTCCCCGGTATGTCACCCCGGCGTCTGAGACCGAGCACATCCCGTTCAAGAGTTACAAGACGGCTATTATCCAGGCGATGCCCCAGCATCCGACGGGAAGGATGCAACAGATCGAGATGAGGAAGATCGGACAGGGGATCGGAGAGCCGGTTCATGATAAAACGGGTGGTTAGCAAACCCACGTCAAAGGATTTGCCGTTGAACGTAATAAGAAAACGCTTATTCCGTGCAACTTCTTTGAGAAAGACCAGGCACGCCCGTTCCTCCGAAAAGTCCCGGGCAAAGATCTGCTGCGTAACAAAGGATTCATCTTCAAACCAGCCGAGACCGATGAGAAAGGCAAAAGTCCCTGTTCCACCGGACAGACCCGTGGTCTCAGTGTCGAGGAACAGGCCCTCGGTAAAGTTACAGGCGGCTATTTCCGGGTTATTTGCAAGGAGGGAAGCTGATTCCATATCCACTGTTGACAGTTCCCCGATACACCGGTGACCATGGTACGCAGAAGCTTCAGTCTCGCGGTGGACAAGGAAGCAGTGACCGTGGGCGTTTTCGATTTCTTCTCCATCGATAACATCCTGTAAATCGAGAGGGTTTCCTCTCAACACAGCCGAATGAGCGGGCTTCTGTTCCGGACGGCGCGACATGATTGCTTCGACGCGTCTCCGCAAGTCATTGATCTGTCGCTGCCGTTCCGATTGTGCATTATCCGGCGGATGTTCACCGGTGAGTCGCTGAAGCCGTTTTTTTACACTCATGCTTTATCCAACAAATCGAGAATGGCAAGGGCTACTTCCTTCGCCGTCGGCCCGACCTCGAGAGTCGGACCCACACAGGTAGGACAGCCGTGACTGCAGGGACAACTCGCAATGAGGCCCCGAGCCGACACAAGAAGGCGCTCGTGCTGTTCAAACAAAAGATCTGAGAAGCCGATACCCCCGGGATATGCATCAAAAATAAAAATGGTTGGATCGAAGGCATCCGTCCTCACCTGTTCGGCATCTCCTCCACCCGATGGAGACACGGTAATTGTTCGCCAGTCCTTGCCGTGGCGAACAAACCACTCTCCACTCTTATCACCGATGCACCGATCAATATCATGAAGATCGGCCATAAGGATCATGGAGGCCAGATGATGCAGGCTGTAGGCAAGTCCCGACAGACCGTCGATAATCTCCGCCTGGGTATAGTTCAGCCGTTCAAGCAGATCCCGGGGTATGGTGAACCAGTAACTCGTCGTATGCATGTCCTTTTCAGGGAGCACAACATCACCATAACCCAGATTTTCCGATGTATAAAACTTGATCTTCTTATACCCCACGACTTTTCGGACCACCTGTACTTCACCATGCTCCACGATAAGTTTCTGACGATGCTTGGTGTCGAAACCTTCAATGACACGGACATTGGTATATGTCATGGCATCGGTATAATAATCGACATCGACTTTTCGGACATAGGCCTTTTGTCGTTCAAGGTCCAGTTGATCTACGTGGTACTGCTGGGACTCGACCATATAAATGGCGTCGTCATGGACCGTCGTAAATGCACTGTCCCAGTCAACCTCGGCAATGACCTGGTGATTCGCCGTATCGGTCGTATCGACAACAACAATATTTTCCGGATTGATGCTTCTGAGACTTACTTCATCGGCGGGATAGCTTTCCGCAGCCCAGTGCCACCGTTCCGCTACCCGGTGGAGGATTCCCTTCTCCTCGAGATAGTCAAGAAGTTCCTCAAGGTCTTCCTCCCCAAATCGTTCACCCCTCTCAAAGGGAAGTTCAAAGGCGGCACTTTTTAGGTGATGAAGCAGGATAAGAAGATTATCGGGATTGACCCGGCAGTGTTCCGGCGATCTTGAAAAGAAGTAATCCGGGTGTTCTACGATGAACTGATCCATGGGATTGCTGCGGGCAATCAGGAGGGCGAAACTATTCCCCATGCGCCGTCCAGCGCGTCCCGCCTGCTGCCAGGTGCTTGCGATAGAGCCGGGATATCCCGCCATGATGCAGGCCTCCAGATCACCAATATCAATTCCTAGTTCCAGAGCGTTGGTACTGACCACTCCCATAACATCACGGTTTCTCAGTCCCTTTTCGACTTGGCGCCGCAGGTTCGGCAGGTACCCTCCCCGATACCCCGTCACATACTGTGTGTCAACGGGACCTCCCCTGGAGAATTTATCTTTTAGATATTTTGTCAAAACCTCCACATTGAGGCGGCTGGTGGTAAACACGATGGTCTGAATATCATTCGAGATGAGATCGGTCGCCACCGTTCTCGACGGAGTCAGGGCGGCTTGCCGGATTCCCAATTCTCGATTGATAATGGGCGGATTGTACAGCATGAATGTCCGTGATGCCGTGGGAGCACCGCTTTCATCGATCAGTTTCACCAGCCGTTCCAGTACCCGCTCGGCATGTTCTTTTGGATTGGCAACCGTCGCAGAGCAGCAGATAAAGACGGGATTACATCCGTAAAATCGGCAGATCCGAACCAACCTTCTAATTACGTTTGTCAGATGACTGCCGAAGACACCACGGTACACATGCAACTCGTCAATAACGACATATTTAAGGTTGGTAAATAATTTCTGCCATTTCGTGTGATGCGGCAGGATACCGGTATGGAGCATATCGGGATTGGTAACCACCACGTGACCCTGTTTGCGAATTGCCTGACGTGCGTCGGCGGGTGTATCGCCATCATAGGTATAGGTTTTGATATCGGCCTGTAATTCCCGGATCATGCCGTGAATTTCGTGCATCTGATCCTGGGCCAGGGCCTTGGTTGGAAACATATAGAGCGCCCGCGTTTCCGGCTCTTCAAGAATACGCTGGAGGACGGGAAGATTATAACAGAGTGTTTTTCCGCTGGCTGTGGGCGTAACGAGGATGACATCCCGGCCATTCCTGATGGATTCTATGGCTTCCGTCTGATGACTGTACAGTTGATCAACGCCCCGCTTTTCCAGGATCGAACGAATTCGGGGATGAACCCACCCGGCAAAGGGTGTGAAACTTCCCTTATGAGCGGGAATATGCTTGATCGACGTTACATTTTCCATGAAACGCCGGTCCTTCTCCTTTCGTGACAGCCACTCCTTCAGTGTCAGCTTGGCCATAAACAATCACACTTCTACCGGTAGCTCTTTTTCGCTGAGTATAGAAAGGCACGGGTTGCATGTCAAGCGGGAAAAAGGCTGTTCCGATTCCATGAAAGAGCAACTAATCAGATGCCTTCGAAAATCCGTAAATGCATGTCATTCAAAACTTCTGTACGGATCAGACAGTTGATAACCCTCATCACCTCCCGAATCAGTCCCCCGAAACGTTCTGGTATACGTTTTCCCCTGCGATTTCATGATCGAATCTCGAAAGTGCACGCCTCATCTGTTTCAGGGCCTGTCGAATCCGATGCTCGTTTTCCACGAGGGCTATGCGAAGGTATCCCTCCCCCTCTTCACCGAATCCGATGCCCGGTGCTATGGTGACATTTGCATGCTCAGCCATATAAAGGGCAAAGTTCATCGATCCCACCTGATCGTACGGCGGAGGAATTTTTGCCCAGACGAACATTCCTGCCTTTGGTCTCTCCACCGTCCAGCCCATCCTCTCAAGACCCCGGCAGAGTATGTCCCTTCTCCTCTGATAGATCTCCGCCTGCTGTGTCACGTTGTTATCACACTCTCTCAGTGCCACAATGCCGGAAATCTGCACTGGTGAAAAGATACCATAATCGTAATAGCCTTTGATCTTGGCAAGTCCCCCGATCAAGTCGGCATTACCCACACAATAGCCGATCCGCCAACCGGCCATGTTATACGATTTCGAAAAGGAACCGAACTCAACACCAACGTCTCTGGCTCCCGGAGTCTCCAGAAAACTCGGCGCCACGTACCCATCAAACGTAATCTTGGCATAGGCAAAGTCTTGTACTACGATAAACTCATATTTCTTTGCCAAGGCAACCACCGCTTTGAAAAAATCTTTCGTGGTCACAATACCGGTCGGATTATGTGGATAATTCAATATAACAACCTTGGGACGGGAAAGATTGGATTCACAGGCTTGAACGATTCCTTCCAGGAAAGCGTCTTCCGACGCCAGAGGGATTTTGATGATAGTACCACCCGCAATAACTGAAGCATACACGTGGATCGGAAAGGCCGGTGAGGGAACAAGCACATTATCTCCCGGACCCACGATTGCCAGACACAGATGGGATATACCCTCCTTAGAACCGATAGTACAAATTACTTCAGATTCACTCTTCAGTACCACCCCGTAATCCTTCCGGTAGAAACTGGCAATTTCCCGCCGCAGGTTTCTGAGCCCGTGAGCAACCGGGTATCGATGGCTCCTCGGGTCCTGTACCACCTCGCAGAGTTTTCTCACGATCGGATCGGGGGTCGGATCGATGGGATTACCCATCCCCAGATCAATAACATCTTCACCCTTCATGCGCTTTTCCATCTTTATAGCGTTGATCATGCCGAAGAGATACGGCGGGAGTTGATTCATACGCGGGGCAAAACGAATAGTACTTTCCATGCTCATACATCCTCCTTATCAAAAACACCGTTATACAAAACAAAAAAGCCCCCAACCTTAAGGCCCGGGGCTTTCAAAACTAAAAAACGCCATGGGCCGGTATACTTCAGCCCATGGCGTCAGCTGCTGTTATAGTATGAATCCGTTAGGTGCAGCCAACCTCCGCATGGACTGTGTCCGTAGCGGCGGCCGCTGCCGCGTTCATATACGTTTGGTTATTAACTGGTATTGGACTCATTTTATTACACCGTGTACGTTTTGTACGTTTACTTACTTTTTCATAATAGACACCCGTATATTTGTCAACACATAAATGACCGATGGAAAGTCATCGTAATAATGATTGTGTTGTTCGCCGGCGCTTCATTGTAACAATATCCGACAGAAAATACCTGTTCTGTTCCGATATATACGCTCTGTATCATATTCCGGTCTTTTTTGACTTCCATGTGAGGATGTACTTCGACCTGTTTTTTGAAGGACGGTCGATTGAATCTCCTTTTCTTACCTTGTTTCTAACATCATCAAAAAGAATATAGAGAACGGAAAGACTGAATAAAATAAACAGAAAAATGAAGGGATGCCTGAAACAGGCAAACAGGGGGGAAAAAATCCACCCTATCTTTTCCTTGAGGAATGTTTCCCGGTCTCGATTGAATTTATGTACCCTGATCGTCCCGTGTTTAAAAATGGGAGAGTATACTTGTGGTTGAGAACGTAGACCTAATTGTGTGCCACCGGCAATGAACATCCGGGAGAGTCTATCGGTTATACTCACGAGCGAATAATCTTTCCCCGGATTAAAACTTCCCGCCATCGTCAATTCGGCAGTGTGGGTACTCTTAAAAGAAACACACTGAACAACCGTAAAGACCAGTAAAATGGTCATGGTCAAGAGAAAGTAATCCCGAGGCCTTTTTCTGGATTGTCTGTGAGAGTGGTAAAGCATTGACATGTCAACACCTCCCTGGCTGAACGTTCTTGCCGAGCGAAGGGCAACACGATGAAATGTTTCTCTCGCCTGGCAACCCTGCCACCTTATCCTGTCATACGAAGGACTTAGGCCAGAGGTTTTGCGTCCCATCCTTTCGGACTGGTTTGCCTTTTTCAGGTTTGCTGCGTGTTTCTGTTCGAGGTAAAAACTCTCCGATGAACAACACGCAATGTACCTTTCGGTATCATTGATTATAGTCTTATCATGTAACTCCTCGGAGGCAAATGTGGTATTTCATACTTTTCATGTGAAAACGCTCACACGGATAGATATCGCAAGCGAAACCGATTTTCCATTTTTATGCTTATCGAAACATATCAAGTAGTTGAGGGACATATCTTATTGAACCTGTTGTTTTATAAACTCCCGTATGTGTCTTTCAAACTCGATGTCCCATCCTCCACGATACACGATAGATGATGCTATTTCACTCGATAGGATTGCATAGAGAATTTTCGGGGGCAGTTTTTTTACCCGTACCCTGTATTTTCGATTATCCCGGATAAATTCGGGTAGATGTCGTAATATTACTTTTTGGAACAATGGTTCATTGACAAGTTCAGGTCGTTCCCGAAAAAAAGCAAACAGCTTCGCATAGTACATATTAATCTCAGCACTGATGGCGTTGCTGATTTCGGTATAAAGGAGCGTTCCGTTGTGTTCACGCCATCTCTTGAAAATAAGAATCGCCTCTTCCTCAGATCTCCTGCTCAGTATGTCCAACACATCGTTGACATAGGCATCCTTATTATCTAAAAATTCTGTCTCGGTCATCAAAAGATTTGCGATGATCTCATAGGAAGAAGAAATGACACCGCACTTGTTGGCCGAAGCATCTCTGAGGACCATGATTCCCCGCTTTTGAAGAAACTCACGGGCTTCCGGGGTAATATATGAATTCGCACCCTCCGCAATAATGCGAGCGGTAGGATTCCCCTCGTCGGAAAACAATCTCATCCAGTTGCTGCCATCAATTGTCTCAGGTCTTCCCCCGCAGGGAAGGAATAAATCCGCCGAAGCGGAGAAGATGAGATCATCAAATTCTTTATGAACATCATCATTAGTAATCCACTGTTCTTCAACACCGCTGTCGGTACGAAAAACTTTCTTAAACAATTCTTTCAGGCCTTCCTGCTTCGTTTCCCGTCGAAAAAGGATGAATCCTCCGGGATTCAGTTTTTCCGGGTTGAAATCAACAATATCACGCTTCAAAACCAGCCTGCCAAGCTCTCCATGATCAACTCCTTTCGGGTCATACAGTCCACCCGATCCGGCAGCAATACTCCGAATCTCAGCCCGGGGACATTGCTCAAGTAAGATACGCATGGAATTTCCCGCCACATCACCATTTGTTCCTCCTGTAATCTTGACCGTAAAGGGATCGTTATATATGTCGACGCCGAGTTCTCTCATGGCAACATCTGCGAACTTGATGAGTCCAATTGAGGTAACACCATATTCTTTATGGTTAATACCGATACGTTTGCTCGACATAACGGCAATACCGAGAAGATATCCTCTCTTTACGGACTGTTCGGCAATTAATTCTATCATGGCATCATGCATGTTTTCATCGGGTCCCAGCTCAATCGGTTCATCGTCTCCGTAATAATCTATTACTCTCGGGTTTTTGACGGTGCCGTCCTCAGTTACAAAAATATCGAAAAAGGCATTAATAAAGCCATCCTGAAGCTTGTAGAGACGCTGTGTTACAGCGTCTTCGGAGTCAAGGTCTTCAGCCTCAAGAATAACCGTCATTTTTGACCCGCCCTCATAGATATCCTTGTTTTTTAAATGCTGAGTATGAGCAAGCACGTAAACCTCTCTGAACAGCGTATTTGCATTCGTGATGTACTCATCCCGACTTGCACAAATAATGGTGCGCCACCCGCCTCGAGCAATATCGGAAAAGCCGATATGATAACCGATTCCGTATCTGCCGAAAAAGAATGTAATACGGAAAGGATCCCCGGGGGGCAGGTCCGATGTTACGTCCGGTCCAAGCTCGGAAAGATATGCCGGACTCAATCGAAATGACAGGGCATGCTTCTCGGGAACAAAGAAGTTGGTTTTTAAAGTGTGACGGATAAACAAAAGACAGGTCTGAAATATTGTTCTTCGTATATCATCAAGATATCTGTGTCCTGTATTATAGTTTTTGATTGATTCCACGGCTTCATCAACCGATTTTCGGAATGAATCATTCCTATCGACTGCATCCGGGTCAAATCTGTTTTTAAAAGCCTCGATCAGCTTTATCGTGATGTCGGGATGGGAGTGAAACGCGCTTTTTACCGCTTCCAGTGCAAAACGATCGGGCTGGTTGTGCGCAAGGGTTGTATAACAAAATGCGATGAACGAATTGATGAGAGATGCGTCTTCTCCCGTTATAATACGTCTGGATACATACTGTGTATACGCAGTACTTGATGGAGACACTATTTGTGCATTATAGAGTTCCGTCCGTAAAGACCGAAAAAGGGGCGATCCTTTCTCTATTACTGCCCCCTCATGGCCTGACACGTAGAATGTTCCGAGAAAGCAGGGATGAACGCCCGTATTAATGAACAGACTGTACGAACGCATAACACCGATATTCAGACGTTGAAATATTTCACTTGTCTGAGTCAAAAAACCTTTTTGCGGGGGCTTTACCACAGAAAGCAGGAGACGGCATTCATTTCGCCCGACGATGGGCTGGGTCATTTCAATATCACAATAAAGTCCTTCATGTTCGATACCCTGTTGATACAACCACAGGATGCGGGCTATACGCTCATAAGGTGAGATTCTCATATAATATTCGTTATTACGTGCAATAATGCGTAAGATTGTGTCGAGTTCCTTAAAAATGAATCGTGGATACAGACGCTTCATACAATCAAAAACGCCTTTTCTGATGCCGCGAGGCAGCTTTTCATCATCCGATCTCGAAATTTCCTCCCTGCTTTTTCGATCAAACTCGAATCGTTGAATTTCAAGGGCATACTCGGAACCGGGAACAGGTTCGTATGAGTGCGTCAATTCTGCGTAGGAAATGCCCCGTTCCGGGAGGTTTTTCAGGGTATCATACAGAGAACCCGGAATATCGAGCCGGGCGATGATGAGCTTTTCATCCTGGTCCGTCAGGATTATCTTTCGTTCAGTCGTAACATCGCTGAGCCGTTCGGCGAGGGTAACAATTGCTCCAATCTCCTCCTTCATCGTGATAAAAAAGTAGGGGGGCATCTTGGCATACAGCCACTCTAGGTTTCCCGACACATTACGATGCCGGGCTCTGATCGTTCGCTGAATCTTCCTCCGAAAATCCTCGTCAGCTATCGGGAAGGTTTTGTCTTTGTCTTGTTGTCCCGGATTGAGTTTCTCTTTCATGCTCTATCCCTCTTGTTGAAGACCGACAGCACCGGCGTATGGCGAACCATTGTTTAAAATTGCTTAGTATATACTATAACATATCCACCAGGAGTAGACAAACACAACACCAGACTATCCTATTGGATACATAAAAAAGCTAGCAGACAGACAAATATTTTGATTCGCAGATTCATCTCTCGCATAGTATATTTATGAGGCGCTGGGAAAAGCTGAGTATCCGAAGGAAGTGCACTTTTTAGGTTTTATCAATTCGATTGTTAAGCATTTCATGGTATTCATGAGAGCTTGTAATTCCTTCAGGTAAAACGACAAACTCTTCGTGCAGATAACCTATTAAAAATGGTTTCCCTTTATTCTCTGGAATCCATCCATTCCTGTTTGCAAATTCTATAGCTTTTTTAATGGTTTTCGGTCTTATTTCTAAAGCCCATGGGTATGGATCAAGATAGAGTGGTCGCCCATTGATGTCGGGTTTATAGATTGTTATATGCTGTGCAGAAATACTCCATACATCGTTCCCTCGAATACACTACTCATATTCTGTTCCATCTAAATATATTTTTCGTTTTTGAGTTTGTGTCATCTTACGATGCTTAACAGAAAGCTCACCGGCAGCGAGGGCCACCGGCCCCTTGTTGTCGTGTGAAGTGCCAGGTTATGCACAAGGTTTTATTTTTAGGGTAATACCATTAATTCCAACAATTTCCACTTTTTCATCTGCCGCTAAAGTACGACCTTCTTCAAGAGAGCTAACAGCGTTCCATAATTCGGCGTTAAGGGAAACCTTGCCCCTATAAAATTCTTTTTCAGGATCTTTAATGAATGCCGTTTTTACAATAGCGGTTTTCCCGATAAGTCCTTCTTTCCCAGTCTTAACATTGCGGGGAAAACCATATTTTTCGTTAAACTTTTCATGAAGAAATGCCAGTAATGGGCCTACAATATCAGTTGATAATGCGTAAGCAACTAAAATAATAGCAATGGCTGAAATTAATAAAATTAAGAGATGATTCAATTTCCTATTTCACGCAATCTTTGTAAATAAACGATCTTAATGGGTGAACCCTTTAGGTAGTGCGTTCTGCCCATTACATATTAAGCAAGATAGCTGATCTGCATTATAGCCGAAACCATTTCATTACCCATACATTTATACTCATGAGGGCAATTGGCCTGAAATTTCAGAAATTCGCTTTCTTTTATTTCGAAATTTTTGCCCTCTATAGATATCTGAAGCTTTCCCTTTAAAACAAATACGTACTCGAAGACATTGCCTTCGTGAGGTTCCCCCGAAAAAGCCGTGCGTGGATCAATTTCAACATAATAAGTTTCAAATGATTGCTGCGGCTCAAAGGGAATTAAAGGAAACAGGCGATAATGTTCAGCTTTTGCTGTTAACGGTTTCTCCTCTCGAAAAGACCGTACTGCGGCCTGGACAACGGGTTTTCTGAGCAAAGTGGTAAAAGAAACTCTTAAGCCATTGGCAATTTTCCAGATCGTCGCGATGGTCGGGCTGGATCTGCCGGTTTCAATCTGCCTCAACATACTTTTGCTGACACTGGTAATCTCAGAAAGCTGATCAAGGCTCAAACTACGATTTTCTCTGATATTCCGAAGATTATTCGCAATTGCATCAATTGATTGTTCCATATAACAAACACTTTGACAATATATTGCACGATGATCTATATAGCGCTCACTGATATGCTAAATAATACAACGAGCTCAACATTTTTTCAAGAAGTGTTTTATGAACATCGACATGATCCCTCTAATCTCATTTGTGATCGTAACAACTTTTACCCCCGGCCCAAACAATATCTCGAGCGCTTCAATGGGTCTAGTGTATGGCTACAAAAAAACTTTTAATTACCTGATCGGCATTGCATTCGGGTTTTTTCTTGTCATGATCGCGTGTGCGCATCTCTCCAGCGCTCTCCTCGCTGTCATACCGGTTGCGGAACGATATTTACGATGGGTTGGCGCGGTTTACATTTTATGGCTCGCGAGAGGCACACTACGTTCCAATTATTCATTTTCAGAATCCGACGGGGTACCGAAGGCATTCACCAAGGGTTTTGTTCTTCAACTATTCAATCCCAAGGTTGCAGTGTACGGGTTGACGCTGTACTCGACATTTCTTGCCCCGATCTCAAACCGTCTGGATTATCTTTCATTATCAGCGCTGTCATTTGCATGTACTGCATTCGTCGCCACATCGACTTGGGCTTTGTTTGGCGCGGCCATTAAAGAGAAGCTTCGGAATAATTCGTCTAAGAAAATAATGAACATATCCTTATCCATACTGCTGATATACACAGCAATCGAGTTATTAGGGCTCTGGAAAGAGTGAAGCAAATTATCGCGCATAACGCTGCTAATCAGCGTCGCAGTCCTTTGCGTCCACTGAAGTAGAATGTTGGCAAATATATTTTATTACCTCACGGTCCAGCGGGGATTGATCCGGCCACTTTTGATTTTTTGGCGGTTTTTTTGATAGTTCCTCGCTCGGTATAACGACACGCAGTCCGAAAGGGGTTGGTACCTCGCAAACATTGTTGTCAACAACTTCATGGGAACCGTCCAGCCGTAGGGCAACAATACCCGAATCGGTAATTAGCTTTCGGTTGGCAAGCCGATCTTCCCGGCGGGGCGAACAGACACTGCGACAGAAACCGCATACGGTGTAGTAGAACCATTCGGGATCGAAGACCGCCTGCCGATAGTCGTTAAAGCTGTTATCGGCGGTCTGCATCTGGGGGTCTGCCTTCTGCAGGCTGATGCACAGCGAATCAAGTTCCTTCTTGTCTTTGGGCAGCGGACGGCCGAGACGGTAGGGACTCCAGTTGGACCAAGTCCCGGAGGACGCCAAACCCTCATAGCCGGTACAACTGATCCAGCAACAGGTGTTGGGCCGCTTGCGGGCTATGGTTTCGGTGACGCCAGCGACCGTAACTTGGGTCGAGGCCTTGGGGTGAATCATTCCCGCGGGGCAGACCAGACTGCACATTTTGCATCTGTCGCAGGGATGTTCTTCATCCGGTATGAGGGTGTCAGGCGTCAAGGTAGCAGAGGTTAAAACGCTCCCCAG
>Ga0272442_10004095_pt1 | contig 20082 bp, 13 predicted proteins | sample SSMForm2O_FD_200262 | JGI IMG/M metagenome (GOLD analysis project Ga0272442, IMG submission 200262) | Marine sediment archaeal communities from Little Sippewissett salt marsh, Falmouth, MA, United States - SSM-Form-2O | ecosystem: Environmental > Aquatic > Marine > Wetlands > Sediment ... | reverse complement strand
CCAAACAAACACAAACCAAAACCGGATCGCAAACCAGCCCCACCTCCAACACCAATTCTAGGCCAAATCGACGCCCCCAGCCAACGTTTTTCCGCTCCCACACCCCCCTGCGCCGCCCAGGCCGGCATTCCTCAAGAACCAGCACAGGCCCTGCTTCCCTTTGCGGCATCGCTATTTCGTTGAAATCTCGTGTCCCTCAGCCTGGAACTGGTTTGAAAACTGGTTATGATGTGAAATCGAGCGAGAAGTTCGTGGGCAAGGCTGGAGGTGGAAAAGGCTCGCAGGCGTGCTGGTGCACGTCGAGAACCTTTTTCGCCGACAACGCAGATCCACGGGCTTCGCAGCCGATTGCAGCCGGAAGCAGTTTTGAAACCAGTTCCGCCATAAGCGCAGCGGACTTGTAACGCACACCCCGCACAACAGGGTGATGTACCCTGAACGGGATGTCTTGATGTCGGACAGATGAGAGGACGCAGATGAAGGTTCGCGGCATCATCAAATGGGTTCTCCTGGCCTTGCTTGCCGTGGTGGCGGTGGCCGGTATCGGAGCAGGATGCCTCTGGTGGTACTTCCACCCCGAATTCGAACGTATCGACGGCATCGTCTACACCCAGCGCCATGGCCACGACCTCACCTTCGATCTCGTCCGCCCGAAACGCCCCAACGGCCTGGGCATCGTCGTCATGGTCAGCGGTGGCTGGCGCTCCGGCCCCGACGGCTTTCACCCCTGGATGGTCGCCCCCCTGCTCAGGCGTGGGTACACCATGCTCGCCGTCTCCCACCTCTCTCAACCCCAGGCCACCGTCATGGAGATCGTCGACGACGTCAACCGTGCGATGCGCTTCATCCGCCACCACGCCGACGAGTACGGCATCGACCCCAATCGCCTCGGCGTCACCGGTGGCAGCGCCGGCGGGCATCTGAGCTTGATGCTCGCCACCCGCGGCGGTCGGGGTGCGGCCGACGCCAACGACCCCATCGATCGCCAAAGCAGCCGCGTCCAGGCGGTAGCCATCTTCTATCCCGTCACCGACCTGCTCAATCTTGGCGATTCCACCGAGAACCCTGGCGACGGCGGCCCGCCGAAGAGCTTCGTCAGAGCCTTCGGCCCCAACGCCACCGACCCCGCCACCTGGCAGCAGATCGGCCGTGCGATGTCGCCAATCTACCACATCACCCCCGCCCTGCCGCCCATCCTGATCTACCACGGCGACGCCGACACCCTGGTCCCCCTGGATCAATCCGAACGCTTCCAGACCCGCGCCCGCCAGGCCGGCCACGACGTCAAGCTCGTCGTCCACCCCGGCGGAAAACACGGCTGGATCACCATGTTCGTCGACATCAGAAAATTCGCCAAATTCTTCGACCAACACCTTCGGGACCGTGGCAGCGTCAGACGCGCTGGACCGATGCAGGAGGGACTAGCCGTGACAGATGAAGAACTGGACCATCAGAGGCAGAAAAACCAAGCCGTCATTGAAGCCCTCACACAAAACGGCTCGGACATGTCGCGACCACACGACATCGAGCACCACTTCGTCGCGACGTCGATAGAAAACGCCCGCCGCCTGGAACGCTGGGCCAAACTCAATGGCTTTTCCACCTCTGGGGTACAGAAAAGACGATACGAGAACGAAACCTACTACTGGCTGGACCTGATCAAGCCCACCGTCCCCACGCTGGAGAACCTGACGCCGGACACGACCCTCATGCACCAGTTGGCAGAACAGTACGATTGTCAATACGACGGCTGGGGCTGCGAAGTCGTCGACAGCAATTGAAAGACGGGTGGCAGCGGCAAGTCCACAGGACTTGGCGATGGGTTTGAACGCAGGCGACATGACCACGCGATGAAGATAACCGACAACGAGCTAAGCCAGAAGCCTCGTAGGGTGTGCACCGCACACCATTCTGTCAATCCGGGAAGAGCACGCTCGTGTGCGATTCACACCCTACATAACTGGGCCAAATAGGGACGGAGGGGCTGTTGAAAAAGCCAATCCATGACGTTCTCGGCGGACCTCGACGTCCATTCTTACGCAACGAACGCGGTTGTTTGTCTTCGTGAAGGTCCTATGCCAGGGTTTTTCAACAGCCCCACGGACCCCGTTTTTGCTAAACACCCACCCTGCAATCACTTACGTAAATACCTCCCAGCCAATCCCGGAAGCATGTCAAGGGCCAGAGCGCTGCGGGGGCCGGTTCCCGGATCGACGACCACCCCGGGACGTGCGGATCACGCATGGTCGTCATACGACGGCTGCCGCTGCTGCGGGGGGGCATAACGTATTGTAGGCTTAGGCCAGGCTCACGTCCTTGCAGAGGTAGACATCTTGGATCGCATGCAACAAGTCGATCCCCTCCTGCATGGGACGCTGGAAGGCCTTGCGTCCGGAGATCAGGCCCATGCCGCCGGCGCGCTTGTTGATCACCGCGGTGGTCACGGCGTCGGCCAGGTCGGAAGCACCGGTCGAGGCACCGCCCGAGTTGATCAGGCCAATGCGCCCGAGGTAACAGTTGATGACCTGATAGCGCGTCAAGTCGATCGGGTGGGGAGAGGACAATTCGGTATAAACCTTGTCATGGGTTTTGCCGAACTTCAGCGCCGTGTAACCCCCGTTCACGGTGGGCTGCTTCTGCTTGACGATATCCGCCTCGATGGTCACGCTCAGATGATTGGCCTGGCCGGTGAGGTCTGCGGCGGTGTGGTAGTCCTTCTCCGCGGTCTTGAACGCGCTGTTGCGCAGGTAAGCCCAGAGGATGGTCACCAGTCCCAGTTCGTGCGCGTGGGCAAAGGCCGCGGAGATCTCCTGGATCTGTCGCGTGCTCTCCTCGGAACCGAAGTAGATCGTTGCGCCCACCGCCACAGCCCCCAGGTCGAAGGCCTGATCCACGGACGCGAACAGTACCTGGTCGTAGTGGTTGGGATAGGTGAGCAGTTCGCTGTGGTTGATCTTGACGATAAAGGGAATCTTATGCGCGTACTTACGGGCTACGGACCCCAGCACCCCCAGGGTCGAGGCCACGGCATTGCAGTCCCCTTCGATGGCCAGTTTGCAGATGTTGTCCGGATCGAAGTACAGCGGATTCGGTGCAAATGACGCCCCGGCACTGTGCTCGATGCCCTGATCGATCGGTAGGATCGAGAGATACCCTGTCCGTCCCAGACGGCCGTGATCGAACAGACTCTGCAGGTTGCGCAACACCGCTGGGCTCCGGTCGGAAAGGGCTAAGGTTCGATCGATGAAATCCGGGCCGGGCCTGTTCAGATGTTCAGCGGCAAAGATGCAACGATGTCCAAGCAGGTCCTTGGCTTGCGATCCCAGTAGCTTCTCGATTCTACTCAACATAGGGTAACCCCTGTCATTCAGTACGATGGTCTGTTATACGCCGCTGGGAAACCTTCCTCGCCATACGGGCCGAAGAATACGACCCCAGGGCACCGGCTCGTGATGCGGGTCGGAATCTATCGGGCCTTTACCTCCACGAGGAGCTCTTCAGACGTAGGTTGGCCGCTCGCCGGGGTGCCTTTGATCGCGACGCGATACTTGCCGAGGGCCGCGTCCGTGTGCGCCGTGATCCGAAGCTCGACGTCGGGTCTGTCGCTGGCCTTGACCAGCACATCGTTCGGCTCGATCGTCAGGCCCTCAGGGACGTCTATTTCCAGGTGCACGTCCTTCTTGAAATAGTCGCTGCGTCTGATCGAGACCTTGGCGGTCTCCACGTCCCCTTGTTTGATTCCCAGGGTGAAACGCCGAACCTTGATGGTGAATCCTTGTTCCTTGGTCGTGACGCCACCTTTGGGGCTCGTCGACCGACAGCCACAGAAACTTGCCAGTACCAACATCATTGCCAGCGCCGTTACAGTTCGCATCCGTTTCCTTTCCGTGAGAGTGGTTGCTCGGCTCGAATCCGTGACAAGCCCTTTTCTGAACTACGAAGGCTATACGCCGCCAGAGACCGGGGTGTTCTCACTTCCTCTGGAGGAACCAAATATAGGGACGGACCCAATCCTGTTCGGCCCGGGGTTTGCTTTGGGGGCTCGGTGGGTGTTCGTATGTATGGTCGCAGCGTTGCCGTGTTCGTGTCATTGGGTTCCTGACGGTACCGACGCAAGGCGGCTTTCGGCAGGGTAACAGGTCGCTCGACGATGATTATGTCGTGGATTTCGACTTAGACAATCGGGATAAAGCAGACTCGCAGGTTATGATGTCTTGTTGCATGTGGGACTGTCGTTTGTGAAGATATGTGGCAAATGTGGGCTTACGGTAGCACTCAGAGTCTGTGGCAGGACCATGGTCCGTTTCAGCCACTCGCCTACATTCGGTTTGACAGAATAGATTGATGGAAGGTTGGGATCCCATGATGAAGACCAATCGTTGGCTGATGGTTGTTGGGTTGTTGAGTCTGCACGGCATCCAGGGCATGGCAGATACACAGGTGATTCCTCTGTTGGAAGGAGAGAGCTTCTGGGGCGGTTGCGTCACCGACGGGCGGGCCATGCCCTTCGGCAGCGCCACCTTCGAAAGGGATCTCTACGGCAACACGGGCGGCAATCAGGCCCAGCCTCTGCTGATTTCGGACAAGGGACGCTACGTTTGGTGCGCCGAACCCTTCAAGTTTCGCTTCGATGGCAAGAGCCTGAAGCTGGAATCCAGAGGGGCCGAGATCCAGACCGGCAAACATGGCGACTCCCTGCGCGCGGCCTATCGATACGCCAGTCGCACCTACTTCCCGAGCACCGGAGAACTCCCCGACGAACTGCTCTTTGTCAAACCGCAATACAATACCTGGATCGAGTTGATCTACGATCAGCGTGAGGACCGGATTCGCAAGTATGCCCATGATATCCTGGCCAACGGTTTCCCCGCCGGCGTGCTGATGATCGATGACAACTGGCAGGAGGACTACGGCGTGTGGGAGTTTCATCCCGGGCGTTTCTCCAATCCCAAAGGCATGATGGAGACGCTGCACGATCAAGGCTTCAAAGTAATGCTCTGGATTTGTCCCTACTTCAGCCCGGACTGCGAGACCTTTCGCCTGTTGAACAGGAAGGGCTACTTCCTCAAGGACAAGCGCGGCGGCACCTACATCCGCAAGTGGTGGAACGGCTACAGCGCCTCGCTCGACCTGACCAATCCGCAGGCCGTGAAGTACTTTCAGGAGAGACTCGCCTACCTCATCGAGGAATACGGCGTCGACGGTTTCAAACTCGATGCCGGCGATGCCAATCACTACAACGATGCCAACATCAAAGCCCACCGGACCATCAGCCCCAATACCTTCTCCGAACTTTGGGCTGAATTGGGCCTGCCCTTCAAGCTCAACGAGTACCGCGCCTGCTGGAAACTCGCCGGCCAGCCATTGGCTCAGCGTCTGCGGGACAAGGGTCACAACTGGAAGGATCTGCGCCAGCTCATTCCCGACGCCCTGGCCTTGGGCCTGATGGGCTATGCCTACATCTGCCCGGACATGATTGGTGGGGGCGAGTACTCCTATTTCTACGACGATCCCGACAAGCCCCTGGATCAGGAATTGATCGTGCGCTCAGCCCAGTGCTCGGCCCTGATGCCCATGATGCAGTTCTCTGTGGCGCCCTGGCGTGTGCTCAGCGAAGAGAACATGAAGATCTGCCGGGACATGGCCCGGCTGCATGAGAAGATGGGGCCGGAGATCCTCGCCATGGCCAAAGCCTCCGCCCAGTCGGGCGAGCCCATCGTGCGTCACCTCGAATACATGTATCCCCATCAGGGCTATGCGCAGATCAAGGACCAGTTCTTCCTTGGCGAGACCATCCTGGTAGCGCCGGTGTTGGAGAAGGGCAAGACAAGCCGTACAGTGGTCTTCCCCCCGGGAACCTGGCGAGGCGACGATGCGTCGACAGTCAACGGACCGTGCACGATTCAAATCGACGCCCCGCTCTCACGGCTGCCTTGGTATCGGCTCGGCTCGAATCCCAAATAGCCTCTGAGCAACCAGGAAGAGATCTCGTCTATGAAACCCGCGCCCGCCAGGCCGGCCACGACGTCAAACTCGTGGTCCATCCCGGTCGAAAGCACGGCTGGATCACCATGTTCTTCGACATCAGAAAATTCGCCAAATTCTTCGACCAAAACCTCCGGCCATAGCAACAACAGGCGTGAGAAACTGAGGTCCGTCCCTGGGGTCCCAGGAAGTTCACGCAGCTCCAGTTGCTGACCTGCCTGGTAATCTGAGTCGGAAGAGAGAAAGGGGCTGCGAGCGAAACCCGCAGCCCCGGGTATCCTTGCTTCGAGCGTGTAGCCAACGCCATCGTCTGATTAAGGAACTCCCTACTATTCGACGATGGCGGGCTTGCCGTATCCGATGTCGTCGACGAAGATCAGACCGGATCCGCCGACGGTCGGGTTCTCGCGGCTGCCGAAGCCAATGTATACAGTCTCGACGCTGGCCAGATCCACGCCGGCGAACTCAACCAGCGGGATCACCCACTCTTGCCAGTCCGTGGTCGCCAGCGCCTGTGAGTCGCCATGAGCCACGACCGCCACCTGTCCCGAACTGTCTTCGACTGCCACGTAGAGAGCCTCCGGTGCGTTGGCCTCATTGCCCTGGAAGTAGAGTCGGAACGAGTCGGCGGCGCCGGCCGTCCAGTTCTGACCCGTGGCCCAGGTGCGCGAAGCCTCCGAGTAGAACGGCACGTCGGCGTTGTTGTACTCCAGAGGCATCGATTGCTTGCCACCGTTGACGATCCTCGTCTCGACAAACGGTGCTTCCAGGTGCCCGACCACTGAGCCGGTTTCGTTGGTCCATCCGTCGATCCACGCCTCGTATACCCGGTTGCCTTCGTCCTCGGTATAGCTCTCGAAATCGTCGATCACTGCGTACTCCTGTGTCATGAAGCTCCAGACTGTCCCTTCCCACAACGCAATCGCCTCTGCCTCGTTCACTTCGTTGATCTTCCAGTAGTACATCGTTCCCAGATCAAGAGACTCGGTCGCATAGCTGGCTGCGGCGATTGTCTCGATCAGCGCCGCGCCGCTGGCGACAGCCGCTTCGTCCGCACTCAGATAGACCTCATGTGAGGCGGCCTCACGGCCCGCCCGCCAGCTCAGTACGGTATCGACGTCCACCTCCACAGCACCATCCGCTGGTTCAGGGTATCGCGCGTGCGCCGGGATGTAGAGGAACCGTACCTCGGCCAGCCCATACTGGGCGATCGCGCCGAAGCCGCTGTTGATCGTGCACCGGACGAACTTGGCCGCCAATCCGCCAAAGTTGATGATGTTGTTGGCGGTATAGTCCGACGTCGCCGCCCCCTGAGCCAGTTGCACCTCACCCAGAGTCGCCCAGGTGGCGCCGTCCTCAGAGTATTCCACCGTCATGTCCTTGATGCCAAAGCCCAGGACCAATTCGAACTCCACATTGTAGTTCCAGACCTTGATTTCGTGCAGCTTGTAGACACGGTCGAACTCAAACTCGAGCCACGGTGCCTCGCCGCCGGCCGGACTCCCCAGCCACATCTCAGAAGCCCGGGTTGAGTGCTCGCCAAATTCGTTGAGTCCGGAACCATTAACGATATTCTCCGGTCCCTCGTTGGCGTTGGAGGTTGTGTTGGTGGTGACGGTAATGCCCTCGATCGGATAAGCGAACGGCTCGGTGGTGAAGCTCCAGACGTTGCCCTTGTAGATGGTGAAGTCGGGCGCTGCGTTGACCTCGTCGATTCGCCAGTAGTAGGTCTGGTCGAGGTCGAGCGGGGTGGGTGACTCGTACGCGGTATCCGTCTGACCTTGGCTGACCAGCACGTCCATGGGATTGGCTCGGTCGGCCGTGTTGACATCATCGAAGACAGTTCCCAGGTAAACGTCGTGGGTGGCCGCATAGGGCCCGGCGGTCCAATTCAGGACAACGTCACGGGGTACGTCGGTCGTTTCGTCTTCAGGAAGAGGATCAGTGGCCGGGCCCAGCTTCTCCATGCCCGCCATGACCTGCAGAATCTCGCTGGCATCCAGCGCCCGTTTGAATATGCAGAACTCATCCAGCAGGCCGTTGTATTGCCAACTGTTGTCAACATCGTACCCCATGCGAGCGCCTCCATGCCAGTTGTCGGCGGCCTCCACACCCGGAGGTGCCTCCACGAACTGGTCGCCGTACTCTGCAACCAATTCCCCATCGATGTACATGGCCCCACCTCCATATTCTCCCGGTACGAGTTCCCACGTGAGTGCCATGTGGTGCCACGCATCGTATTCTACCGTTCCTTCATACGCGTTGATAATGTAGTTGTTACTGCTGTCGCCTACATGGGTGTGATACTGGTTGTTGCGAATATAGCCGCCGTGGCACCAGGAGTGCGGCGTTGCCTCGGCGCTGAATACGGTCTGCGTATCACCTGTTTGCTCCGGTTTTACCCAGCAGGCGAATGTAAAAGCGGTCGTGGGAATATCTTCAGCCGGGAAGTTGGCCCCGTCCAGGTCGAGGTAACTTCCCGTGCCGGTGATTTCGCACGCTTCCGAATCCCTAATCCCGGCACCGGCAAGTCCACCGACGGTCTTGACCACCGTGGCGTCGTTGCCGTGACCGGATTTGTCCAGGACAATGGGGTTATTGCCGAAGTCCTCAAAGTCATAATAAATAACGAGAGACGGATCACCAATGAGGCCACTGAAAGCGTTACCAGCCAAACCGAGCACTAGAACACAAGAAGTAAAACAAACCAGCGTCTTGCCCATAATACTCCTCCTGCAACGAAGTCCAACTCAGAGACGCTCCGGCTGCGGGCCAGAGCCAACGTGCTTCCGCACGAACATGACAAGGTTTTGTAATCGCTTCCTCCGAGTGCTTTCGACCCTCACTGCACGATGATGGAATCCGCGCTCTGGCCTCCCTCCTGAAAACAACAGACAAACGGCACCGCAGGTGGATACAATACGCCCACGAAAGGACAAGGAGTGTTCAGTGGTCTCTTCCCTGACCATGTGCCTGGAAAAACGCATGACGTCAGGGCCTCCGACTCTGACTTGCCGCCAGACTACTCGGTCTGCACCTCCGCACCCGGACTACAGATCTAAGTGCCCACAGCATTCCTTCTACCACAAATCGGTCTCAACTGCAACGGGATTCACCTCCAGATGCCCCGCCCTCACCAAGCCTCAGAAAAGAGGTTCCCGAGGAAGTCCTACGTTCTAGCCACGCGGGAAAACAGGCCAAATAGGACGGGCCCTGTTTTTACAAACCCTTATCTCGAAGTCCCTTACAGGCGTATGTACCGGCCCTGCCGTGCCCCCTGTCCGCGTTCGTCCGTGCCCGTCCTCCCGCACCCCGGCCGGCAACGCTCACCAGAGTTCGCGTAAGCCGTTTCAATAAAACTCCTTACGACACCACAAAGAGAACCGCCAAACCGCGGATTTTCCCCCGTCACGGCCCCTCCGGCAAGCGTCTAATATATAGACAACCAACAAAGGGACGAGAAGATGACTCACGCGAAACCAGCATCGTTCACCCCCCGGCCGATCTCCCCGCGATCGTTTGGCCCCGAAAAACGCTCCCAAGGTGTCATCAATCGCGCCAAACAAACCCAATTTCACAACGACCAGAATAGAGTTAAGATAATGTATGGTAATGATTTACAAGGGTTTCACCCCCATTCCCACCGCGCCCAAACGAACCCAAACAAAGCCAATCGCCCTAGGCGTCCTGAGCGAAGTCGAACGGATCTCCGAAGCGATCCAGGGCGACAGAGGGCCCGTGCCCGGGCGGCCCGGGCACTTGTGCTGTCATCAATCGCGCCAAGCAAAGCCAATTTGTGGCGTTCCTGGCCCAGAAACGCCGGTCGCTCGAAAAAACAAAGCCAATTCCCCGCGGGCCGGGACTGCGCAACTTCCCGATGCATCACGTGGCGGACAACCGCCGGTTTTTGCTTTATTCGGCCGGCGGCGATGGCTACACTTGGGATTTCCGCGTCTGTCAATGCGTTTTGTGGTTAGGGAGTCATGAACATGCGAAGTGATACCGTCAAGAAAGGGTTCCAGAGGGCGCCGCACCGGGGCCTGCTGCACGCCACCGGCCTGAGCGACGAGGACATCAAGAAACCGTTCATCGCCATCGCCAACAGCTTCTGCGAAATCGTGCCCGGCCATTGCCATCTCAACAAGGTCGGCCGCACGGTCAAGAAGGCGGTCCACGATGCCGGCGGCACGGCCTTCGAGTTCAACACGATCGCCGTCTGCGACGGCGTCGCCATGGGCCACACCGGGATGAAGTACTCGCTGTCCTCGCGCGAGGTCGTCGCCGACTGCGTCGAGACGATGGGCAAGGCCCACTGCTTCGACGGCATGATCTGCATCCCCAACTGCGACAAGATCATCCCCGGCATGCTCATGGGCGCTGTCCGCCTGAACATCCCCACCATCTTCGTCTCCGGCGGGCCCATGAAGGCCGGCAAGACCAAGGACGGCAAGGTCGTCGATCTGATCAGCATCTTCGAAGGCGTCGCCCAGCTCAACGCGGGCAAGATCACCGAAGAGCAGCTCATGGAACTCGAATGCACGGGCTGTCCCACCGAGGGAAGCTGCTCGGGCATGTTCACCGCCAACTCGATGAACTGCCTCTGCGAAGCCATCGGCATGGCCCTGCCCGGCAACGGGACGATCCTGGCCGTCGATCCGAGGCGCCAGGACCTGTACAAGGCCGCGGCCAAGCAGATCCTCACGCTTATCGAGAAGGACCTCAAGCCCCTCGATATCATCAGCCTCAAATCCATGGACAACGCCCTGGCCCTCGATGTGGCCATGGGTGGCTCGACCAATACCGTCCTGCACACGCTGGCGATCGCCAACGAGGCGGAGATCGACTACACCCTCGACCGCATCAACAGCGTTTCGAAGAAGTGCCCGAACATCTGCAAGGTCTCGCCCTCCAGCAAAGTGCACATCGAAGACGTGGACGCCGCCGGCGGCATTAGCGCGATCCTCAACGAAATCAGCAAGGTCCCGAACCTGCTGAACCTCGACTGCCCGACAGTGACCGGCAAGACCCTGGGCGAGAACATCGCCGACGCGACGATAAAGGACACCGAGATCATCCATACGCTCGACAAGCCCTATTCCGCGAAGGGCGGCCTGTCGATCCTGTACGGCAACCTCGCGCCGAACGGCAGCGTGGTCAAGACCGCCGGTGTAACCGAGGCCATGCTCGTCCACACCGGCCCGGCCGTCATCTTCGAGAGCCAGGAGGACGCCTGCGAAGGCATCCTGGCCGGCAAGGTCAAGGAAGGCGACGTCGTCGTCATTCGCCACGAAGGCCCCAAGGGCGGGCCCGGCATGCAGGAGATGCTCAGCCCCACCAGCTACATCATGGGTGCCGGCCTGGGCGAATCGGTAGCGCTGATCACCGACGGACGCTTCAGCGGCGGCACCCGCGGCGCCTGCATCGGCCACATCAGTCCCGAAGCCGCCGTCGGCGGCCCCATCGGCCTGCTCAAAGACGGTGACACCATAGAGATCGACATCCCCAACGAAACGCTCAACGTCAAGCTCTCCGACGCGGAACTGGCCGAGCGCCGCAAGACCTGGAAACCGCCCGAGCCGCGCATCACCAAAGGCTGTCTGGCCCGCTACGCCGCCCTGGCCACCAGCGCCGACGCCGGCGCCGTCCAGAAATGGTAGGCGACGAATCATATGGCCATGGGTAAGACGAAGCCCAAGACGAAGTGGTATGCGGCGGGGTTGCATTTCGAGTGCACGGGGTGTGGGGCGTGCTGCTCGGGCCCGGGCGAAGGGTATATCTGGGTGACGCGGCCGGAGATCGAGCTGATCGCCAAGCACCTGAAGATCACGCCCGGGCAGTTGCGCAAGAAATACCTGCGCCGGGTGGGACTGCGGAGCAGCATCATCGAGCACGCCACGACCAAGGACTGCATCTTCCTCCAGACCGTCGGCGACAAGAAGCTCTGCGCGATCTACGAGGTGCGTCCGAGCCAGTGCCGGTCGTGGCCGTTCTGGCCGGAAAACCTTGCCAGTGCCAACAACTGGAACAAGGCGGGGACACGATGTCCCGGGATCAATCGCGGGCGGAACTACAGCGCCGAGAAGATCGAGAGGATCCGGAGAAACAGGCGATGGTGGGAGAACCGCACAGACGCCGCCGACTCGGCGAAGACGTAGCGGCGCTGTACGACTGGATCGACGCGCAACTGGCCCAGCACGCCGATCGTGCGGGGCACTGCGAGGCGTGCGGGAAGTGCTGCGATTTCGATGCCTACGACCATCTGCTGTTCGTGACACCGCCCGAATTGATCTACCTGTTGGAAAACCTGAATGCCGATGGACTGAAGCAGATGGAGTCGGGGCGATGTCCGTACCAGCAAGGGACGAAATGCAGCGTGCACGAGCAGCGCTTCGCGGGCTGCCGGATCTTCTGCTGCACGGGTGACGCGGATTTGCAGAGCGAACTGACGGAGGCGGCGCTGAAGAGGCTCAAGGCGATTTGCGAACGGTACGAGATTCCCTACCGCTACGCCGATCTGGCGACGGCGCTGGCGGCCCGCGCTAGCGATACTTGTCGATCGGCTGGGGAACCTTGTCCAGAGGATCGTGAAGGTTGATGTACTTGGCGCCGGCCTTGAGCGAGCCGAATTCCGTGTAGTAGCCGTAGAGTTTGGCGAGCTTCTGCTCGTCGGTGGCTTCGAGGTGCTTGGCCCACTCGCCCAGCTCGGCGCCCCAGAGGATCTGGGTGCCTTCCTTGCTGAGGAAGACGACGTGGGGCTTGCTGTGGTTCTTGCGGCCCTTGTAGTTGGTCACGTCGATGCTGGCGATCTGCTCGAGCAGCGGATTCTGCGGATTGAGGTCGGCATCGACGCGACCGAGCAGGTCGATGAGCTTGACGGCCGCGGCCAGGTCGTCGCGATCGAACACGGCCCCCGATGAGGGGGGCAGGCCCATCTTGACCCCGGTCACTTCGACGATCGGCAGATGCGCCATCGACATGTAGTCCAGGACGACGAGATCGGTATCGACGTAGAATCTGGAGGGCCCGCGTTCGATCAGGGCCACGGGCTTGCGCCAGCGGGCGTTGACGGAGACCTCGTTGTGCGTGACGTCGACTTTGATGTCGTCGAGCCAGGACATGGGCGCGAGGTTGCGGGCGATGACGCCGGCGGTTTCGTCGGTGATGGGGAAACGATTGCCGCCGGCGAGGGCGACGATTCTGGCCTTTAGATCATAGTTGGCCCATCGTGGCACGCTGCGGAGGATGAGGTCTCCCTCCTCGACGGGCTGGGCGGCCCGGACGTAGCCTTCGGCGTAGCGCAAGGCGAGTGCGCCGGCGACGAGCAGTGCCATCACAGCCGCGACCTTGACAGAGGTGAAAAGTGTCTGCTTGCGGGCGGCCGCCTGTTTCTTGGTCTTGGTCCTCCAGACGGATGTAATTCGCTCGATGATGCCGACTTTTCGCCTCTTCCTAGCCACGTACCGCCTCAATGTCAAAATAGAGAATCTTCGATGCGTCTCTGCCCTTGGTTGGCAGAGGCCTCTACTATCAAAATCGACCGATTCAGCGATTTGCTGTACTGCTTTTTCGGGAAAAAGCGTCGCGGGCGATGCGCCGGCACAAATCGGTCATGGGAAAACCGGCGTGGGCGGCGGCCTTGGGCAGGAGGGAGTGTGTGGTGAAGCCGGGGATGGTGTTGATTTCGAGGACGTAGGGCGTGGCGTCTTCGGCCAGGATGAAATCGACGCGGGCGAAGTCGCGGCAGTCGAGGGCGTCGAAACACGTCAGGGCCAGCTCGTGGATGCGTGCCTTGAGGGTTTCGTCGGCGACGGTGTCGAAGAGGTATTGGGTGTGGTCGTCGATGTATTTGGCCTGGTAGTCGTAGAATTGTGTCTTGGGCCTGATCTCGATGATGGGGAGCGTCTGGCGGCCGAGGATGCCGACGGTGAGTTCGGGGCCCGTGATGAAGGGCTCGATCATGCAGTCGCCAAATTCGCCGGTCACTTCTTGGGCCAGAGCCAACGCGGCGGCGGCGCTGTCGACGATGTGGACGCCGACGCTGCTGCCGTCGCAGATGGGTTTGACGACGAAGCGGTCGCCCATGCCCTGTAGCTGGGCCTGGATGTTGGCGGGGTTCGCATCGGGCGGGTATTCGACGGTGGGAGCGACGGGCACGCCTGCCTCGGCGAAGCGCTTCTTGGAGGCGACCTTGTCGAAGGCCAGGCGGCTGGCCCGGGCGGCGCTTCCGGTGTAGGCGAGGTCTCGTTCGTCGAGGATCTGCTGGAGTTGGCCGTCCTCTCCGAACCGGCCGTGCAAGGCGATAAAGAAGACGTCAATGTCGGGGCGGTCGAGGATGGTGAGATCGTCGGGGCGGATGTCGGATTCGATGACTTCGGCGCCCCCGTCGCGCAGGGCGTCAGCGACACAGCAGCCACTTTGCAGGCTGACTTCGCGCTCTCGGCCCACGCCTCCGCGCAGCACGGCGATTCTCATGGATTCTTCAATTCCCGGCACACCGATGCTCCGATTGATTCGACGGGCGGTCGAGACTTACTTCCAGATCTCGATCTCGGGTTCCAGCTCGACGTCGGACTCCTCGCGGACCCTTTGCTTGACGGCGTCGATGAGCCGCATGATGTCCCGGCTGGTGCAGCCGTCGCCGGCGACGATGAAATTGGCGTGCTTCTCGCTGACCGTGGCGGCGCCGATCTGGAGGCCTTTGAGCCCGGCGCGATCAATCAAGGCGCCGGCCGAGGCGCCGGGCGGGTTCTTGAAGACGCATCCGCAGTTCCTTGTGTTGAGCGGCTGGTTGTTCTTCTTGTAGATCCAGCTTTCCTTGACGGTGCGCATGATCCGCTCGGGATCGGCCTGGATCAGCTTGAGGCGAGCGCTGATGATGAGCAGCGCGCGAATGTTGGTGGAGCGGTAGTCGAAGATGAGTTCCGGCTTGCTCTTGTCGAAGACAGCGCCCTGGGCGTCCATGAGGGTCACTGACTCGACGGCCGAGCCGATGTCGCCGAACTGGCTTCCGGCGTTCATTCTGACGGCGCCGCCGAGAGAGCCGGGGATGCCGGTGAGGACCTCGATGCCTGAAAGGCCTTTCTCGACGCAATCGAGGACAAGCTTGCTCAGTTCGGCGCCGGCCCAGGCGGTGACCTGCTCGGCCTCGAACTCGGTCTGCTTGAACTGCGGTCCCTCGAGCTTGACGACGGCGCCTCGGACTCCTTCGTCGCTGACGAGGAGGTTCGAACCGTATCCCATGACATGGACGTGGATGTGGTTGTCGCTGCAGCGGCGCACGACGTCCTGTAGTTCGTCGACGGTGCGTGGACGAATGAAGAACTCTGCCGGTCCGCCGAGCCGATACCATGTGTGCGGGGCCAGTGGGTGGTCCTGCTTAACGATTTCTTCCAAGCCGCTGAATATACTCATCTGCTACCTTCCATACATCTCCGGCGCCCATGGTGACGAGAAGGTCGCCGGCTGCGAGTTCGGCTTCGAGACGGTCGCAGACGGCCTCGAAGGAACCCACATACTCGGCGTCGGCGCCGGCGTCACGAATCCGGTCGGCCAGTATCTCGGCGTTGACCTCACGGCGGGTCATTTCGGAATCTCGAACGAAATAGATCTCGGGGACAATCGTCTTGTCTGCTGAAGCAAAGCTGTTTGCGAGTTCATCGAGGAAGAACCGCGTGCGACTGTATTGGTGGGCCTGGAAGACACACCAGAGCCGCTTGGGGCGATAGCGATCGCGAATGGCCTTCAGGCCGGCGCGGATCTCTGTGGGGTGATGGGCATAGTCGTCGAGGACGGTGATCCCTTTGAACTTGCCCTTGAGCATGAGCCTTCGCTCGACTCCGGTGAAGCGTTTGATGGCGTCGAGCACGGTGTGGGGCTCGATGCCGATGCTGACGGCGGTGGCGACGACGGCCAGGGCGTTGAGGACGTTGTGTCGGCCGGGCAGCGATATGGCCGCCTGGCCGAGAGGTTCGTCTTCCTGAAAGACCTCGAAATGATGAAGCCCATGGCGCAGCCTGACGTTGCGGGCCGAGAAATCACATTGGTCGCTGAGGCCAAACGTGACGACGTTCCGCTCGCGTCCGAGGCGGCGTATCACTTTGGCGACGTTGGGGTCCTGGCCATTGGCAAGAACGAGCCCGCCGGGTTTGGTGCCCAGGGCGAACTGGTAGAAGGTATCGACGATATCGTCCTCGTCGCGGTAGCAGTCCAGGTGGTCCGGCTCAATGTTGAGGATGCAGGCGAGCTGTGGCCTGAGATTGAGAAAACTGCGATCGTATTCGCAGGCTTCGGCGATGAATATCTCGCTATCTCCGGTTCCGGCCGAGGCACCTAGCTGGGGGATATTGGCGCCGACGACGAAATTGGCATCGACGCGTGCCTCTTTGAGGCAGTGCACGAGCCATCCGCTCGTTGTGCTCTTTCCATGGGTTCCACTGACGGCAATGCCGCCGAAATGGGTCATCAGTTCGCCCAGCAACTGGGCGTACTTGTAGACGCGACAGCCCTGTCGGCGGGCGTGCTGCAACTCCGGATTGTCCTCTTCGACGGCTGCGGAGACGACGACGGCGGCGGTCTGGTCGGTGAGGTTGCCTGGGTCATGCCCGATATGGATCTCGGCGCCCATGGCTGCCAGATGGGCGGTTGTGGCCGTGGCGGTCTGGTCTGAGCCGGATACGATGGCGTGCTTTTCGAGGAGGAACTGGGCCAATCCGCTCATGCCGATGCCGCCGATTCCGACGAAATGGAAGCGCGTGCCGGCGACCTTGGGCCGGTTGACAACTTCGACGACATCGTAACGGTGAGCCGCTCTGACTCTGGTAGGATGGGTCCGAATATCCGCCCGACTCATTGCATCCTTTCTTGTGAGAGATCATCCCTAGAAAAACCCGGACGAGTGTACCAAAAACCCCCAAACGATAAAAGGCAAATTGCGGTGCGAGATCGGAAAAACAGGGTAAATGACGCAGCCTGCCCCGGGCCAGCGGCAAGTTCACTGGCTCCACATCGCAGAGTCGGCTCGTGCCTGTCTCGAGGCGTCTCGGGGCCGGGTCGGGCGGCGTGCGGCGTCTAGGCGCGTGCGGTCTTGCGTCGAACGACCTTTTTGGTCTTGCTGACCTTCTTGTGGTTGTTCAGGAGCTTCATGGCCTTCTTGACGTCGGAGACCTTCAGGACGCCGGTGGTCCTGCCGCCTTTGCCTCCGGCGGTGCAGTAGGCGTAGGAGATGTTGACGTGCCCCTTGGACAGCTTTTCGGAGACGACGGCCAGGGCCCCGGCCTTGTTGTCGAGATCGACGCAGAGGACGTCGGTCTCATTGCAGGGCATGTTGAGCCTGGCGAGCACCTCCCGTGCCAGGTCGGGCTTGGCGAAAACGACGCGCATGACGCCGTGCTCGACCGAATCCATCATGGTGATTGCCGTGATGTTGATCTTGGCCTTGGCGAACTCGCCGAGAACGCGAGCGAGAACACCGGGCTTATTGACCATGAAAACGGAGAATTGTGGTGCTATGTACATCCTTTCGCCCTTCCAACGTCGCATGAAGATTATTCTTCGCTTGCGCCGAGCAGTCCCTTGCCCGTTCCCACCCATCCGAACTGACGTGCCCTGACCCCCATCGATACCGCGTCCATTATCACCCGATGCACGGACCGCTTCAACTCTAAATCCTACGCCCAGGTGGCTGCACTCGTTCAACCAATCTGCCCAGAATGCCCGTTGAGCCGCTGCGGGCCGGTCAGTGGGCGGTCTCGCTTTCTCTGCGCCGGCGAATCCCGGGGGCTCACCGTGCGCAGAGCGCCACCCCGGCGGTTGGTCGGCTCGTCGCGGCCATCCGCTTAGGGTTGATAGGTAATCTCGAGCTTGGCAGCGCGAGCGGGGTTTCCGTCGTAGGACCAGAACTTCCGGTCGGAACTGGGATAATTCTCCGCGGCGCAGTTAAGGGCGATGGCATTGCCCGAGGACCAGCCTGCCCGGTCGACGACTTCCTGGATGACGGCGCTGAGATCAGGGCTGTCGTACCAGGTGTCCGAGGACCAGGAGGCATCCCAATCCCAGATCACTGACGCATCGGTTGTTGTCACATTGTTGGGCCGGTGGTCGCTATCGAAGGGGCCGACGTTGTCGACATCCTCGGCGCGAACGGCCGTGCTGACGTGGCCACCGAGCCCGCCTGAATGGGCACATATCTTCAGGGTGGCCTTGATGATTTGGGCGCCTTGCGGGACGCTGACACCGGTGAACCGCACCCCGGCGAGATTCTGCCCGACACCGAGGGACGCGTCGTTGAGCTTCTGGTACGTGCCCCACTTGGAGATGTGGGCGTCGTCATCGCCAGCGGCGACCTGACAGGCGACGGTGACCTCGCTCTGGATGGTGATGCGTACGGTGGCGGTGTTGGAATTTCCTCCGTATGGAGGTGTGCCGCCGTCGCTGGCGCGGAAGGTGAAGGCATCGCTGCCGACATAGCCGGCATCGGGTCGATAGACGACTTCGTCAACGCCCTGGGCGAGTTTGGTGGGGGCCTTGGTGATGGCCGCGCCACTGGCGACCTGTTGGAGGCGCCCGTGGCTGGGCAGCGAGACAATCGTGTAGGTGAGTTTGCCCGGAGGATTGGGGGAGCCATCGTCCGTGGCTTGCAGTTGCACGATCGTGTCGGAGCCGGCGCCGGCGCCGATCGATACGTCCTCTGCGCTCGGGGGTCCGGACTGGGAGGACTGGATCTTGAACGTGCCGGAGCCGGAGACGCGTTTGACCACAAGCAGGACCATGGCGTCGTCATCGGGGGTGTAGCTGATCGTCTCGTCGACGCCGGTTCCGTCGCGTGTCCCGGCGGCGAGGATGATGGGTGTCCCGGTGTCACTCGGGATGCCACTGTAGAGATAGAGATCGAAGTCGCCCGTGGAGGGATTGTCGAGCGAGATGTCGATCCCGCAGCCGGCGATGAGGTTGATCTTGGCGGCCCAGGCGCGCCGGTCCGCCAGTTCCGATCCGAACTCGTCGGTGGCCTGCGAGCGAGGGACGTAGGTGCGCCAGACGGCCTCGACGGCGGCGTCGGCGTTTATCAGCCCGTAGCCCTCGTAGCGGTCCTTGGCGGCGGGGAACCCATTGGGTCCTGACGCGGCGCGCTGCACGCTGGGGTCCGCTCCCCAATCCTCACGGATCTTTCCGGTCTCCGTGGCCGTGGCGCAGAGCACCATTTTGACGAAGCGGGGCAACTCATCGGACTCGAAATCCCAGGCCGTGCCCTGCTGCTGCAAGGCATCGATGACGAGGGCGGCGCAACCGGCGACGAAGGGACTTGCGAAGGAGGTGCCGAAACTATTGGCGTAGTCGTTTTGCTGCCTGTCAGGTATGCCGTAGCCATCGCTGGATTCGGAATCCGCGGACATGATCGCGGAGTATCGCCAGGACCCGCCGGGGGCAATGATATCCGGCTTGTAGTCTTCCAGCTTGTCGCTGCGCGGGCTGGTGAATCCGTATGCGGAGTAGTCGGTCAGTGCATTCTCGTCGTTCGCGGCGCCTACGGTGATCGCCAGGGCAGCTCGGGCCGGGTCGGCCATTACCCGCTCTGCCTCGGTCGACTCGTCGGCGGAATTACCGGCGGCGGCCACGACGATGACACCGTTAAGGACGGCGGAGTTTACCTTGTTACGCAGGGCCAGACTCTCGGAGGGAAATCCGTCGTCGTCAAGCGTTCCGAAACTGATGTTGACGATCTTGATGTTGTCGGCCTTGCGATGGGCGACGAGGTCGTCGATGGCCGGTCCCAGACCTTCGGCATCGCTGAATCCCCAGTTGTCGTAGAGGCGAGCGGCCGCCCACTTGCAGGCGGGGGCAACGCCTCGGAGTCGGCTGAAACCGTCGTCGATGGCGGGATACTCGGAGACGGTATTGGTGATGACAACGTCGAAGAGAGGCAATCCGGTCCAATTGACCAACAGCATGGACAGGACCTGCTGGTCGCTTGCCATGTATGTATTGGTCAGGGTCTGGTCCGGCGAGCCACTGGAATACCTGCCGATGATGTCCAAGTCGTGGAAGTTGCTGCCGAGGAACCAGCGTATGTGCAGCAGGTCTGCGTCGAAGTCGAACCAATGA